>JAEEGL012983687.1_pt1 | contig 25656 bp, 25 predicted proteins | sample 9134231 | NCBI WGS metagenome assembly JAEEGL01 (sample SAMN16246548, study PRJNA631951) | gut metagenome | biome: gut microbiome; feature: rumen; material: fiber-attached | host: Bos | place: Iran: Karaj | collected 2018-10 | reverse complement strand
CGGATAACACAAGCAGTAGTTTTGTCTCGAAGGAAATGGGGGATTTTATATACGAAAGCACAGGTTCCGGTTATTCCATTTCCGTAAATAAGGATAAGATATCCGAACTGAAAGAGGTCTTAGAGATTCCAAGCCAGTATAACAATAAACCTGTTGTTGAGATTGCTTCAAATGGATTTGAAAATTGCAGTACCTTGAAAAAAGTAGTAGTCCCCGATACAGTAAACAAAATTGGCGAAGGAGCCTTCAAGGATTGCGATAACATTGAAGAAATGACCCTGCCGTTTGTAGGTAAATCAGAAGATGCATCGGAATCTGAAGCAGTATTTGGGTATATTTTTGGATACGAATACAAGGATGACAAAAATAGTGATCCATCTTCTCAGTCCGGAAGAGTATTTCAATATCGTGGTAGGCGTGGTAGTGGTGTTAATTACTTTTATTACATTCCCGATTCGGTAAAAAAAGTTACGATAACCAGGCAGACCAGCGTACCTGACAATGCCTTCAGAAACTGCAATAACATACAGGAAATAACATTTACCGAAGAAGCAAAAGGAATGACAATAGGAGAGAATGCCTTCAGAAACTGCGAAAAACTGACATTTTCCGGTGAGAATAAGGATGTTCTTGAGATAAATGAAAATGTAACAAGCATCGGAAACTATGCTTTTATGGGATGCGAAAACCTAAAGACTGTAAAGGTACCTGTAAATATAGTTACAATTGGCAAAGGAACCTTCCTGGAGTGCGATAACATTGAAGAAATTACTCTGCCGTTTGTTGGTAATTCAGAGGATGCATCGGGCTATGAAGCAGTATTTGGGTATATTTTTGGATATGAATACAAGGGTGACATAAATAGTGATCCATCTTCTCAGTCCGGAAGAGTATTTCAATATCGTGGTAGTGGTGAAAATTACTTTTATTACATTCCCGATTCGGTAAAGAAAGTTACGATAACCAAGCAGACCAGCATACCTGACAATGCATTTTGGAATTGTTCGATGCTTGAACAGATAACAGTCGATCCCAAATGCACCATTCCGGAGGGGGCATTAAAGGGATGCAACGCCGAAATAGTAAAATAACCAATCGGGGAAGTTTCGGTTTAAACTATAATCCGTAAAACGGAGATATTTGAACGTATTAAGAACGTTTAAAAATCGGATATTTAAAATATTAATTTGAGGTGACGTGAAAATATGAAAAATACACTTAAAAAACTTGTTATTCTTGTTTCCATTTGTCTATTTCTTATATCTTGTCTCGGATGTGGTGATTCCGGCCCAAAGGTTGATTACGATCTCACAAAAATGACATCTGATGAAAGATCTAATTTTGAGCAAAAAACATTCTCCGAAAGAAAAAAATATGATTCAGAATATAACGGAAAGACCGTAAAAATCAAGTATAGTAATAATTGGGAAGATGGTACTTGTGTTTATGGAAATACCGGTTTTATTGTTAATTCTCCTGATGAAGTTCGTAAGAAAATTGAAGAAGCATATCCTGAATTTATTTCTATTGGCGAAAAGAATCCTGAAGGAGCACACTGGGAATTTACTGTGGTTGGAACTCTCCAGAATAAGGCTTACCAAAATGCTTATGATGATAATTTCTGGTGTAAATTTGAATTATATGATGCAGAAATAATTGAGGAAAAGTGGGTTGAGGAATAAATACATTTAGGGAACACGCAGGCGGCAGGCATTTTTGCCTGCCGCTTTTGGTTTTTATTGACAACTCCTGCACTAAAAACTATAATGATAAAGTTTTAATGTGCGTGACAACTACGCATAATCAATCAGAAAGGCTTAGTGATAGAAATGAAACAATTCACCTCAAACGAACTCAGAAAAGCATGGAAGAAATTTTACACGGACAGGGGACATGTTGACTGCGGAGCGGTATCGCTGGTTTCCGACGGATCTACGGGCGTTCTTTTTAATGTGGCGGGTATGCAGCCGCTGATGCCTTACCTTCTCGGGCAGAAGCATCCTCTCGGAACAAGGCTTTGCAACGTTCAGGGGTGTGTTCGTACAAACGATATAGATTCAGTCGGCGATAAGAGCCATGCTACATTCTTCGAGATGATGGGAAGCTGGTCCCTCGGCGACTACTTCAAGGAAGACCGCTGCAAATGGAGTTATGAGCTTCTTACCGAAGTATTCGGATTTGACAGGGATCACATCGCAGCCACCGTTTTCGCAGGTGACGAAAATGCACCCCGTGACGAAGAGGGAGCTCAGTGCCGTATCAATTCCGGCATCAAGAAAGAGAACATTTTCTACCTTCCCGCAGAAGATAACTGGTGGGGACTTGAATTCGGCCCCTGCGGTCCCGATTCAGAGATGTTCTATATAGCTGACGTTCCGGATTGCGGTCCCAACTGCGGTCCCGGATGTAAGTGCGGTAAATACACCGAACTCGGTAACGACGTTTTCATGCAGTATGAGAAGCATAAAGACGGCACACTTACACCTCTTTCCAAGAAGAACGTTGATACCGGCTGGGGACTTGAAAGAAACCTTGCATTCTTAAACGGCACAAAGGACGTATACAGAACAGACGTTTACGAGCCTGTCATCAAGTACATCGAAGAGTCCGCACATGTTAAGTACGACGCAGACGAGAAACAGACACGCTCCATGCGTATCCTTGCGGATCATACCCGTACTTCCGTGATGCTCATCGGTGACGAAGCAAAGCTCACTCCTTCAAATTCCGGCGCAGGATATGTACTCCGCCGCCTTATCCGCCGTGCCATCAGACACGCAAGAATGCTTTCTCTCGGAAAAGAGAACATCCTTGAGATCGCACGCATCTACATTGACAAGATCTACAACGAAGCATTCCCGCTTCTTGTTACAAACAGAGAGTTCATCCTTTCTGAACTCACAAAGGAGATCGAGCGTTTCGAGAGCACTCTTGAAAACGGCCTTAAGGAATACAGGAAGCTCCTTGACGGCGTAAAGGCAGCAAATTCCAAGTCCTTCAGCGGAAGAGACGCATTCTATCTTTACGATACATTCGGATTCCCCCTTGAGCTTACCGTTGAGATGGCAGGCGAGGAAGGTCTTACCGTAAATGAAGACGAATTCGCAAAAGCCATGGAAGAGCAGAAACAGAAAGCACGCGACAACATGGCATTTGCCCAGAAGAACACTTCAAGCCTTTTCGATTCTCTTAATGAGAGCGTTAAGAGCGAATTCGTAGGTTATGACAAGCTTTCCTTCGAGGCTCCCGTTCTTGCTCTCGGTTCCGAGACAGAGATCGTTTCCGAACTTAAGGGAAAGGGCACCGTCATTGTTTCCCATACACCTCTTTACGCAACAATGGGCGGCCAGGAAGGAGACCGTGGCATTATAAAGACTGCTTCCGGAACATTTGTGGTAGAAGATACCGTAAAGCTTCCCGGAAACCGCATCGGCCACATCGGAACAGTCACAGAAGGCACTATCAAGGTCGGTGAGACGGCTACACTCACCGTTGATAAAGAAAAGAGATCATCCACCGCTAAGAACCATACCGCAACACACCTTCTCCAGGAGGCACTCCGTCAGGTCCTCGGCGATCATGTAGAACAGAAGGGTTCACTCGTAAACGATGAGAGACTTCGTTTTGACTTCTCACATTCCGCATCGATCTCAAGAGAAGATCTTTTAAAGGTTGAAGACATCGTTAACAAGAAGATCGCTGAATCCATCGATGTCATCACCAAGGAACTTCCCATCGAGGAAGCAAGAAAGACCGGCGCAAAGGCGCTCTTCGGCGAAAAGTACGGTGACGTCGTTCGTGTCGTGGATATAGGCGGCTGGTCCATCGAATTCTGCGGCGGAACCCACGTTAAGAACACAGGCGACATCAGCGCTTTCAAGATCCTTTCAGAGAGCGGTATCGCTGCAGGCGTAAGACGTATCGAGGCTCTTACCGGTGACGCTGTGCTTAAGTTCTACAGAGAGCAGGAAGAACTCCTTATCTCCGCAAGCAAGGCAGCAAAGACCGAGCCCAAGGACCTTGTAAAGAAGGTTGAAGCTCTTCTTGATGAGATAAAGGCATTAAAGAACGAGAACGAATCCCTTAAGAATAAGCTGGCAGCAAATTCCGCAGGTGACCTTACAAAGGATGCTGTTGAAAAGGACGGCATAAAGATCCTGGCAGTCGCTATGGAAGGCTCCGAAGCCGAAGCATTAAAGAACCTCGGCGACAAGATGAAGGAAGAGCTTAAATCCGCATTCGTGCTTTTTGTAAGCAATGCGGGCGGAAAGGCTGTCATCGTATCCATGGCTACAGATGATGCTGTTAAGGCCGGCGCTCATTGCGGTAACCTTATCCGTGAGGTTGCGGGAGTCCTCGGCGGTGGCGGCGGCGGCCGTCCCAACATGGCTCAGGCCGGCGGTAAGGACGTATCCAAGATCGATGAAGCTGTCGCTAAGGCTAAAGAGATCATGCTCTCACAGATCAAATAAATAAAGAAAAACACTAATTCTTTCATAACCTGTTTAGTTTTTGTTTATTGGTATAGCATACTCAGTTTGTTATAATCTGGGTATGCTATATTTATTTACAAAAAATTTCTAACAATTTGCGGAAATTATTTAATTATTTTCCGCGATGCGAAAGAAAGGGGTTTTTATGGATCAACTGACTGCAAGCAAAAACAAACTGGCTACAAACATGCTGATGACCATCATGCTCATCCTCGATGCCGCATATGCTCTGGAAACATTTGTTAAGCATGAGAGAAGCATCGGATATTTCGGAATGATGATCGCATTTACAGCGGCTCTCATTATCTCCACCAGGATCATTATGAGCACAAAGCCCGATTCACCCTACATCAAGTGGATCATCGGCGCCGTCTATTTCGGTCTCTATGCCATAATGATCATGACGAGCGGCACGGCCCTTGATTTCTGCTACGCAATTCCTTATATCCTTGTGCTTGTTGTCTTTGCGGATCTTAGATACAACCTGGTTTGGGATGCGCTGATAATGCTTATGAACATTATCTACATAGTTTCCAGGATCGCCAGTGGTCATACCGCAACGGCGGAGGTACAGGAATATGAGATCCAGGTAGCGGTTGTTACAATGTCCTGCATCTATGCTTCAATGGTAACGATGCACTTTAAGAAGACCGCACAGAACATGGTTTCCGAAGTTAACGAGTCCAAAGAAGAGATCGAGAAGCAGTCAGATCTTATCAAAGATACAGTTGCAAAGCTTTCAGCAGGCATCACCGAAGTCGTTGGAATGCTTGACGACCTTCAGGATAAGACTTCCAAAGCTAAAGAGAGCGCACAGGATGTTAATACCGGTATTTCCGATTGCGCAGATGCCATCACAAGACAGCTTAAAGAGACTGAAGAGATCCAGCAGGAGATCAATACCGTTTCCGGATCTACCGACAATATCTCCGAAAACCTCGATATCACAAACAAGATCATCGTTGAAAACAATAAGATCGTTAAAGATCTTGTTACCGAAGGTGAGAAAGCAAGTGAAGTCGGTCACGTCGTTAAGGAAGCTCTTGATGAGCTCAACGAGCAGGCTGCTTCTATGGAGCACATCCTTACCATCATCTCCAGCATCAGCGGACGTACAAACCTCCTTGCGCTCAACGCTTCTATCGAGGCAGCAAGAGCAGGTGAAGCAGGACGCGGATTCTCCGTTGTGGCAAACGAGATCTCAAATCTTTCAAAGCAGACACAGGATGCCACAAAGAATATCTCCGACAAGCTTTCTGCCATCAATGAGCAGGTTGAAAAGGTTATCGATGCTACCGATAAACTCTTACTCAACAACCAGAACGAGCTTTCGGGAATCAATACAACGTCAGAGAGCTTCGAGAAGATCTCCGAGAATTCAAGACAGATCGATGATGCCGCAGCTCAGCTTAAGAACGTTATTTCCGGTCTTGCCGAAGCAAACCAGGCCATTGTGGAAAGTTCCACAAACGTATCGGCACTTTCGGAAGAGGTTACCGCACAGTCTTCAGTTATCAACGAATACATGACGGATAACCTGAACACCGTTTCTAAGGTTGTTTCCAAGGTACAGGAGATCGACAGACTTTCAAAAAGCCTTGTTTAATAAGTGATTTTTCGTACATAAGGCTTGACAAGCATTGTAAAAAGTGCTAAAAACATATATGGTTAATAATGATGTTACTGGAAAGAGTGGGTGCGAATCCACTCTTTCGTTTTGGAAAGGGATTTTTAAAGCAAAAGAAAGGAGAGATGATTTGGGAAAGAGAGCCGATTACGAAGCACGTACCGAAGCACTGGCACAGCCTATTCTCGATGAGCTTAATTTTGAGCTTGTTGACTGTGAGTATGTTAAAGAAGCGGGTACGGATTACCTCAGACTTTACATTGACAAGGAAGGCGGCATCACCATTAACGAATGTGAAGTTGTGAGCCGCAGGATGAACGATCTTCTCGACAAAGAAGATTACATAGACGGATCATACATTTTTGAAGTAAGCTCCCCGGGGCTTGGCAGAACACTCAAAAAAGACCGGGATTTCAAGCGAAGCCTAGGTTCCGAAGTTGAGATCAAGCTTTTCAAGGAAGTCGACGGCAGCAAAGAATATGTGGGTTATCTTGACGATTACGACGAAAACACAGTTGTGATAAGTTTCGAAGACGAGAAGGAACCCCAGAAAACATTTGAAAGAACAAACATTGCAAAGATTAATCTTGCGGTACATTTTTAGGACGGGCAGGATATAAGGAGGATAAATAAAATGGCAACGACCAGAAGAAAAAGCTCATCAAAAGTGGCAAACAGCGAATACAGCGAGATAGTTACCGCTCTTGATGAATTTGAGAAGCTTAAAGGCATCCCGAAGGAGGTAATGCTTGAGGCTATCAAAAATTCTCTTGTCACAGCATGCAAAAACGAGTACGGAAAGTCAGATAACATCAAGGTTTCCATAGATGAGAACACAGGTGTTTTCAAGGTTTACGCCGAGAAGGAAGTTGTTGAGGAAGTAGACGACGATGCAACTCAGATAACCAAGGCTAAGGCTGAGCTCATGTTCAACAACACCTATGAGATCGGTGATTTCGTAAACATCGAAGTAACACCCAAGGATTTCGGACGTATCGCAGCCCAGAAGGCTAAGCAGGTCATCGTTCAGAAGATCCGTGAGGAAGAGAGAAACGCACTCTTTGAGAGCTATGCATGCAAAGAGCGTGATGTTGTTACAGGCGTTATCCAACGCTTCCAGGATCCCGACAGAGGAAACTACAACATCATCGTAAGCCTCGGAAAATTAGAGACTATCCTTCCCGTTACCGAGCAGATTAAGGGTGAGGAGTTCTATAGGAACGAGCGCGTTAAGCTTTATGTAACAAAAGTTGAGAATACAAACAGAGGTCCGAGAGTGTCCGTTTCCCGTACACATCCGGAGCTCGTTAAGCGCCTTTTCGAGAGCGAAGTAACAGAGATCGCTGACGGAACGGTCGTAATAAAGGGAATTTCCCGTGAAGCAGGACAGCGTACAAAGATCGCCGTTTACTCCACAGACGAGAACGTTGATCCCGTAGGCGCATGCGTCGGCATCAACGGAGCACGTGTAAATGCCGTTGTTGACGAACTTCACGGTGAGAAGATAGACATCATCGTTTGGAGCGAGGATCCCGAAGTTCTTATCGAGAATTCCTTAAGCCCCGCAAAGGTAGTTTCCGTTGTTGTAGAGCCCGATGAAAAGACAGCCCGCGTTATCGTTCCCGATCATCAGCTCTCACTTGCCATCGGTCGTGAAGGCCAGAACGCAAGACTTGCTGCAAAGCTCACCGGCTACAGGATCGACATCAAGTCCGAGTCCCAGGCAAACGGAACCGCTCCCGCAGATGATCTCGGTGATTTCAGCGCCGATACCGATGATGTAAACTACGAGAATTACGAAAGCACCGAAGAACAGTAAATTGTAATAGACGGAAAGGAGATCCATGGCTGAGAAAAAAGTACCAATGAGGAAATGCACCGGATGCAACGGCTCGTTTCCAAAAAAGGAGTTGATCAGGATACTTAAGACTCCCGAAAACGAGATCGTGCTCGACCGTACAGGCAAGAAAAACGGCAGAGGTGCCTATATCTGCAATAAAAAAGAATGCCTCGAAAAAGCCATAAGATCCAAGGGGATCGAGAGGTCTCTCGAAGTTCCTGTTCCGGATGAGATAAAGATTAGTCTTCTTAAGGAGATGGAGAATTGACAGAGGTTGCTTTAAAGAAAAGCATTTTATCGCTTCTTTCCATAACGATGAAGTCGGGAAACATCAAAAGCGGCGAATTCCAGACGGAAGAAGCGGTAAAAGGCGGACAGGCAGGACTGGTTATCATAGCGGAGGACGCTTCCGATAACACAAAGAAGAAATTCAAAGACAAATGTACTTACTACAACGTGCCTATATTCTTTTGTTTCACAAAGGAAGAGATGGCGCATGCTATCGGAAAAACAGACAGATCGTCCGTAGCCGTTACGGATCAAGGTCTTGCGGATTCACTGATAAATAAGTTATCAGCCCTTAAGGAGAATAAGGAGGAGCCGGTTTAATGGCAAAACAGATTTTTAAAATATCAAAGGAGATCAATGTTTCAAACAATGAGATCATTGAATTTCTCCAGTCAAAAGGTCTTTCCGTAAAGTCACATATGAACAGCATCGAAGACGACGAGATCGAAATGGTAAAGAAGCATTTCGGCAAGTCTTCGGGTGACAATACGGAAAAGCCCAAAGCAAAACCCGAGATAAAGGAACAGACCGAAAATGCAAGGCCCGTTAAGACCGAGGAAACCGTAAAGGCACAGCCCCGTCACACGCAGCCCGTAAACCAGCAGTCTGTAAATCAGCAGCCTCAGCAGATGAGGAGACCCGATGACAGACAGATGAGACCGGGAATGAATCAGGGTAATGCCGGAAACAACAATCATGAGATGCTTCGCCGTCCCGTTCCCGGAGACAGAAGATCCCAGATCAATAACGGTCCCGCGCCTCAGCAGCGTCGCATGCTTGACGGCCCCCAGGACAGAAAGAATTTCAATTCAAATAACGGACAGCCTCTTCGTCGTCCGGACGGACAGCAGCGCCGTATGCTTGACGGCCCGCAGCAGAACAGAAGACCTCAGCCTAATCAGCAGAGGAACGGTGTACGTGTCGTTAACGGCGTTACCATCTCTTCAGATGACGGAAGCCGCCTTATGCACGGACATCTTGAGACCGAGGCTGAACTTGAAGCATTAAGAAGGCAGAAATTAAAGGAAAACGAGAAGCGTCGCGAAGCAGAGGCATTAAAGGCTGCAGAGGACAGAAAGGTCCTTGAAGAGGAAGCAAGAAAGAAAGCCGAAGCCGCCGCACTCGCAAAGGCTGAGGAAGAAAAGGCCAAGGAAGCTGAGATCAAGGCAGAGGAAAAGGTTTCCGCAGTAAAGGCTGAAGAAAAGCCCGTTGAAGCTGCTCCTGAGAAAAAGGCTGAAAATACTGAGCCCGCAGTTGATCCCAACAAGAGATTCAAGACCATCGGCGCTCCCGTGAGACCCAATATCATCTCACGTGGCCCCGTTTCCTCACAGTCACAGCGTCCCGCTTTCCAGAATGATAACCGCAACAACGACAGAAGGAACGGCCGTCCCGACGGAAGACCGGGCTTCAACCAGAACCGTCAGCAGTCCGACAGGAATCATTATCAGGAAGTCGGAAGCCGTTATGACGGAAATAACAGAGGCCACAGCAACCTTTTTGAAAATCAGAACCAGAGAAACGGTGGTTTCTCCCAGGGCAATAAAAATAACAACTCATTCCGTCCAAACTCCGGTTTCTCTCAGAGACCTCAGGGCATGCCCGGCAAGGATGAGGATGAGTCAAGACCCGTATCTCATTCAAGAGATCCGAGAAAGAAGGGCATGTCCGCAGCTCCCGAGATGGACAGCTCAATGAAGAACCAGAACAACCGCCGTGCCGACAAGTCTAAAGATAAGGCTAAGGCAGACAAGCGTTTCGGCGATTTCGACGAGATGAACGGCGGCAAGAAGGGTAAGAACCAGAAGGATCCCAACCGCGCAGGTGCATTCCACAGACCTGAGCCCGTTAAGCAGGAAGTACAGGAGGAGACCATTAAGGTCATCACACTTCCCGATGTACTTACCATCCAGGAACTTGCCGACAAGATGAAGATCAAGGGCAGCGACATCGTTAAGAAGCTCTTCATGGCAGGAAAGATGGTGTCCCTTAACTCTGACGTTACATTCGAAGAAGCAGAGAACATCGCTCTTGAATATGAGATCATCTGCGAACATGAAGAAAAGGTGGATATGGTCGCAGAGCTTCTTAAAGAAGCTGACGAAGATACAGATAAGCTCGTTAAGCGTCCTCCCGTTGTCTGCGTAATGGGTCACGTTGACCACGGTAAAACATCCCTCCTTGATGCCATCCGTGCAACAAACGTTACATCGAGAGAAGCAGGCGGCATCACACAGCATATCGGTGCTTACATGGTAGAAGCCAACGGCGAGAAGATCACATTCCTTGATACTCCCGGACACGAAGCTTTCACCGCTATGCGAATGAGAGGCGCAAACTCAACGGATATCGCAGTTCTCGTTGTAGCCGCAGATGACGGCGTAATGCCTCAGACTGTCGAAGCCATCAACCATGCAAAGGCTGCAGGCGTTGAGATCATCGTTGCAGTAAACAAGATCGATAAGCCCGGCGCAAACATCGAGCGTGTTAAGCAGGAGCTTACGGAATATGAACTCGTTGCTGAGGACTGGGGCGGCAGCACGGTATTCGTGCCCGTTTCCGCAAAGACTCACGAGGGTATCGACAAACTCCTGGAAATGATCCTTCTAACTGCGGATGTGCTTGAACTCAAGGCAAATCCCAACAGAAAGGCAAGAGGTCTCGTTGTGGAGGCTCAGCTCGATAAGGGCCGCGGTCCCGTTGCAACGGTACTTGTACAGAAGGGTACACTCCGTGTGGGCGATAACATCGTTATCGGTTCATCCATGGGTAAAGTACGTGCCCTTATAAACGATCAGGGTGAAAAGGTTAAGCAGGCAACACCTTCAATGCCTGTTGCGGTGCTTGGTCTCAACTCTGTTCCCGATGCGGGCGAGATCGCCGTTTCCACCTCCTCCGAGAAGGAAGCAAAGGCAATCGCCGAAGCATATATCACTCAGAACAAAGAGAAACTCATTGCCGAGACCAAGTCCAAGCTTTCACTTGATGATCTTTATTCAGAGATCAAGGCCGGCAATCTTAAGGAACTCAACATCATCGTTAAAGCCGATGTTCAGGGTTCTGTTGAAGCAGTTAAGCAGAGCCTCCTTAAGCTCTCAAATGACGAAGTTGCCGTACGCATCATCCACGGCGGCGTAGGTGCCATCAACGAGAGTGATGCAACACTTGCAAGCGCATCCAATGCCATCATCATCGGATTTAACGTTAAGCCCGACAATACAGCAAAAGATATTTGCGAACGTGAGAAAGTCGACCTTCGTCTTTACTCAGTCATCTACAATGCGATCGATGACGTTGAGGCAGCTCTTAAAGGAATGCTCGAACCCATCTATGAGGAGCAGGTCATCGCTCATGCCGAAGTACGCCAGACATTTAAGGCTTCCGGCGTAGGCACCATCGCAGGTTCCTTCGTCCTTGACGGTAAGGTCGTAAGAGGCTGCAAGGCAAGGATCACAAGAGGAAACGACCAGCTCTTCGACGGACCTCTCGCATCCTTAAAGCGTTTCAAGGATGACGTTAAGGAAGTTAATGCAGGCTATGAATGCGGTCTCGTATTCGAGAAGTATAACGACCTTATGGAAGGCGACCAGATCGAGTTCTATCAGATGGTTGAAGTACCGAGGAAATAATATAAAACGGCTGTCAGCCGTGGAGAAGACATGAAGAAAAACAGTGTTAAAAATGTCAGGATAAATCAGGAGGTGCTCCGTGAACTTTCCGTTATCATAAGGGAAGAGGTTCACGACCCCAGGATCGCTCCTTTCACAAGCATCGTTGACGTTTACGTGGCACCTGACCTTAAGACCGCAAAGGTCTGGGTCAGCGTCCTCGGAACTGAAGCAGAAATGAACGATACCATCAAGGGACTTTCAAGCGCATCCTCATTTATCCGCGGAAAACTTGCTCATAACATGAATATGAGAAATACTCCCGAACTCACATTTGTGCTCGATAAGACCATCGAGTACGGTGTAAACATGTCCAAGAAGATAGATGATGTCATAAAGGATATGCCCGACAGAAGTGATGAAGAGAGTTCGGAGGAATAATGCTTACCAACGGTATTATAAATGTTTATAAGGAAGAGGGCTTTACATCACATGATGTGATCGCAAAGCTCAGAGGGATCCTTGGATTCAGGCATGTTGGACATACCGGTACCCTGGATCCCATGGCTTCCGGCGTGCTTCCCGTATGCATAGGCGCAGCCACAAAGGTTTGCGACATAATGAACGAGAAGTCCAAAGCCTATGAAGCCGTGATCCTTTTCGGAACAGCAACGGATACCGAAGACATAACAGGAAACGTTACAAAGACGCTTCCTGTTTTTGCTAAAGAAGAGGATCTTAAAAACGCATTCGGCCGGTTTATCGGAGACATTCAGCAGACGCCGCCGCTTTATTCCGCAATAAAGATAAACGGACAGCGTTCTTACGATCTCGTAAGGAGCGGCAAGGCCAAGGACCTTGAAAAAAGAAATGTCAGGATCGACAGGATCGAGCTCATCGATAGTGTGACCGATGATGACGGAAACCTTAAAGAAGCTAAGATCCTTGTGGAATGCGGTAAAGGCACATATATAAGGTCTCTTTGCCGTGATCTCGGCGAAGCTCTCGGAACCTGCGCGACAATGAAAGAACTTGTCCGTATAAAGACCGACATGTTCACCATTGATAAGGCTTATAAGCTTTCGGAGATACAGGAACTTAAAGACACCGGCAGGATAGAAGAGATCATACTTCCGATAGATAAGTATTTTGAAGCCTATCCCGTGCTCACGACCCTTCCGGAATTTGATTATCTTGTAAGAAACGGCAACCCGTTAAAAAAGCGCGAGACAGTGTTTGACAGGCCCATAGTTGAATTATACCGGGCCTATGATTCCGAAGGAAAGTTCTACGGCGTATATTATTTTGACAAAAAGCACGGAAGATTTTCTCCCTTCAAGATGTTCTTAGAGGTTTACAATTGATCGTAACTGACCTTAATGACAACATCATATTTCCGGAAACTGTCGTTACCATCGGCAAGTTTGACGGGTTCCACCTGGGACATAAAAAGCTTATCGATACGCTGAACCGCGAAAAAGAAGACTTGAAGAGCGTTGTGTTCACTTTCAGGACCGACAGCGAGGAAAAACACGTTAAGAACTTAAATCCGCTGCTTAATGAGGCTGAAAAGGAAAAGCTTTTCTCGGAAAATGCGGTAGACTACTATGTCCTTTACGATCTGACAGAGGAAAGAGCCTCCATGGAACCGGAAGCATTTGTCGGGGATGTGCTTGTAAAAAGGCTTAATGCAAAGAAGATAGTATGCGGTGACGATTTCAGATTCGGTCGTGACAGAAAAGGAGATGTAAAGCTTCTTTCGGAACTTGAAAGTAAGTACGGCTTTAAGCTGATAATCGTTAAACGCGAGGAATTCCGTGGCATTCCCATATCGAGCACGAGGATAAGGGAAGCACTCAAGAGTGACAAAGATCTTGCATCAAAAATGCTGGGGAGACCTGTTAAATAAATATTTTAAGGCTGTCAATAAAAATGCTTGACAGCCTTTTCTATTTGTGGTAGTATAACGCTCGCACGTTTGAAAAAGATCATGAACGATATCATCGAAGAAAAAGTTAAATATACAAGGCTTTTCGACTTTTACGGCGAGCTTCTTAAGCCTCAGGTCCGGGAAATGTTTTCGGACTATTTCATGAACGACCTGTCGCTCTCCGAAGTCGCTGAAAACCTTGGCATCAGTCGTCAGGCGGTACATGAGCAGCTTAAACGCTGTGAGAAAAAGCTTGACGAATACGAGGAAGCGCTCCACCTTTCCGACAGATATTTTTATATTGCGGAACAGCTTGAAAAGGTGAAAGAGATCGCCGCTTCAAAAAAGATAGACGAAATAACGAAGATCACGGAAGAGATACTTTTAAATGGCTTTTGAATCATTAACCGAAAAACTGCAGAACGTCTTTAAGAACCTTAAAAAGAAGGGAAAACTTACCGAGGACGACGTAAAGAGCGCAATGAAGGAAGTCAAGATGGCGCTGCTTGAAGCCGACGTTAACTTTAAGGTCGTAAAGCAGTTCATCTCATCTGTTTCCGAGCGCGCTGTGGGACTTGATGTTTTAAATTCCCTTACTCCCGCGCAGATGGTTGTAAAGATCGTTAACGAAGAACTCATAAACCTTATGGGCAGCGAGAAGGCGGAGCTTAAGTTCCTTCCTTCAAACGAGATAACGACCATCATGATGGCAGGTCTTCAGGGTGCAGGTAAAACAACAACCGCATGCAAGCTTGCAGGACAGCTCAGGAACAAAGGCAAAAAGCCGCTCCTTGTTGCCTGCGATGTATACCGTCCCGCAGCCATCGAGCAGTTAAAGGTAAGTGCCGCTAAAGTAAACGTTCCCGTGTTTGACATGGGCACTGACACTAAGCCCATAGTGATCGTACAGAACGCCCTCGATCACGCGAAAAAGAACGGTTTCAACACAGTCATCATAGATACGGCCGGCCGTCTTCAGATAGACGAAGCGATGATGGATGAACTTAAAGGAATATGCGATAAGTTCCCCATGACAAACATCCTTCTCACCGTTGACGCCATGACCGGTCAGGACGCAGTAAACGTGTCCGAGACATTCAACAATAAGCTCCCTCTTACGGGCGTCATCCTTACAAAGCTTGACGGCGACACGAGAGGCGGTTCCGCACTTTCCATTAAGGCTGTTACGGGACTTCCCATCATCTACGCGGGCATGGGCGAAAAGCTCGAAGATCTCGAAGTATTCCATCCCGACCGTATGGCAAACCGAATCCTCGGCATGGGAGACATCCTGACACTCATCGAAAAGGCTCAGAACGACATCGATGAGGAAAAGGCTAAGGAATACGCAAAGAAGCTTAAAAAAGCCGAATTTGACTACAACGATTATTTCGACCAGATACAGCAAATGAAGAAAATGGGCGGTATCAACAAGATCCTCGGCATGCTTCCCGGCATGGGAAACCTTAAAGGTCTTGAGATCGACGATGATGCTTTTAAGAGCACCGAAGCCATCATCAGCTCCATGACAAAAGCCGAGCGCGAAAATCCCAAGCTCATGAACCCTTCAAGAAAACGCCGCATCGCTAAGGGCGCAGGCGTTGACATCGTCGAAGTAAACCGTCTTGTAAAAGCGGTCGAAAATCAGAAAAAGACGATGAAGCAGCTTTCCGGCATGATGAACAACAAGCACATGGGTCCCGGAGGCTTCGGAAAACGCGGGGGATTCCCCTTTTAAACAAGATATGTATTATCACACGACAATAGTCAAATGATATTCATAAAATATAATCAAATTTATTTATCCATCGGAGGAAAAAATCATGGTAAAGATCAGACTTACAAGAATGGGCGAGAAGAGATTCCCTATGTACAGGATCGTTGTTGCAGACGAGAGAACACCCCGTGACGGCCGTGTTATCGCTGAGATCGGTTCTTACAATCCTACCCACAAGAACGGTGAGGGTCAGTTCAACGTAGACCTTGAAGAGGCTAAGAAGTGGCTTGCTAACGGCGCTCAGCCCACACAGACTGTTGCCAACATCTTAAAGAAGGCAGGTCTTAAGTAGTTCTTTTGTTACCTTTAACAAACGAAAAGAAGGAAGGTAAAAGCTCATGATGAAAGAACTTGTTGAGACCATCGCGAAAGCATTGGTCGACAATCCTTCGGAAGTTGTAGTAACGGAAGAAGAGACCGAAAAAAGTATCGTTGTGACCTTAAAGGTCGCAGAGAGCGATATGGGTAAGGTCATTGGTAAGCAGGGCAGGATCGCAAAGTCGATCCGTACAGTCGTAAAGGCTGCCTCAGCACATGACGAGAAAAAGGTATTGGTTGAGATCGAGCAGTAAGCTTCATATCTCGCATCTAAAAAGAGGACGGATTCCGTCCTCTTTTAATCAAAAAAGGAAATCACATTTGAAAGATGACATGCTCAGAGTCGGCGTGATAAGCAATACTCACGGAGTTCACGGAGAAGTTAAGGTTTATCCCACCACCGACGACATAAACAGATTCAAAAAATTAAAAAAGGTTTGGCTCGATGAAGGCAAGGAACTGAAAGAACTTGAAGTCACCGGAGTCAAATTCTTTAAAGGCCAGGCTATCCTCAAATTCAAGGAGTTTGATTCGTTAAACGATGTTGAACGCCTGAAGAACAAGGATCTTCTCGTGACCCGTGAGGAAGCGGTTCCGTTGGAACCCGGCGAATACTTTATATGCGACCTCATAGGTCTTTCAGTATACGAGGATATCGCTCCCGACGTTAAGATCGGTGTGATCGACGATGTCCTTGAGACCGCCGCAAACAACGTATATGTCATAAAGACAGAGGACAAAAAAGAAATACTTGTTCCGGCCATCGATGACTGCAAAAGGGTAATTGACTTGGAAAACAAGAGAATGACAATACATTTGCTGCCGGGGCTGAAATAGCAGCCGTGGAGAAGATATGGATTTTTACTGTATGACGCTTTTTCCGGAAATGATCGAATCCTGTATGCATGAAAGCATTACAGGACGCGCGATGGAAAAAGGGTTATTGAATCTTAAAACACTGAATATCCGGGATTTCACCCTTGACAAGCACAGGAAGGTTGATGATTATCCTTACGGAGGGGGCGCCGGAATGCTGATGCAGGCCGAGCCCGTGGTGCGCTGCTACGAGCACATAAAGGAAGAGCTTGGTGAAAGAAAGCACCGTGTGATATATCTCACTCCCTGGGGAAAGCGTTTTGACCAGAGAGAAGCGGAGATGCTCTCAAAAGAAGAAGCACTTGTGTTCCTGTGCGGTCATTACGAGGGAATAGATGAGAGAGCTCTTGACCTTGTGGCTACCGATTTTTATTCCATAGGTGATTATGTCCTTACCGGCGGTGAACTTCCCGCAATGGTGATGATGGATACCATATCACGTCTTGTGCCGGGGGTTTTAAATAACGACGATTCCGCCGTATATGAGAGCTTTTCGGACAATCTTCTCGAACATCCCCAGTACACCCGTCCTGAAGAATTCCGAGGCATGAAGGTGCCTGACGTGCTTCTTTCCGGTCATCATGCGAATGTTGAGAAATGGAAGAAGGAACAGAGCATTGAAAGGACAAAAAAATACCGTCCGGATCTGCTTTCTTAAAAATAATGCTTGCATTTATTTAAATACCGTAGTATAATATTTGTTCGTCAGACGAGTCGGTCCGCTGTGCATACTGTTTGCAGAATGAACGGCTTTAATTTATAAGGAGGTCTAAAAAGACATGAACGAGATCATTAAATCAATCGAAGCAGCTCAGGTTAAGAGCGAGCTTCCCGCATTCAACGTAGGCGATACCGTTAAGGTATATGCAAAGATCAAAGAAGGTAACCGTGAGAGAACACAGGCCTTCGAAGGAACCGTTACAAAGAGACAGCACGGCGGCGCAAGAGAGACTTTCACCGTTAGAAAGCTTTCCAGCGGTGTAGGCGTAGAAAAGACATGGCCCATCAACTCCCCCAACGTAGAGAAGGTTGAGGTTATCCGTCAGGGTAAGGTTAGACGTGCTAAGCTTAACTACCTTCGTGAGCGTACAGGTAAGAGCGCTAAGGTTAAAGAGGTTATCAAATAGTTTTAACTTGCTATTTCAGGGACAGGTTTTGTACAAAGCCTGTCCTTTTTCTTTTGCTTTACTTATATCGGGAAATAGGGTAAAATAAGGGGTTAGAGAGAAAAAGAAGGTTACTGTCATGTCCGATGATCTTATATATAAAACAAAAAAACCGAAAGTGTCAAAGATCATAAAAAGGGTCATTTTTTTCGTACTTGAATCCGTCATCGCCGTAGCACTGGGATATGCGGTCATAACCTTTGCCACAGAGAAGACCGTAATGGTGGGCGGATCCATGGAAAAGACACTTTTTAACGACGATGTGCTCATAATCAATAAGCTTGCCTACAGAAAAGAAGGACCGAAGAGAAACGACGTCATCGTCTTTAACCAGAGCCGTAACGAGCACTCGTTTTATAACGTTAAGCGCGTTATAGGCATACCGGGTGATACCGTTGAGATAATGAACGGTAAGGTTTACATAAACGGTGCTGAGTTTTCCGAAAAGGTAAATGTGGAGAGCATGCGCCTTTCCGGTATTGCGGACGATCCGGTGACGCTTCTTGAAAATGAATATTTCGTTCTCGGAGACAACAGAAATCTTTCCGAAGACTCCAGATATTCAAATATCGGACTCGTGTCCGTTAACGACATAATCGGTAAGGCAGTTCTCAGGATAAGCCCGAAGGTTGCACTGATAGATAAACTTAATCTCAATCCCGAACATAAGATTGAATAGAAAAGGCGTTTTATGGAAAAGCAGTATCAATGGTATCCCGGACATATGGCAAAAGCAAAGCGCGAGATCGAAGAGAGCCTTAAGCTTATCGATGTCGTTATTGAGCTTGTTGACGCGAGGATCCCTTTTTCATCCAAAAATCCGGATGTGACAGCCATCATCAAAAACAAACCCCGCGTGATCCTTTTAAACAAGGCGGATCTTGCGGATGACCGTGTTACAAAGGAATTTGAAAATTATTACAACGGACAGGGCTATATTTGCATAACGACCAATTCCAAGACAGGTAAACTCAACAAGGTAATGGATGCCGTAAGAACTGCCTGCAAGGAAAAGATCGAGCGGGACAAGGCAAGAGGCATGATAAACCGCCCCATAAGAGCCATGATCCTGGGCATCCCAAACGTCGGTAAATCCACCTTCATAAATTCCTATGCGAAAAAAGCCTGCGCAGCCACAGGCGATAAACCCGGCGTTACAAAAGGAAAGCAGTGGATAAGGCTTTCAAAAGATCTTGAACTTCTTGACACTCCGGGTATCCTCTGGCCCAAGTTCGAGGATAATACCATCGGCCGAAACATTGCATTTATCGGTTCCATCAACGAAGAGATACTTGATACCGAAGAACTGTCGGTGAAGCTCGCCGAATACATAAGAGACAATTATCCGGGACTCCTTTCCCGGAAATACGGCATAGATGAGACAGGCACCGGCGCAGAGCTTCTGGAAAACATCACGATCAAGCGCGCATGCCTTAAATCAGGCGGTGTTCCCGACACTTTAAAGATGTCAAAGATGTTCCTGTTTGATTTTAGGTCCGGGAAGATCGGGCACATAAGTCTTGAAAGAGTAGAAAACATCAGATAGGGGTTTTTATGAAATCTGTATCAGAGATTAAAGAGATACTTACAGGTCTTAAGAATAAAGAGCTGCAGTCATTTATTGACGAATATTGCACTGATGAAAGAACGGGCGTTAAAAAGCTTGTGGAATCAGCGGCAAAGAAGAAAAAGGCCTACGAGGACGAGATCATCCGCCTTGAGAACATGATGATCTATGAGCGCAAATACGCGGATTTCGACATGATCTGCGGCATCGACGAAGCGGGGCGCGGACCTTTATGCGGACCCGTTGTGGCAGGAGCCGTCATTCTTCCGAAAGGTCTTATGATAGCTCACGTTAACGACAGTAAAAAGCTCACAGCCGCCATGCGTGACAAGCTTTTTGACGAGATAAGGGAAAAGGCGGTGGCTTATTCCGCGGGTATCGTCTGGAACGAGCGGATCGACGAGATAAACATCCTTAATGCCACATACGAAGCCATGAGGCAGGCCATAGAGGGTCTTAAGGTAAAGCCTGATCTTTTCCTTAATGACGCCGTCATCATCCCGGGAATAGAGCAAAAACAGGTAAAGATAATAAAGGGCGACGCCAAGAGCATTTCCATTGCATCTGCCTCCATCATAGCAAAAGTTACAAGGGACAGGATAATGGACGAAGAAGCCCTTAAATATCCGGAATATGACTTCAAAGAGAATAAGGGTTACGGCACCGCAAAACATATCGAAGCCCTTAAGAAATTCGGCCCCACACCGATCCACAGGCGCACATTCGTACAAAATTTCATCTGACATATATGAGTAACGATAACGAAAACGAAAAACTGAAGACCGCGGTGGCGCTGGAATACGAAGCGGGAGAGCAGGCGCCCAAGATCGTAGCCACCGGTAAAGGACATATTGCGGAAAAGATCATTCAGGCCGCAGAGGAAGAAAACGTCCCGATACATAAGGACGAAAAACTGGCAGGGACACTGTCAAAGCTTGAGATAGGAGACTACATTCCGGAGGAGCTTTACGGAATCGTTGCCGAGATACTTGTCATGGTAGACAGAGCAGAATCCAAGAAAAAGGCAATGCTCACAAACTAAAGGGAGGGTGACTTAAGTGAATAAGTATTTTAAGAGGGTTACAGCATTTGTTTTATGTTTTCTCATGGTATCAGGGTTACTTTCAGGCTTATCCGAAAGCCGCAAAGCATATGCGGATGATATAGTTACCGTTAAGCTTCACTATCACAGAGGCGACGGAAACTACAGCGGCTGGGACGTATGGTTCTGGGAAGCCGGTAAAGACGGCGTAGCAACTCCTTTTCAGGACGAGAACGGAGAAAAGGTGGCAACCGTTTCGCTTACGCCGGGAACAACGTCTCTCGGATTCATCGTTCGTACCGCAGACTGGACAAAGGACGTGAACAAAGACCAGTTCATTGATGTGTCCGAAATGGTATCGGGTACGGTGCATGCTTATGTTGAGTCCGGCGTGGAAGGCTATAATAAAGTTTACGGAGATGATGCTGTGAGAGGCATAAAGGTTTCAAAAGCAAAATACGAGGGCGGAAACACAGTGACCGTTACGCTTACAGATGTGAGTGATGTTGATGCGTCATCTGCATTTACGATCAAGTCAAAGAACGGTGAGATCGGTGTTACCGCTGTTTCTGAAGATAAAAACACTTTTGTTTATACGCTGACACTCAGCGAAGAACTTGATTATTTCGGTGAATATACGGTTTCATACAAAGGAACCGACTATAAGATCACCATCCCCAGCATTTATTCCGAAAAGTTTTTTGAAGACGAGTACACATACTCGGGAAACGACCTTGGTGCGGTTTGGAGTAAAGACTCCACAACCTTTAAGGTATGGGCTCCCACAGCTACCGAAGCAAAGGTTTATCTTTACTCCGGCGGAACCGCCTTTGTAAGCGATAAGATCGATGAACTCACCATGACAAAGGGAGACAGGGGCGTTTGGTCTGTCACAAAGCAGGGTGATCTTAACGGCACATATTATGTATATTCCATAACCGTAAACGGCGCAAGCGTTACCGTATGCGATCCTTATGCAAGAGCGACAGGCGTTAACGGCGACCGCGCAATGGTAATAGATCTTGATTCCACCGATCCCAAGGGCTGGGACAAGGATAAGGACCCGAACGCGGATCTCAATTTCACCGACATGCTGATCTATGAGCTGCACATAAGAGATCTTACGGTAGACGAGACTTCAGGAGTTACGAACAAAGGAAAATACTTAGGACTCGTCGAGACCGGCACAAAGACGGAAGGTAATGTTCCAACAGCCCTTGATCACATTAAAGATCTCGGCATTACCCATGTTCACATCCTTCCTTTCTATGATTTCGGCTCCGTTGATGAGACAAAGACTTTAAACAGATACAACTGGGGCTACGATCCCGTAAACTACAATGTTCCGGAAGGGTCATACTCATCCGATCCTTACAACGGTGAAGTAAGGGTAAAGGAAGTCAAGGAAATGGTAAAAGGCTTCCACGATAACGGCATAAGCGTTGTCATGGACGTTGTATATAACCATGTATATTCCGGCGCAGGCTTCTGCTTTAACAAGATCGTTCCCGGATATTTCTCCAGGATAAGCGAATCCGGCGTATATTCAAACGGTAGCGGATGCGGAAACGATACGGCTTCCGAGCGTTCCATGGTAAAGAAATACATCGTTGACAGTGTAAATTACTGGGCGGACGAATATCACATCGACGGATTCCGTTTTGACCTTGTGGGACTCCTTGATACAGAGACAATGAACGAGATCATAACTACCGTTCATGTGAAACATCCCAACGTTAAGTTCTACGGCGAAGGATGGTCCATGACCACAAGCCTCACAAAGTCCGGCTATGAAATGGCTACCCAGACAAATTCAAAGCTTGTTCCCGAACTTGCCATGTTCTCCGACAATATGCGTGATGCGCTTAAAGGCAGCGTGTTCAACACAACGTCAAAGGGCTTTGTTCAGGGAAGCGACACAGCCTCCGTCATAATGAAGCTCTTTAAGGCTCAGACATCATGGACAAAGAATCCTCTTCAGACAGTCAACTATGCCAGCTGCCACGATAACAATACCCTTATCGACAGGATCACAACTTCAACCAACGGTTCCTCAAGGGAAGACCGTGTGAAGATGAACAACCTTGCGGCCGCTATTTATCTCACATCCGAAGGCGTGCCTTTCATGCAGGCCGGTGAAGAGATGCTCCGTTCAAAGGAAAATCCCGACGGATCCTACAATTCCAACAGCTACAACGCAGGTGATTATGTAAACGCCATTGTCTGGTCAAACCTCGAAAAAGAGGAATACAGGAAGGTTTACGAGTATTACAAAGGGCTTATAGCTTTCAGAAAGGCTCATCCTTCCTTAAGGCTCACTACAGCCGATGAGATCGCTTCATGCGTATCCGATATGGCAGGGCTTCCCGAACGTGTTGCGGGACTTGTGATCGACTGCTCATCCGTTAAGGGTGAGAAGACTGACGGTATCGTACTTCTCTTTAACGGAAATGATGAAGAGCAGACCATCGAGCTTCCGGAAGGCAATTGGAATGTTTATGTTGATACAGATAAAGCCGGAACAAAGGCTTTAAGGAAAGTATCGGGAACTGTTACCGTTCCTGCGATCTCCGCGCTCATTCTCACAAAACCCGAAAAGGGTCTGAACTTAGGCGCTGTTTTATGCGGAGCAGGCGCTGTTGTTATTGCGGGAGTAGTTGCCGTATTTATCAGAAAGCGCAGAAAGTAGAAAGCCTCTTCATTTTGTCCGGGAGAAACGGGTGAAAGGCTTTAGATGCAGGAAAACAAAAGAAAGATAGGAAAAAGCGGAGAGGATATCGCCATCCGCTTCCTGTCTTCACATAATGCTTACGTTATCGACAAAAACTTCTATTTCCGCGGAGGCGAGATAGATATCATCGCAAGAGACTGCTTTAACGGCATTTGGTATCTATGCTTCATAGAAGTGAAATACAGAAGATCTCTTAAGAACGGATATCCGGAAGAGGCGGTAACGGCAAACAAACAGAAAAAGATAATCAAAGGTTCCCTGGTATATATGAACTACAGGAAATTCCCTTTGGGAACACCTGTGAGATACGATGTTATAACAATAACCGGGGACAGCATCAATTGGATCAAAAATGCGTTCACAAACTAAGATAACCGTAAAGGAAGTCGTTAAAAATTCAATAGCGGAAGAAATGGAGATCGAACCGGGGGATGAGCTTATTTCCATAAACGGAAATGAGATCAAAGACATTTTCGATTACAGGTTTCTTACAGCCGATACGGATATCACCATAGTTGTGAAAAAGCCGGACGGCGAGGAATGGGAGCTTGACATCGAAAAAGATCCCGACGAAGATCTGGGCATCATCTTTCCGGAAGGCATTCTGTCCGATTACAGCAGATGTTCAAATAAGTGCATATTCTGCTTTATAGACCAGAATCCCTGCGGCATGCGTGAGACCATATATTTTAAAGACGATGATACGAGGTTGTCCTTCCTTCAGGGGAATTACGTTACACTTACGAACATGAAGGATAAGGATATTGACAGGCTTATTTCATACAATCTGTCTCCCATAAACATCTCTGTCCACACCACAAATCCCGAACTTCGCTGCAAGATGCTGAAAAACAGGTTTGCGGGTTCCGTCATGGATCAGATGACAAAGTTATATAACGCCGGCATCGACATGAACGGCCAGATCGTTCTTTGTAAGGGCTGGAACGACGGTGCGGAGCTTGACAGGACGATACACGATCTTTCCATGTATGTGAAACATATGAGAAGCGTTTCCGTGGTGCCGGTGGGACTCACAAAGTTCAGGCAAGGTCTTGTGGAACTGCAGCCTTTTACGAAGGAAGACGCAGGAACTGTCATAGACCTTATCGAAAAGTGGCAGAAAAAGATGCTTGTGGCCTTCGGGACAAGATTTGTCTACGCCAGCGACGAATTTTACTTAAAAGCGGAGCGGGAGATACCGAAGCACGAAGATTATGAGGCATATCCCCAGATCGGTAACGGCGTAGGGATGATAAGACTTCTTGATTATGAAGTCAGCGAAGCTCTTGAAGGACTTACGGGTGACGACAGAACCCACACCGTGTCTCTCGCCACCGGAGAACTTGCCTACGGTACCATCGTGGAACAGGCCCGGAAAGTCACCGAAAAGTTCCCAGGCATAACCGTGAACGTATATAAGATCCATAACGATTTCTTCGGGGATGAGATAACCGTTGCGGGACTTCTTACCGGCGGCGATATAATAAACCAGCTGAAAGGAAAAGACTTGGGCGCAAAACTTCTCATACCTTGCGTTGCGCTTAAGACCGGCGAAGATGTGTTCCTTGACGATATAACCGTATCGCAGCTCGAATCATCTTTACAAACAAAGGTCGGTATAGTAAAATCCGAAGGTAGTGCTTTTGTGGAGGAAATAATAAATGTCTAAACCGATAATCGCAGTAGTGGGACGCCCCAATGTAGGAAAATCCACTCTGTTCAATGCTCTTGCGGGAGAACGTATCTCTATTGTCAAAGACACTCCCGGTGTTACGAGAGACAGGATATATGCCGATGTCACATGGCTTGACAGGCAGTTCACACTTATAGATACAGGCGGCATCGAGCCCGAGAGCGGCGATATGATGCTGAGTTTCATGCGCGAGCAGGCAATGGTGGCAATAGACACGGCGGATGTCATTCTTTTTGTTGTGGACGTAAAGACCGGTATGGTTGATGCGGACACACAGGTGGCAGATCTGCTCAGACGTTCCGGAAAGCCCATCATCCTTGTTGTAAACAAGGTGGACGATCCCGGAAAGCAGACAAATGATACATATGAGTTCTATAACCTTGGCCTCGGTGACCCCATCGCCGTTTCATCCGTAAACAGACTGGGCTTCGGTGATCTTCTTGACGAAGTGATAAAGCTTGTTCCGGAACGCTCCGAGGAAGAAGAGAACGACACAAGACCGAAGATCGCCATCGTCGGAAAGCCCAATGTGGGAAAGAGCTCCATCATAAACCGCCTTACGGGTGAAAACCGTGTTATCGTATCCGATGTTGCGGGAACCACAAGAGATGCGGTTGATACCGTCGTTACTTTTGACGGCGAGGAATATGTATTTATCGATACCGCGGGACTCCGCAGGAAATCAAAGATCAAAGAAGAT
>JAEEGL010055216.1_pt1 | contig 25657 bp, 53 predicted proteins | sample 9134231 | NCBI WGS metagenome assembly JAEEGL01 (sample SAMN16246548, study PRJNA631951) | gut metagenome | biome: gut microbiome; feature: rumen; material: fiber-attached | host: Bos | place: Iran: Karaj | collected 2018-10 | reverse complement strand
TATGAAACCGGCTGACGTTGCTAAAGTGCTTAAAGCATTGATGTAGTCTAACTAGATAGCCAAGCGTGAGTTTGGCTATCTAAGTGAGATTATATCTCAAGGGGGGTAAAGTATGAGCGAACTCGAATACGCTTGTATGAAACTGTCAATCGCTATTAGAAATCCTAGAGCGATTGAACGGAAAGAATTCAGAGAGAAAAACGCTCTGATTGTCGCTACTCAGATGTGGCACGAAATGAGCAAAACTTCAAGTCGCTCAAGACGACTTCAGAACCTTGCTAGAAAATAGCAGGGTTTTTTATTGGCAACGAGTCTTTGACTCAAGGGGGTAATTTATGCCAATCAGAACAAGTTTCAAAGGTTTTTACGTTAAGGACGATTTCTCAATCGTGGATTTAATCCCGACTGAAGAAAATCTCAAGAATGAGCAGATTGTCGAAATGGAATTGGAAGACAATTTCGAAGAAGAAGAAAATGCTTATTGGAATTAAGCATTGAACCCCTAGATTTTTCTAGGGGTTTTTTAATGGGGGTTCGGTATGTATACGCTTACACTCATTGAAAAAAGTCTTAAAACAAGAGAGTTAAACACTCTTTCGGATTTGGTTTTTGATAAAAGATTGTCGGAAAGTCAAAGGCTTTTTGTTGTCAATCGCATTAAGGAAATCAATAAACAGTTAGACCGATTTTTCGGTAATTTCCATAGGGGGTAAATTATGAAAAGAACTACAAATTATTCAACGGCTGTAAATTGGTTACACAATGATTTTGTCTTGTGTAATAACATTCCTACTATCGACCCGACTTTTTGGGATAATGCGAGATTTTCTCTTACTGACGAAGACGATAACGAAATAGAAATCTATCAGTATTATATCACAAATGCAAGTCAAGGCGATGTAGAATTTTTGGAAAGAAGTTTCGGACTTCTTTTTGCATATTCGGAATTATTGGATTGCTTTATCCTTTGCGTTCCTCATTGGGGCACGAGTTGGGATTATGTACCTTGTGAATGTCTTAATGACGATATCTCTGACTCTATGCTTACAAAAGATTTACCGAAGGGGTTTTAATGAGAAAGCATATCAGAAACGCAATTATAAACGGGGCAAAAGTAGGGCTTAATATTCCTGAACTTGCCCTTTATTTTTGCAATAACAAAGACAAGGTAACGCATAAAGATTATATGGCGTTCTGTAGTTGGGCTAAGTCAAACGAGAAGTTTTTCTATTGGCTTAGAAGTAGATTAAACAAGAATTAAGGGGGTAAGAATGTTTGAAATTAAAGAAAACGGATTTGAGGGTTTAATGATTGGGAATTGGGTAGACATTCTCGAATTTGCAAACCGTTGGAACAAAATTCCGCAGATTGAAAAAGAACTTATTTGCGAACTTGACGATTACAAAGGTACTTATTCAGATATTGCAAAAGAACTTCTTGACGACAAATACAGTCTTTTTGAAGTGAAAATGGCGATAATACATCTGGAAAAAATCGGTTTTATAGTATTAAGCGACGATACATTAAAATACCACGTATTAAGTATGCCTGAATTAATCAATGCAATTTTGGAATTGTAAAGGGGGTAATTTATGGGAAAGCGTGCAACTTTCGGAAGTATGTGTACTGCTAAAATCAGATACGCAATTATCAAATTGAACTCGGACAATACTTACAAGTTTGTTACTGAAATCTCATTCAGTCCAAAAGAAGTGAAATAGGAAGACGGCAAAAAGGCTCTTCTCTTGGATAAAAAGTATGCAGAAGATGTTTGTTTCGGACTTAATGCAAACGGCTATGGCTGTTTTGTTGTAGAAATCCCGGACTATTTCGATGACGAAGACTTCACAAACGTGAAAAAGGAAGAAGAAAATGAAGAAAAATAAATACAGATACCTTTGGGTTATTCAGGGAAATTACGGTTTCGGTTGGGAAGATTTAGCAGAATATGACAAGAGCAAATATTCCGATTGCGACGTTATATGTGACGCTAAGGAATATAAGATTTCAGACAATGCACCTAAGAGATTGATTTCTCGAAGGGAATTAAACGAAGACTAGAGAAATCTAGTCTTTTTTATTGGGGGAAGAAAATGATTAAAGCACAGAACTTTATGGAACAGATAAAAGACATTGTTATCTGTGATAATCGGCTTGAAAATGGTGATTTGTGGCCGTATGAACCCGATGTTTCTGACGGCTCTTCTTATGACGGGTTTATCAACTTTACTGACGGCTTTGTAGATTACAAGGCTCCATATACACCGAAAAGAGATTGTTGCCTTTCGTTTAACGGTGGCAGAAGTAAAGCACAGAAAGAAAGGGCAAAAAATGCACAGATTATTCTTGACAATATGTTGGCTTACAATTTCCGTGATTTCTTCGATTCCCATATCGAAAGTGAAGACGGAGATTGTCACAAGTTTGCAGCTGAATTTGAAACTTCAGAAGATTTTGAAACTTGGTTTAACGCTTATATACCGTATCAGAAAGACCCGACTCCCGACTTATTTGACGGAAAGCATTATCCACTCGACCCAGAACACGACAAACTGTACGAACATTTTCTCGAAGAAGACGACGAAGAATATTCGGATAGTCCTGCGTTCTGTGGGGTTTGCGTAAAGTTGTATGACGAAGACAACTATCACGGAGACTACAAAAGAATGGCAAGAGTTGAAAGTTACTTCAACGACGACTTGTCGTATGGTCGTGTGCGTGTAGGTGGTTGGGCAAGACTTATGGGAATAGTAAGTGCAGACGGTTCTGATAGGGGAAATCACTATATCTATCTTAAAGAGTTTGAATACAAGACTTTCGGAGAACTGAAAAGAAAACTGAAAGGTTATGTAGATAAAGCATATTGCAGTCTTGGTTTATAAGGGGGTGATTATGAATGAAGAAGTAAACAAAGACAGATTTAAGATGTTTGCTATGGACGATTTTGAAAAGGTACAGCACTTTTTGGAAATCGGATTTTATGGAAACGAGTTTATGGAAACATTGCTCGCTTTGGGAACTGATATCGAGAACTTGGCTCGATGTATGGGAGAGTACAAATGCTAGTTACAGATGTAGACACTATCGCTTGTGACGGTTGCTTTGATGTATCAGTCTATAAAGACGATACGGCAATCGTACTGAATGAAGTTGAATTAAAAGAACTTCACGAAGCGTTGAATGAATGGGTTGCAGCAAACAACATCGTAAGAGTGGAGTTAGTTGCAAAGATTAACACACAGATTAAAAGCTTTATGGAGAACGGATATGCCTGACATTATTGTAAAACGCATAAGGTTTAAGGACGATAAGGGCAAGTTGCACGCTATGATTGTGACTTACATCAGAAGCGAGAATCTCACTTATCGTATGATACCAAAAGACTGGGAAGAGTATCTCAAGGTCAAAAGGTGTGAAAATGGATAACGTCTTTATGAACAGAGAAGAAATGGCAAAACTCAAGTTTGAGTTGTCATTGAAAACTAAAGAAGAGCGAGAGCAAATGCCTTTCGCTCTTTTTGTTTGTGGAACTAAGGGTGTCTTGAATGGTCAGGAAGCCTTTGAATATCTTAACGAAATCTTTAAGGAGTAATTATGACAAAAGAAATCGAAAACTTGGTAAAAAACATTGACACTTGTATCTCTGAAAGAGATGCGATGTTACAGAAAAAAGCAGAACTTAAAATGAACTCTGCTAAGGTAATTCTTGAAAACTTTGAGAACTTCTTTTTCCCTGAAGCAAACGAACTGCACAAACTTCTCAAAAACTTCGGCGAAAAAAGGGTTTCTTCAAGTTTGGATAGACATCTTACATACGAAATAGGTGGAAGTAATTTTACATTAAGTCCACACTCAAACTATTTCTGGTTTCTGTTTGAGTCAAACGGTTGTGCCTACGGTTGGTATTCTTCACCGGAAAGTTTACTGTCAAACTTAACAGAAAAAGTAAACAACGCAACAAAAGAAAATACATCATTGTTAGAACTTCTTCTTACTTTCTTCGGAACAGAAGACAGTACGCTTAAAGTTCTTGACTCCTACAGAGATGCAGTTGAAAAAGCCTTACAGAGTATGAATGACAATATCCGCAACAGTAACTATGGACTTTCAGAACTCTTGGACAAAATGCAGAACATTTTAAGCAACACTCATTCTGTGACTGAAAAAGAAGACGGCACTATCGAACTTCAAATCAACGGAAAAACTTATATCGGAACTGTTAAGGAGGCTTAATATGACAGTAAAGACAGAAGAAATCAAAAAGGAAGTAACAGAAACTGTTACAAAGTATGTGGCATCAGACGGAACTGAATTCCGTAGTGAATCACTTTGTCGTGAGTATGAAGAAACTCTCCCTTGTATATTCAAAACTCGTCTGAAAGATTGTTCGGTAAACATCGACAAAGACGATATGTACAAAAAGGGACTTGATTGTCTTCTTGATGACGGTTGTTCTCGTACAGATTACACAAAGTTTACTCCAAAAACTGACGAAGACCTTAATAATCTTATCGGCTACTTAAAGTCAACTAAAACATTCTTAGGAAAGAACACCGATTGGAATGTTGTTCGTTTAGGTCTTGACGAATTAAAAGTTGGGGAAACCTATCTGTACATTCAGATTGACGAGTGTGAGTATTCATACATCACTTCACTCGAAAAAATCAAAAGTGTTTTGACTTCCGGTTGGAACTTCCTTATGGAAGACGAAAAGAAAGAAGAAAAAAAGGGGGAATAACTTATGATTTACAGTTTCAGTCCTTTCGGTTATGAGGGGTCGCTTATTACAGTTGAAGTTGACCTGCGACGTGGTATTCCGGCAGTTGATATTGTCGGTATTGCAGACTGCGGTGTTAAAGAACTCCGTGAGCGTGTGATTACTGCTATTCGTAACAGTGGTATGGAGTTTCCGTCAGAGCGTGTCCTGATAAGTTTAAGCCCCGCAGACCTTCGCAAAGAAGGTGCCGGCTTTGATTTGCCAACTGCTCTTGAAGTTGTAAGAATGAATACAAAACTCGAAATGAAAGACGACGTATTCGTTATGGGTGAACTTGAATTGAGTGGCAAAGTTAGAGACACAAAAGCTGTTGCAGCAGGATTACAAACAGCCTATTCGACTGGTATTCATTACGCAATTATTCCACATACGGATAATTTACAGGTTCCAAACGGAATGAGAGTAAGAACGGTTGAAAGTCTCGTGGATGCCTACTACGCATTAAAAGACCTCGCAGAAAAGAAGTACGACACATTCACTCCGTACATCTCTAACAGTAACGGAGATGTAGTTGAATTTGACGATTTGTATGACGGAGAAACTCCACTCGATGATGTCAAAATCTCAAAAGGTGATGACGGGTTTGATACTCTAAACGGACTGAAATATGCAATGGCAGTTGCAGTTGCAGGTCGTCATTCAATACTTGCTTTTGGTAATCCCGGCTGTGGCAAGACTGTGGTTTTACAGAGAATGACACAGTTAATGCCGAGAATACTTGATAGTGAACTTCCAACAGTACGTCGTGTTTACAGTATCGCAGGTATGCCGATTAAAGGCAGACATCGACCATTCCGTATGCCACATCAGACTGCAAGTATCGAAGGTATGTGTGGCGGTGGCGTTACTTGTAGACCGGGGGAAATAACACTTGCTCATAATGGAGTTTTGTTCCTTGATGAAGCAATGGAATTCAAAAGTAGTGTTTTGCAGATGTTACGTGTTCCTTTGGAACAGCACTCTATCACACTTTGTAGAGCAGGGAGAACGACCGTTTATCCTGCTCGTTTTCAGTTGGTACTTGCCGCAAACCCTTGTCCTTGTGGAAACTACGGAAGTAAAGAGCGTATCTGCTTATGTAGTGCAAAAGCCGTTGAACAGTATTGGATGAGGATGTCTGGCCCACTTCTCGATAGAGTTGCAATCCGTTGGAACTGTAGCGAAAAAGATTGGTTCAAAGAAGAACTTACTCTTGCAGACTTACGCAAGTTAATTAAAACAGCGTGGGAAAATCAGTTAAAACGTACAAATTGTTTCAATGAAGACTTAAATGCAGAAGACATCGAAAAATATGTCACTTTGAATGACGAGTCACTCGACTTGTTACGTAAGACTTCTGAGAAATACAATTGGACTACACGTGTTTACAACAACGTACTTAAAGTTGCACGTACTATTGCAGATATGTCAGACATTATGGAAGTGACAACAGATTGTATCAGAACTGCAATCAAACTTCACGCTGCAACACCGCTTGAAGACTTGTAACAGAGTACACTGAACTCTAAAGCCCTAGCAGAAATGTTAGGGTTTTTTTATTGAGTGTATTCACTCAAAGGAGAACTTATGGGACTTGATATGTACCTTGAAAAAAGTAATGGCGAAGAAGTTTGCTATTGGAGAAAAGCCAATCAGATAAGGGGTTGGCTTGTAAAAAACAAAATCATTCAGGAAGACGACGATTGTGTTAAAAGGGTTTTATCTCGTGAACACATCGAACTTCTTGTAAATGACTGTAAGAAAGTGCTTGAAGACCATTCTCTTGCAGAAGAATTGTTGCCTTGTACAAGTGGATTTTTCTTCGGTAACGAAGAATATGATGACGCTTACTTCTACGATTTGAAGCACACCGTTGAAAAGCTGGAGCCGCTTATTGAAAGTGGCGAAGATTACATCTACCACGATTGGTGGTAAGGAGAAAAAAAAATGGGACAGTATTATTGTCAGATTGCAGAAACAAAAAACGGCAAGTTGTATTTCAGAACTCAGATTGAAGAGTTTTATAAAACAAACAACTTTAACTGTTACATCGGATTAAAACTTATGGAACACTCTTGGTGGGGAAATCAGTTCTGCAAAAGATTTGCAAGTATGCTTGTAGACAATCCTACCCGTGTTGCTTGGGTTGGAGATTATGCAGAAGACGAAGAGTGTAAACCATTCGGTTTTACAGTAGACGAGGTTCACGACAGAGAGAACGATGACTACACCTATCCGTCACCGACAGACTTCTCTATGGACTCTGTGAAATATCTTGTAAACAACACGAAGAAAATCTACATCGATTTGGCAGAATACAAGGAAAAGTCAACTTTCGATGACGGTTGGTGTCCGTTTCCGATATCACTTTTAACGGCAATCGGTAATGGTCGTGGTGGTGGTGATTATCACGACTGTTATCCTAACTACAACATTGTTGGAAGTTGGGCATATGACGAAATCTATCTTACAAACGAATTGCCTGACGGTTACACAAAAGAAGACGACATCTACTTCAAGGAAGAAAAAGAATGATTAATGTAGTCGCTTTTTGGGATAGACACCCTGTCTCAAGTTGGGGTGAAGTCAAACTTAAAAAGACACGCTTTAATTCCAAGTCGTTTGACAATGTTATGGTTGAAGTTGCTCTTGCCAATGGCTTTGCAATCAAGACAATCAAAAACATTCATACAGACCTTGTTGGAAAGCGTGTCGTAAAGTACGAGTTTGATGTTACGACTCAATATGCAGTCGAACACGCAGAATATAATCAGGCAGAACATAAGGTTTGCTTGTTTATGGAAAAGGAGTAGTTATGGACGATACTGTAACAATTATCTGTTATGGGAAACGAAGACTTATGACACGGAAGGACGCTATCAAAGAGTTTTCTACAGCTGCATTTTGCTGCGAAGGTAGTGAACGGGACAGATACTGTTCTATCGTGTGTGGTCTTAACGAAGGGAAGATGCTTGTAGACGATTTGTGGGAATGGTCGAACGCATTAGGTAAGTTAGTCTGGTGATAATCACTGGGCTTTTTTTATATTGGAGGTATTTATGGAAAAAACATTGGAACAGCAGAGGGTTCGTATGAACTTCACAACAAACGCAAAAGGATTTGCACAGTTAGACATCACTTGTGAGTTTCCTACAGTTGAAGAAAGTGCAAGTGCTATGGACAACGCTATCAAGTCACTTCGCAAGGTTCTTGCAGACAACAAGATAGCAGAAGCAGGAACTGTATAACGCAGTTAGACGCTAGAGTGTCGAAAAATGGCACTCTAGCGTTTTCATAATAGGGGGAATTATGAATATGTATACGGTGGCTTGGAATAATTTGTTAGTCGTTCTTGAGAACGGTTATGACATCGGTTGTTGGATAGCACCTATCCCGGAAGAACATAAGGAACAGATGTTATCTAAAGCAAAGAAATATTTAGCAAAGAAGAAAAGTCAAATGGAACTTTTCGGGGAGTAATATGAGCGATTATGATTTACTGACAGAAGAAGATAAAGAGTATGTCGAAAAGGGTGTAATCAGAACGGATATTGATGATTACGCAGACACGATGTGGAGAAGTGGTATCTTTGACAGTTTCGACAACTACTTCAAGTGGAAGTTGCAGTTGACTGACTACTTCGAAAAAGCCTGTGAAAAAGCTCGCAAGGTTTTATCTCACGCTGAATTGTGGACAGATATCACGAACGAAGCACAGAACCTTGGTAAGTATGAAGCAAAGACATACACGCTGAACGGCAAACGATATCTTCTTGCAGGTACACCTCTGGCTTATGAAGACGTAATCGAAGGGAAGGTTGAAGAGTGCTTTGACAAACTTAAGGAAATTTTCGGAGTTAAGTTTGAAAACGACTGTGATGTTGTGTCTCGTATGCGAGATATTCTTGTGTATGAGTTTGAAAAACTTGCTAATGGCAGAATTGTGCACGGGTATGAAGAATACTAAGGAGTAAATTATGGGTTGGTTTGGTGATTTCACTTATTGGAACAAGCGTGATACTAACAAGGATATTTTCTTGAGAGTTCACCCCACTATAAAGCAGAAAATTGAAAGTGGTGAATACAAAATCTCGCAGAGTGGTAGCAACGTTTATCTTCTCGGCAAAGGTGAAAACGGTAAATACTGTGTAAATTGCATCTTATGTCGCAGAGAAAAAGGTGGCGAGTTTATGACAAAGGGGATTGGAGCACTCGAAAATCATTGCTTTAACTTCCCTAAAAGTTGGTTGCCATATCTCGATAGTACAGAAGAAGTTGTCAAAGAGTACATCAAGGCAAGAGAAGAGTATGAAGCAAAGCAGAAGTCGAAAACAAAGATAGACTTCGGAGATACGATTGAGTGTACTGCAAACTACGACGTTTCGTGGAGCAATGGTTACAAGTTGGCTAAAGGTGAAACGGCTCGCTTTTATGTTAAAAAACTTAATCCGTATGCAAGGCGTGTTCAGAAAGCCTATGTGTTACAGATTAAGCGTAAGAATTGGGAAGGTGTTGAAGAGTGGTACACAACAAACTGTAGGTTATCAGCAAGCACTTTCAAGCACGGTGTATCTGATGTAAAGAAAGTGTCTGTCTAAGGAGGTTATATGAAACTGTTTGATTACTTAATGATGTTCAAAAACGACGTTGACTTTGATGTGCCTGACACTGAAATCGACAACGTTGTAACTGTATGTTTCAGTAAAGAAAATGCAGAAAAGATTAGTGACGACTTTCCTTATATGGACAAGTTCGTCCTTAAGTTGTTGAAGTCGGTCGATGTTGCATACCTTTTGAGTGACGGAACACCGGTTTGTAACTTCTCGAAAATCATTCACGACAATGTTGACAAGTTCAAAGAACATATCAGAAAGACTTGGCGTGACGATTATCAGTGGGTTCTTGATGACGATACGGGAGAGTTTGAATACGAAATCATTAAAGAGTTCCACAATGTTGTCGGTGGCAACTATGGAGAGTCTGTAAATAAAGATTATTACGAACTTCTCGAAAGTTGTCAGATATTGTCTTAAAAAGGAGGTTATATGACTCACAAAGAAAAGTTTAAGGCTATCTCACAGATAGCAGATAAGGTTCTCAAGTTTCTTGAAGAGAACGGATTGCCAATGAGAGAAAAGTGGTCGGTTATGCTCGATTTCGAAAATGTCGACAAGATTTGTCCACTTGATTTTGAACTTCTTATGAATAGCGAAGAAACGCTGCTGCACGATTATGCAGGTATATGCAGACACTTCGACAGAACGACTCTTGACTGGGAAGAGAACGCTTTGTTCGTTCCTCGCTCGGCATTGATGTTGCAGACCTTTTAAGTGAAAGGAGGTTGTATGATAGGAACAAGATACGAAGAATATTATTCGGGTCACGGTTTGTTCGACGGCGAAAACATCACGGTTGATGGCAAAGAGTACGGCCTTGATATTGAGTTCGACTTCGACTATACACAGGAAGGTATTCGTTGGAATCACGCCTGTGAGTACGGTGAAGACATTCCCGACGAAGGCGAGTGTTCTGACGTTCACTTTGAAATTACTGACATCAAGTTCTACGACGAAAATGGTTATGAAATTCAGGTGAGCAGAGAAGAATATGAAAAAGTTGAAAAAGCTGTTGAAAAAGCGTATGAAGACAGAATTACAGAGTACGCTTACGAAAACGGTGATACTGAATAGGGAGGTTATATGAAGTTTGAAGGATTTTTAGATTGGAATGACGCTAAAGCGTATTGTCAGCAGAAGACAGACGAAAACGCAAAGTCATTTGGAGTTTGGAACGGAGACGAAATATACATCGTTTCCGATGCTTTCGATTATTGCACCAAGCATTTAGGAGAAGCGGTTTTCGTGGGGTTGTAAATGGAGTACAAGAAGTTCATACCTCGCCCTTCAATGAATGACGAAACGATATGCAGTTCTTTATACGGAAGCACTATTAAGTTCAGACATTGCGTGGCGTGGTGTGCAAAAAAGAAGAAGTTCTTAACCGGACATCAGGTTAATAAGAAAGGGTGCTTGGGGAAACAATGTACTGCCTTCTATCAGGTGGAAGACAGACACTTCTGGGTTATGCGACAGCGTAAAAAAGACAGAAAGAAAGGATTGACCACTCAACAGAGTGGTCTTTCTTTTCTTGGGGGTGACAATGGACTTTGAATATGTTCCTACAGAAGAAGAAGGACTTCGTTACGGTTTCTTGGTAAACGCTACTAAGGAATTAGGTAATGAAATGTGGGCTTTGGCAACTGACTTTGCAGAGCATAAGGACGAAGCGTTCTTTATCTTCAACGAAGTGTCAGAGCAGATTGCAGAGTTTAAGAAATGGTTAGAAACGCACAAGTATGCGTAAGGAGAAAATCTATGAGTGAACCAATGACAATTACTCAGGAAATGAGAAAAAGCAGAGAAGACAAGATATCCGCAATTATCGACAGAATTAATGCGGATATAAGGCGTTCTGTAGAACACGGACATAACAACGCTTACTTCGCTTGTGACAGGGACAACCCTTTCTACGTAGACGTAAGAAAAAAGTTTGAGTCGTGCGGTTACAGAATAAAACCTACGGGCCGTATCAACGGGATATGGCAGTTGACAGAAGACATTCTTTGGTAAGCCGTAAATAAAAACGCCCCGCATTTCTGCAGGGCAGGGGTATTGAGAGATACTCAACACACATCGTAACTACAGAGTATCTCTTATTCCCAAAAAAATCAATAGGAGATTCTCATATGACAGATTTACATTTATCTGTGTCTCGTGGTAATGCGAAAATGGGTGCTATCCCGTCTATCTCATTACCACCTATCAAGACCTGTTCGCCGGACGCTTGCAAGTTCTGTGGCAAGATGTGTTATGCAAAAAAGATTGCAAGATTAAGAAAGTCTGTAAATGACGCTTATGAACGCAACCTGACAATTCTTGAAAACGAACCTGAAAAGTTCTGGCGTGAAGCAAATGCAGCAGTTGCTGTATCTCGCTTCTTCAGATTTGGAGTAAGTGGTGACATCTACAACGCAGACTACCTTGAACATATGGTAGAGATTGCTAAAAACAACAAGCACTGTGAAATCTTATGTTTCACAAAGCAGTTCGACATCTGCAACGCATATCTTGAACACCACAAGTTTCCAAAAAACCTTCACATATTGTTCAGTGCTTGGAAAGGTATGGAAATGAAAAACCCACACAACTTACCTGAAGCACACGTCTTCTATAAAGACGGAACAACGACAGCAAAGGACGGTGCTAAGTTTTGTTCACAAAATTGTTTTGCTTGTGCGGTTAACGGTGTTAACTGTTGGGCATTAAAAAAAGGAGAGCAGGTTATTTTTCGGCAACATTAACAGGAGGCAACCATTGTATTTAAAAAGATTATTTACTTTGTTAAGGAGGATTAATATGACAAAAGTTGACGAAAGATTAAAAGCGTATTTTGAATCATACGCAAAAGATGTTGGTTGTACCGTTGAAGAAGCAAAAGAAGCAATTCACGAAGAGTGGGGTAACAACGGACTTCGTGGCTATGCTATCTTCGGTAACGGAGAAGGATTTGATAATGTGGACTGCATCTGCCGTATCGACGAAATGAACATCTATGACGGTGATATTGATGCTGCAAAACAGGCTGCAAAAGACGGCATCAAACTTATTCCGTGGAAAGAACAGCCGAAGTGTTATCCGTTCAAATATTATCGCTTCATCGATACGCCGGAAAACAGAATTGCTCTTGAAAGAGAAGTAAAGAAGTGGAAGGAGGCTTAGTATGGACATAGGCAAATTAGAAGACATCAGAATGAGAGAACCGGAAGTAGACGAATATGCTATCACAATGGACTTTGACGAACTTAAGGAACTTAACGAAGTGTTAGGTCAGGTTGTGGAATATGCCGGAATGTTCAATACGAAAAAGATTGAAAACGTTCAGCTTATGGTAAACCGTTTTGTAAAAGAACATTTATGGTGACACTATTTGGCACTTTACTGTGGTATAATTTGAATAGACAAAGGGGGTCAGATGTACTCGGTGGTTACTATAATCAACGGTGATATCCGTTATTGGTCAGACGGGGCTAATGCTCATACATTCCTTGCTGAACATAACGGTGACGGTGAGTTTGATACGGTCTTGGAACAGTTAATCTTGGGTTGCAGGATATGTACTGACAGGCCGTATGATACGTTTACTCTTGCAAAAGCAAACGCAGCTTTGGCTGTCGGTTTTCTTGCGAGTTGAATACTTGTATGATATACTTGACAAATAAGACAGGTATATTAAAGGGGTGTTATGAGTAATTTTATAATAAAGGAAAATGTCGGAGTTATTTCAGAAGACGCTACAGGTTGGAAACTTGAACTTAACAAGATAAGCTGGCGAAAACGTCCTGTAAAATATGACATCCGCAAATGGTCAGAAAACCACGAAAGGATGAGCAAAGGCGTGACACTCACAAAAGACGAACTTAAAAAACTTAAAGAAATTGTCGACTACGAGTTTATTGAAACTACATCCGAATCAAAACCTCTTTATCTCAAAAGCAAATCTCAGTTGGTAAAACTGTTAAAAAAATATGCAGTATCTGACAGAGAATACTTTTTGATAATTGGCATCGGAGATGTTTCGGACGGCAGGTTCGAGGTTATGTTTATAAAGGATATAACGGAAAGTTATACTTCCGAGAACGCAACGTTTTCCTTACGCCAAGTTTTTAAGGAACTTCTTTTGGAAGACTGTACCTGCTTCTTTGCTGCACACAATCACCCAATAAAAGATGTTCTTTATCCAAGCCCCGACGACTTGACAACAACAAACCGTTTGACAGGACTTGGAAACCAACTCGAATGTGAGTTAGTTGACCACATTATATTTGATGAAAACTTAAACTTCTTCTCTCTTGCAGAAAATAAACTTCTTAATGTGGCTGACGAAGATGCTGACGAAGTATTCCTCGATACTTCGTGCAAGTTTATAGCAGAGCGAGCTTGTGAAAAGGTTCGTAAGGAGAGAAAGGATGTACAGACACGGTGAATGGGACGAAGAATATGAAGCATCTGTTTTTGCTTCGGTAAGGGAAGAAGAAAGGGCATATTTCAAACAGCGTGCTAAAGAACGTAAAGCAAGAAAAGATGCTGAAAAGGAAATTGTGCTTCAGAAAACTTTGGAACTGTTTAAGAAACCAAACTTTAGAAGTCCGTACTCTAAAGACATCCGGTTAAAAGTCATTATGGAATATGAGTTCGGTGTTAAAGGGAAAGATTGTGCAAGCCTTTCTAAAAAATATGGAATTCCCTTTTATACAATAAGAAAATGGGTACGATATGGAGTAGAGAAATGAATGAGGGGTGGTTATGAAAGTTACATTCGACAAAATTAGTAACTTCCTTTACTCTGTCTTGATTGACGGAAAAGAAAGTTTGTTATTGGTAGAGCACAACGGGTACGAATTCTCTTGTTGTCATCGGGATTTTCTTAACATAAGAACTCGTACATTAGAAGAAATGAGAACACTGTTAGAGGGGGCCTTATGATAAAGTGGAAGTGTACTAAATGTAATTCAGAGTGGTGGTGCTCGGGTTTAAGATGTCCCTCTTGTCCCGACTGTAATTCGGAAGAAATAGTTTGTACTTGGGAGACTGAGTAAGGAGTTTGTTATGGGTAAAATAAAAGATAGTAATAGTGTGGTAGAAACAAAGAAGAGCAATAAGCTACCAGTTAAAAAATTTATATCACTACTAATCTCTGTATTATTATTTATTACTTGGCAAGTTTCTGTTAAACTATTAAAAATATCTGAAAATTTGGTTCAGTATAAAATTGTAACAGCTTTTGTCTGTATTACATTGGTCGCAAGCATTGTTGTCTGCATACTTGAATTAAAGTCTTCAATGTTATCTCTAAATAACAAAGAGCCTGAATACAAGAAGATAGGCAAATACTACGACCCTTCAATAGATTATGACAATCTTATCCAAAAAGAAAAAGACAAAAAAGATATTAAGAAACTGGAAGAAGATTGGTATAACGCAATGGATGTTCTAAAAGAGCAGATTGAATTGTGTGAAGGTCGGATAACTACTGCGGAGACCACAGAAGACAAGTTGACTATACAATCTACACTACAGCATATGTATGAACGCTACAAAGTAGCCGGGGATTTCGTAGAGCGATTCAATTCCACAAACAATTTACCGCTTCTTAAAAGCTTATACAGAAATGGGAATTTCGTAGACCTGAAAGAAGCAGAAGAAATAAAAACACATTATGACGATGTTCTGTTCTGTTCAGATGCGGAATACCAAAGGAAAAGAAACATTGTAGGTTTTTTGAATTGTATAAATATATTCTTTGGTCCTCTTTTAATACAACACGTTTTACTCGCTACATTAGTGTGGATTGATAACGGCTTTACAGATTTTGCAGGGCCTTTACTTGAAAGTTATGTTGCCTTTGGGTTACTGTTTCCTGTAACAGTTCCTGTATCTCTTGTCTTTTGGTGGGTTTTGCTACCACGGATTTTAGAGATTGCAATATTAGACGACAAATTATCTGAAAAAGATAAAAAGGATGCCGAAAAAAGAGGACTCGGAGCTGCAATCGGTTCAGGCTTTGCAATCGGTTCAATACTGCTTCATATTAGAAAATCAAAGAAATAACATAAAGTTATGCCTTGTTTTAAGACCGTCGGTTAGACGGTCTTTTTTTTATTATGTGGCAATATTTTTTTATTATTGTATCTTATCTGTTAATAAATAATACTTGACAAATAAGATACTAGGGAGTATATTAGTGTTATGTTAGATTTACGTAAAACTAAAATCAAAAGGGAAGAGCTGGTTGAGTTCCGTCAGTTCAAGTATCAGCAGATACGAGATTTACTGCTTGAACTTGAACAGGCAGACGCACTTATGAATGACAAGTCGCTTCTTCTGACAAGGGAAGAGACAGCAGAGAAGTTGCGATGTGAACCGGACAAGATACCAAAGCAGATTCCGAGAGTAAGAATTGGAGCCAAGAGGTGTTTCCAACTTGGCGATATCGAACATTTTATTGCAACCCACAAGAAGTAAGGAACCTTGCGGAAAAAACGAACTAAAGGAGATAAGCGTATGGATTTAAGTAAATTAAAAGAGCCATTTCCATTTGAAGATTTGGAATTCAGGCTTCAGTCGTGTGGTGAAAAGAACGGAAAGGTTTGGGCTAAATATCTTACCTATGTAACCAACCGTGCTATCTGTAATCGTCTCGATGAAGTAGTTGGCCCGGAGAATTGGAAAAACGAATTCTGTGCAGGACCAAACGGTGGCGTTCTTTGTGGTATCTCAATCAGAATAAACAACGAGTTTATTACAAAATGGGACGGTGCAGAGAACACAAATATCGAAGCAGTTAAAGGTGGTCTGTCCGGTGCTATGAAGCGAGCCGCATCTACAGGTTGGGGCATCGGTCGTTACCTTTATAAGTTGCCCGAAAGTTGGGCTGTTATTTGTGAAGACGGTGAGTATTCGGGACGGACGAAAGAAGGCAAGTGGTTTAATTGGAAACCTGCCCCTATGTCAGAAGAATTCTTGCCGCCACTTGATGAAAAAGAGTTTGAAAGCCTCAAGCAGAGCGTACTCGACTTCATCAATGTAGAAATCATCAAAGGTGAGCAGGTTGAAAAAGCAGAAAACTACATCAAGGATAAGAACATTTCCAAATTAAAGGAAATCGTTTCTTGGTGTAAAAGACAGGAAAAGAAAGGAGCATAAATATGGCAGACGACGTTAATCGTATTACCCTTATCGGTAACCTTACAAAGGATACAGCACTTAAAGAGTTCGACACATTCAGCGTTTTGAACTTTACCCTTGCATCTAACAAAACTGTGTTCAAGAACGAACAGAAAATTGACAAGACTGTTTTTGTAGACTGCAAATACTTTTCTAAAGGTGCGGCAAAACTTGCTCCGTACCTTACAAAAGGAAAGAAGATTGCAGTAGACGGAACTCTTGAACAGGAGTCTTGGGAGAAAGACGGTCAGAGGTTTTCGAAACTTGTAATCAATGTTTCGACACTTGAACAGCTTACTTGGGATAAAGATGCTGCACCGAAAGGTGAAGGTGCTTCCGTAGACAACTTCCCTGAAGATTGTCCATTCTAAATAAAGGCGGTCGAAAGACCGCTTTTTTGTGAGGAACTATGGGTGGGAAACTAAGAAGTTTTTTAATCAATTTAATATTAACAGTATTGCTTATGTGTCTTGTTATGGTTTTCTTCATCCTCTGTAACAACTATGAAATAACACATAACAAGGCAGAGGCCACAAGAAACGACCTTAAAGCAAGCGAATATAGGATGTTGACCGAGCAGTATAAAAGTGAAAATGCACGGTTAAACTTGGACTTATCGGAAGCCAAATTACAGGCTTTCTTAAAAGCATTTGGAGATAAATAAGAGGTTCTTATGGAAGAAGACGAAATCCTTACAGTCGAAGAAGTTGCAGCTCTTATCAAGATAGAACCTGCGACTGTTTACTTGTGGGTAAGGGATAACAAACTACCTTACCACAGAATTGGTACTAACACACTGAGATTTACAAGAAAAGAAATTCTGGACTTTATCAAAAGTAAATAGCCCGGGAATACTAAGGAGTGAAATATGAAATGGAATGAAAGAACGGTTTATTGTTTTAACTGCGGAACACAGATGACGTTCACGCACTATGACGAATACGGAACTTGCTTTTGGGTATGTCCTCATTGCGGAGCATGTAAGGGAGATTAGAACTATGGTTTTCTGTATTTTAGAATTGTTGCTTTTGATATGGGATATTTTATTGGTTGTATATTATTTCGTCACAGGGAAAGTATCTTTGATTACTTGGATTCTTGTTGTGGTAACTTTCAGTCTTTTTGTTACTGTAATGTACAATCTGATATTCGATATAAAAAGCGTAAAAGAACGGAAGAAGTGGGAAAAAAAACTTCTTGGAGAAGTGACAAGACAAGGCAAAATAACGGAGAAAGAATAGTATGACATTTGACAAATCAAGAGTTTATACGGCTAAGGATGCTGATGAAGTAAAAATTGGAAGCACAGTATATTTAGACAATAATTTAGCAGGACTAAAAGAACAAGTCATAAATGAACCAAAGGATAATATGCATAAGATTAAAACCATTCGGTCAGCAAATGAAGAGTATAGATTTTGTGATGAAAGTAACTGTATTAGTCCTTTGGCATATCTCATTTCAGAACCCGAAGAAAAGAAACTTAAATGGACTGACTTGAAGATTGGTGATGTGATAAGGCAAAAGGAAGGTACAATATCTTACTTGGTAACAGGGATAGATACTAGCCCTTCGACAAATAAACATATTTTTACAGACGGTATTTGGGTTTCAGATGAAGAACTTACAGATTGGGAAAAGGTGGAAGAATGACTAAAGAAGAACTGAAACAAAAATTTTCTAATCTTTATGAAAAGAGAAAATCTTTTTATGAACGACATATGGGTTTTGCAGAACAAATTGGGTTTTCTAGGTGGCAGGAAAATGAGTTTTTCCAATATTTCTATGAAGGTGCAAAGGAACTTGAAAAAGAAAATGTAAGATTGAAAACAGACTATAAGGTTTTAAGTTGTTCTGTTGGTGATTTTGGAGAGTTGCAGGATAAACTTGAAGAAGAACAAAGGAAAAACAACGGACTTTCTGATAATCTCACCAAAGCAACCGACCTTCTTAAAAAAGTAATTAAAGTTACTTGGGGTGAAGGTTGGAACTATTCGCTTGATGTGAAAGTAGAAGCAGAACAGTTTTTGAAGGAGATTGAGAAATGACAGTGATAGTTAATTACCGAACAGGTGGTGAAGAAGAAAATAAAGATGTTGAACGTTATTGGGAAGATAGCCATTACTTGTATCTAAAGTTCAAAGAAGGTTGCAAAATAATGCAGAAAAGATATATCCGCAGAAATGTGAAGTTGAATTGCGTTATCGATAGCGAGGTGGAGAAATGACTAGAGAAGAACTTGAAAGAGAAGCAGTAAGAAAATCACTTTCGTATAACACTAAGTATTCAGAAGACGGTGACCTTAATGATATGTTAAGCAGACCGCAAGACTTTAAAGAACAGATAAAAAGTCTCGAAAAGTCTGTTTATAAATATTAAGCAAAAATCCTGTTATTCCGACAATTAAACGAGGTATTTTATGAAGTTAAAACAAAGGTTTGAACTGCTCAGACACGACAAACCACTGGCTATGATTCTGCTTCTGCATATCCTTTTGTGCGGTTGCCATATCTATCACAGCCTTATTTCTCCTACACATTATAACATTTATCTTAGGGCCGGAGGATGTCTTTTAATCGCAGTTATGATTTTCTTCGGCGGCAGAAAGGGAATGAGTTACGGTATGCTTGTCTATGCGTGTGCCTTGACCTACATCAACACCTTCTACAATTACGGAAGCATATTCTTTATGCTCGTATCGATAGGTGCAAATCCGAAACTTAAGAAGCCTGCTATAATTCTTTATTCCGTAAACGCTATCATATCGTTTTCCCTGCAGCATCTTCTGGTCTTGTCCGGTGCAATACACGGCATATATATCCTTCTGTTCTTTGTGCTCATATCCTACGTATTCTCCGTTCATACACCGGATAAACTGAACCTTACGGTAGACGAAGAAAACATTCTGAAAGAAATGCTCAAAGGTAAGAAGCAGAAGGAAATAGAACTGTTCTCTCAACCTACGATTACGATGAAGCTTAAACACGCAAGGGAGCGGAATATGTGCGACTCCACTGCAGAACTCGTAACTAAATACAAAAAAGAATTTAAATCTTCTGATAAATAAATTTAAGATACGAATTAAATCAATTTAACTTTCTTTATACATTCCCTTAAAGTAAGATTATCCAAAGGAGAAAAATATGAATGATAATCTTACTAGCAGGGAACTGGTCTTAAAGACAGTCCCACTTGAAGAACTTTCAAAACAGCAATGGTCCACTCTGCACAATCATATCGAGCAGGTGGAACTTTCGGGTGGTAATGAGTCTAACCTCTACAAGACTCTTGAAACACTGTCAAACAATCAAGCACAAATCGAACTGATTAAAAACGACAAGCGGTACTACGATGACATAAGAGACTTCATCGTGGACAACTGGAACTACTGGTTTAACTCGCTTGACGAAACTGAAAATTGGCTGACACGACATCTCGTTGTCTAACTAAATTAGACTTTGCCAATTAAGACAAGATTAAAACAATTTTTTGCTGTATCATAATTATATGGATTTTATTCATATAGCAGATTTACACGCAAGCAAGGCGAGGGTGGAGCCTAGTTTGTGTGTCCTTGATAAACTATACAATTTCATTTCACTCAAAGAAGAAAAACCTGTACTGCTTATTTCGGGAGACTTCTGGGACAGCGTTATGCAGAACACAGAAGCATCCGGGTTTACGAAACTCACATCTGCAGTAAAAAGAATAATCGACATAACTACCGTAATTTTCATAACGGGAACACCGAATCACGAACCGGAAGGAAGCCTTCGTATCTTCGAAGAATTGGGTGCAAAGGTTTTTTATGACCCTGCGATATGGGAGTTTGAAGATTTTGAAATAGTCGCAATTCCCGAACCTCGCCGTTCAAACTTTCAGTGCGGAACTATCGAAGAGCAGACAAAACAGATTAAAGAATCGCTGCAGTCTTTCATAGATTCTGTACCGAAAAAGACCAAGCCGAGAATCGTAATGTATCACGGAGAGGTCGAAGGCTCGGTTTATCAGAACGGTTCAAACGCATCCTCTCCAATCGCTTTATCAAAGAAACAGCTTTTAACGTTAGACGCAGATTATTATGCTTTAGGTCATATACATCTTCCGCAGGAGTTGTGGAAGAACTGCTGGTATGTAGGGTCTTGCTTCCCGAAGGATGCAGGAGAACACCACTGTGCAGGATTTAATTTCGTACATATCGGGCCGAAGGTAACTTCCGTTCAGAGAAAAGACTTCGGCTTTGCAGAGAATGTTACCGAAATGGTAATGTATCAGAACATAGACGAAATAAAGGCCAAGAAGTTTAAGGGTAAGAACCTTACGCTTAAAGTCTGCCTTGATAAACTTCTCAAAAAAAGTTTCAACAAACAGGAACTCGAAGAAGAAATCAAGGAAGCAACTCAGGCAGAAAGTGTCCGCATACTCTTTGAATACACGGAAGAAACGAACATCCGTTCAGACGAACTCGTTGCACAGAAATCGCTTGTAGACAAGTTTAAGATTTACTGCGACATAAACGACATCAGATATACAGAAAGCACACTTCTTAAGGTACAGGAAATACAGGACAACCTCGTAGAAGAGGCTTTTATCCCCTGCGACACCTTTGAACTTGAGTTCCTTTCCCTTAAAGGTGCTATCGGAATCCGTGACGGCTTAGGCTTGGATGAATACAACATCGACTTCACCAAGTATGAAAACGGAGTATTGGCGTTAGTTGGGGCTAACGGGAAAGGTAAGTGTATCACGGGTAACTCTATTATTTTAGGTGATAATGGTTTCGAAACCATTGGTAGCTATGATAACGGAAAAAGAGGTTTCCGAGAACTAAAAAAGACCCTTGTTTCAGATAAATACAACTCTGACACAACTTCTCATTTCTACAGCGAAGAGGTCTCAAAAACAATCAAAATAAAAAATAATCTAGGTATGACCCTTGAAGGCACGGAGGAACACCCTGTCTTGTGTTGTCTCCCGGATTTCCAAATAGAATTCAAAAAATTAAAAGATATTGAAGAAGGGGATTATGTAGTAATCCCTCGTGGAATGAACAAATTTAACGAAAACTCATATTGTTTTGACTTCTCAATTAAAAAAACTGCTAATAGTATGAAACTAGGTAGGGTCCCTAAAACAAACAATGAGAATCTAGCAGCTTTTTTGGGTTACTATGTTGCGAACGGTAGTTGTTATAATCGCTCTATAAATTTCTCTACATCCTACGAAAAAATAGCAACTTCTTATTCTGAATATGTAATGAAATCTTTTGGTTTAAAAACTTGTAAAGTTAAAACAAAGGGAAAGTCTGCCAGTAATTATTCATTTTCATCGAAAGAGATATATGAATTTCTAAAATATGTCTTTGGTGGCTCTTTGGAAACAGCTCGACACAAATCCGTTCCAGATTGTATTCTGCAAGGAACACGAGAAGAGCAGCGATTGTTTTTAAGGACCTTGTTTGATTGCGACTCAAGTATATGCAACCACAGTTTTGAATACTGCACAGCAAGCGAACAAGTTTCAAACAGTGTGCAAAATATGTTGCTTAATTTTGGAATTATTTCTTCACACCACACAAAGACTGTAAAAGGTTACGACTGGACTTACCACAGAATTTACATAAATTCAAAGGATTTATACATACTATTCGATACGATATTGTATGACTCTGAAAAATACGAAAGACCTCAAGGAAAACCTGTTAATGCAAACAAAGATGTTATTCCTTATCTCAACACGCTTTTAGCAGACATCTTAGACTTTTCTAATAATGGAGTAGTCACACTAAATGGTCGAATTGCAAAAAATGTGTTTGTCGGATTCCATAAAAACCACGCTATTACCTATGAATTACTAAACAAAATTATTGAAGCGTCCTCAAAAACGGATATTCAAGAATTCAAAGACATTAGAAACCTTTTGGAATTTATTTATGATAAAAACTTCTTTTATGCAAAAGTTGTAGAAAAAGAAATCTTGAATGAGCCAAAAACAGTTTATGATTTTACTATTCCTAAGTCACACCAATTTTACAGTAACGGTTATATAAGTCACAATACAACGCTTATTGAGAACTGTCATCCGTTTCCTAAAATGCTTACAAGAAGCGGTACGTTGAAAGACCACTTCTGTCTCGGACAATCCCACAGAATACTCATATACAAAACCTCTACGGGAAAAAGAATACGAATCAAGATACTTATAAACGGTGTTTCTCACGCAGAGAACACAAGGTACTTCGTAGACACTCAGGAACCTAACAGCGATTTATGGGTTCCGTACAGAGGTGTTGACGGTACATTGCCTTCGTATAAAGCGTGGGTAACGGCTACGTTCGGAACTCCAGAAATGTTTTTGAGAACTTCTTTCTACGCAAATAAAACCATTAAAGAACTTCCAGACCTGTCCGTTGCTACGAAGTCGCAGAAAATGGCTTTGTTTACGACTCTTGCAGGAATAGAATATCTTACAACTATCTCTGAACAGGCCAAGGAAAAAGCAAAGGAAGCAGAGGAAGACCTTAAAGAACTTACCAAAGATGTCGCCAACTTTGAAGACATCAAGAACAGATTAAGAAGAGCAGAACAGACTATTTCAGACAATAATAAATACATCGAGGAAGAACAGAAGGTTCTGGAAGAAGACGAACGGCAGCTTAAGGAACTTGAACAGAAACAGAACGACTTCCTGCGTGCCGTAGGTTCTGCAGGAATAATCAGAAAAACGCTTTCAGAAAAGAACTCTGAACTTACAGAAACCGAAAAGAAGATAGACTCACTGAAAGAAGAACTGGCTGATGCTGACGCTACCTTGATGAAGCGTGAATTCTATCAGAAGCAGATAGACTGGTGGGAAGGCTCTATAAAGCAGGAAGACGACTTCAAGAAGCAGAAGGAAGCACAGAATACCGCCTTGACGGCTCTCGCTACGGAAAAGACTGAACTGCAGTCTAAGGAACTTAAAGTAAAGGAACAGATATCCAAGATAAATGAAGAAGTAATCAGAACTGACGGTGAACTTAAAGTTGCCAAAAAAGGCTTTCATAAGATAAACGACATCTGTCCTGTCTGTGGAGAGAAACTTTCAAAAGAAAAGAAGGAACAACTTGAAAAGGAAAATGAAGAAGTTGAAAAGCAGGTTGAAAAACTTCAGAAAGAAGTAGAAGACCTTATGGCTTCTATCGTTCCTCACGAACAGGAACTTCTTAAAATCCGAGACGCAATAGACCAGAATACAAAAGACGCTATTGATGTTTCAAACAACATAAGCGAAATAAACTTAAGCCTCACTCAGATAAACTCTTACAGAACGGAAGTTGACATCGATAAGGCAAAGTATGTAATCAACGAACTGCAGCCGGAAGCAGACAGAATGGCTAAAACGCTGCAGGAACTTTTCAAGAAAAGAACGGAACTTGAAACCTCTATCGAAGAATTGAAAAAGCAGGAAGAGGCTATCCCGGAAGACTTCTCACTTAAGATACAGAAAATAAAGGACGCTTCCTTAAACTCAAGAGACAAGATTTCAATATGGATTTCAGAGATAAACATCTCAAAGCAGATTATCGAAGACCTTACCGAAAAGTCAAAGGCAGTAATTGATGTTACTTCCAAGACAAAGGGCTTTGAAGAAAAGTTGAAGGACTATACGATAATTCAGAAAGCCTTCTCTTACTCTGGAATACAGTCTCTTGAACTTGATTCTGCTGCACCAGAGATTTCTGCGATTGCAAATGACATCCTTTACAAGTCTTACGGAGACAGGTTCAGTATATCTTTCGAAACACAGAGGGACGCAAAAGACGGCCGTAAGATTGACGACTTCATCATTATGGTATTTGACGCTAAGACTGGCAGAAAAAAGGAACTAGACGTATTGAGTACGGGTGAATCGATATGGATTAAACAGGCCCTGTACTTCGCTTTCTCGGTAATCAGAAGCAAGAGGTCGGGATTCTGCTTCAGGACAAGATTTATTGATGAATCTGACGGTGCATTGGACTCAGAAGCAAGACCTAAATATCTTAAGATGCTTGAGTCTGCTCACGATTCCTGTGGTGCGACCTTAACGATAATGGTAACGCACTCACAGGAAATAAAAGACATTGTGTCTCAGAAACTGGAACTCATTTAGTTCCTTTGACAAGTTCCATAAGGATAGTGAAGATAGAGTCGAGCTTTCTGTTTATATCTGATAGTTCACCTTGGAAATTTACTTCTTTCGTACCTTCGAGGTACTGCTCTACGGCTCTCTGAATAAGCGATGTCTTTGTGTAGCCGTGTTCTCTTGCAATGGACGACATCTTTTCTGACCACTCTCTCGGAACTAAGAGAGAAACGATTGTGTAGTTTTCGTCCCTTTTTCTAGGAACTGCTTTCTCTGGAGTTTTCTCCTCTGGGGTTGTCTTTTTCTTAGGTGCCATACTTTAACCTCTGTTAAAAATCTCCCTTACTGTGCACTACACCCATAGTGCCCGATATATCTTAATTGTAAGAAAACTTATCTTATTTGTCAAGTTCTGTCATTTTTTACTACGAAGAGAAAATCTGCATAGAATTGGCGTATGGATATTATGATAAGAGCCGCCTTAGTAAAGGGGCAGGACGGAGTTGTACTTCGGCCAGTAACGACATCTGACAAAGTTCTATTCAGTAATTTTTACGAGCAGTCGCAGAATAAATACGTAAACATTACTCTCAAGAACGACAAAGGAACCAAGACCTATGAGCAGCTGAAAACTGCGTGGGCTTTGATTGATTTAACCTTCCAAGTAATTCATTACAGAAAACCGAATGGAGCTGAACGAAGACAGTTCGGCAGCGAACTTGTAAAAGACTTCGGTGACAAGATACCTTCTTTACTTCACGACGGAGAAGAAGTTTCTGTTTCAATGAGTGAGATGTCGAAGAAGCAAATGGCTAACTTCATAAGAAACCTTATTTATAATCTGGCAGAGAACTGTGACTTCAGCGACAAGTTTCTTGAAAATGCAGAAATCAGCGTCAAGAACATATTTTTCGAATGGCAGACGCACAAATCGTCATTAGACAAAGACCCTGACGATTATGATGAGAACGGCGAACTGTTAAGTATAGAAGAGTGGAGACAGAGACATCCG
>JAEEGL012225970.1_pt1 | contig 25658 bp, 24 predicted proteins | sample 9134231 | NCBI WGS metagenome assembly JAEEGL01 (sample SAMN16246548, study PRJNA631951) | gut metagenome | biome: gut microbiome; feature: rumen; material: fiber-attached | host: Bos | place: Iran: Karaj | collected 2018-10 | reverse complement strand
TTTAATCCATTTCAGAATGACGTTAGCCATTCTTCCATCAATTACTGTTTTGGAAAATCATCTTTCGATGATGTTCGCTGAAAATTTATTCTTGAAATTTTCAGGGATGGTTGCTGTTTAATTATCAATGTTCCTGTGTTGCTTCGCTGTCTTGTTCAGCAGCAACTCTGATATCTTATCACCTTAAATTACATCTGTCAACACTTTTTTTGTGTTTTTTTATATTTTTTTCATTTTCTTTTTTTTCATCTTGTTTTCCGCGTTCTTCACGCCCTATTTTAAGACTTTTTTGTACCTCCTTACAAAGGTAAAAATTATGGAACTAATCCTTTTTAATAATAAAACAACCAGTTCTTTTTTTATTTCTTTACAAATGTATATTGTCCCCGTAGTAATATATTTCACATATTTGCACAACAAGAAATATCGCTTGTTATAATAAACATCTATTTATCAAAAGATACATCTCTTTATTATAAGAAGCATCTCTTTATCTCTCTATATCTTCGTATGTATAGATAAAGCCGGGCATATACTCCATACCCGGCTTCATCTATCATATGTAACTTGATAACAATATCAGACACATCTCTTACTATCATCAAGAACTATAATATCATACTTTTCAACATTTCAAACATTACTCTACAAGATATGTTCTGAACTTTCTAGCATCTATAATTACCTGATTTGCGAATTCCTTAAGAGCATCCTTAAGTTCATTTCCATCTGCAGCCTCCTGATACCAATCAGCATACTGATAATTTGTTGGATAATCATTATAATTTACGAAATCATTAGCATGACCTGTCCACTGCCAATCAGTTGCTACAAATTTATTTGTCAACTTCTGTTTAAGCATAAGAGCCGGTTTCGGAACATAAATAGTAACATTCTCTCTATGCTCTACCCATCCTTCTACAACTCTACTTCCATTCCAATATCTTTCCCATGTTTTATATGTACGAACTCCAGGTACCTGGAAGTAATTATTAACATCGCTCGCATTTACTGTTTGTAATGTTGCCGGATTTAATATTGCCTGTGCAAACTGCATATCAACTGTGTCGTCTAACTTGTAACCAAGACAGAAGAATCTGCATAATGTACTTTCACTATTTCTCGATGTGTAGATTGAAGCCAATCTATTTTTCCAATAAGTTGCCGCTTCAATGGTATACAAACCTACTGCTGACAACTCATTAGAATATTCAAACATTCCCTGATTATTGTTCTTACGTGATGCATTACCCCAACCAACATTGTGGCTAATAGCTCCATTTCTGTGATTTACAGGAACATTTTTATATCCCAAATTTGAATTATCATTATATCCATATGTACATTCACCGTCTGACATCAGGAATACTGAAGGAATTCTTGTCACTCCGTCATCATCTGAATTTTCAAGCATCTCACCTGCCAACTGTATGCCATACTGTGTAAATGTTGCTGTACTTCTCTGAAGATGAATATAGTCATCATAACCATCTACGACAATATTCATGCCTTCACCATCTTTATATGAGTATCTTCCTAAATAGATATATGGATAACCTTTCTTTGCGCTTGCTCTCTGATATTGATAATCAACGCCATCAATATTTCTCTTCGATACAGTACGAAGATTAGCTTTCAAATCAGTAACTTTACGAGAACCAACTATATTATCATCACCAAATACATTGATTCCTATTCTGTTTGCAGCATTTTCTGTCTTTATGATATTGATAGATGTATTAACTGCATCAATCATAGGAATAAACTTGTTATCTCTCTTTGTACCATCATTGAACATACTACCTGACAAGTCCAAAACAAAGGCAACGTCAACAGTTACAGTTCTGTGAGTTTCCTCTTGAAGATCAGTTTTTGCCAAAGTCTTGCAGGCAACCTTAACCTCGTCATACCCCAGTATTCTTGCGAAATTCATCGGTACAGTACAAACCGCTTTAACTTTGATACCTCTTCCCGATTCATCAGGAACAGCATCATAAGTATCCAATGTGTCAGGATTAAAACCATTCATTTCCATGTATCTGTTAACTGTGGCTTTGTATAAAGTCTCTCTCTGAGTCTTAGTCAAATCGGGATCTTCGTATACAATAGAACCTGCTCTGGCTGCAGCATCAACAGCCTGCTGCAATCTGCTTTTTGTCATATAAATCAGTCCGACATCAAGAGCTAATGCGCAAAAGCCTAAAAGAGCGATAATTAAGAACGCCATAAGAATCATTACAGCGCCTTTTTCCTCTTTTTTAATCTTCCTTTTTATTTTTTCAAATTCTGTTTTATAAGGATTCATTAACATAGACACCCCTCCATTATATTAATTGTAAAATTTGAACATAAAAACCGTTCCGCAACTTTTCCTCTCTTAAAATAATATCACAAATATTAACTTTTTGAAACTGTTTTTTTGTATTTTGTTGTTTTTTTTGTCTATCTTTGGCTTTTTAAACGTTTTTAGTATAGTTTTATACTATTTTTGAATCGTTTTGAAATATTTTTATTGCGATTCATATTTACATTTTGTTAACAAAAAACATTTTATATAGATTTTCGCTTCATAAATGCACATGGTTCACGCATTTTCGTAGCTATTATGTAAACCCTTTCCAATAAAATTCAATTTTCCCAAGGTCAGTCAATATTTTTCCACCAAATATATAGATAATTTTTTTCTTTTATAATATACTCAGAATATAGCAGTTATAGAAAGTGTAACATAACAATCTATATCTGTTTTGCCAAGCTAAATCATTTATAATGCAACATTAAGAACGGAGTATACCATGAAATATTTATTCGAATACACAGACACACTCAATTCACCATTTGAAGCCTTTTGTTATGACACTTCAAAAGAAAAATTTCCAGTTGAAGCTCATTGGCATTACTTTGTAGAGGCTGTATTTATGCTTAAGGGATCTGCTGTCATCACTTATAATGGGAAGACTTATACTTTAAACGAATCGCAGATGATGTTTTTCCACTCACAGGCTATTCATTCATTTGATAAAAATACTGACGAAGATATACGCTATCTTGTAATTCAATTTGACATTAACAAACTCCATAACATTGATGCTCACACGCCTAAGTTCAACACGTTATTCAGAAGCGCATCTATGGACGATTCGCTGCCTTTGATTTTTACACAGGATAACTTTCCTGATTTCGATTTAGAGCACTTTTTCTTCCGTTGCCTTTCAGAATGCGATGGAAAGCAGTATGGCTATTACTATTACATGCAGCACAGCATTTCTCTTTTCCTACTGGAAATATTAAGATATTGGAAAAGTTGCGGTTTTTCGGTCGAAACAGAATCTTACGGATATGACGACTCATTTTCAATTCATCAGATATTAGAGTACATTGACGCTCATTCCCATGAAAACATTCAGGTTAATGACTTGGCTCAGATGTGTCATATGAGCTACTCATATTTTGCAAAATCTTTCCATAAATTATACGGACAATCTTGCAAAAGTTACATAGAATTTATTCGATTGAACAAAGCGGAAAATTATCTGTTATTCACAAATTACGACCTAAATTTCATCAGTTCGGAAACAGGTTTTTCCGATTGCAGTCATCTAATTAGGATTTTCAAAAGAAAATATGGTATTACACCAAAACAGTTCAGGCTCAAATACAAAAAATAGAAAGGCACAAAAAAATAAGACGTTTTCAATTTTGCAAACGTCTTATTTTTTGTACATATGTAATTATAATTATCTTCTTTTCCAGTTATATTATCAACTGAAAAATCAGTCTTCAGATTATTCAAAACACATAAAATACTCAAATACTTAAAATACACCAAAACCAACTCTCGCCTTATTGATAAGCTGTTTTGCGTAAGCAGCTGTCTTTTCAACAGACTTAGCTTCTTCCTCTTCTTCGGCATTTTGTGTTGGCTCCTGCTTCACGCCATTAATAATCTTGTATGCATTTTCGGTAACACAATTAACATAGTTTGTAGTATAAATAAAGCTGATAGCATCTTCGAAGTATCTGTCATCAACAAGTACTTCATATTCTTTCACTATCTCCTCTTCACCGCTTTCAAGTATATCAACAATAAGCGCTTCTTTTACTTTTGCCGACATTTGTTTTTCTTCTAACATTCCCAAAACTTTTAGTGACTGTTCTTTCTCAACAGCCGAATAAACTCTAATCATATCTTGTCCCCCTCAAATTAATATTGTAATCAAAATAAATTCAAGCAATATTATAAGTTCATTTTAAATTATATACTATAAAGAACACATATTATAGTCCTCTTTTTTTATATATCAAAAAAATAACACCTTTTTTTCATTTTCATGACATAAATCATCCGATTATGTAACAAACCATTAACATTGTTGCAAGAACAACAATATTAAAGACAGAAAATCTCAATAAATATTTCCATTTTATACCATTATTTTCTCTTGCGACCTGTCTAAATGATATCAGGCTTGCCATGGACGCTATAAGAGTACCAAAACCCGCAATATCAAGACCAACAATCAGTTTACCAATGTCGTCAGTAAAATCTGAAAGCAACAAAGCCGCAGGCACATTACTGATAAACTGGCTTAATAAAACAGAAATCAGTATTTCACTTCCGTCAACAAGTTTTGACAGTCTGTCATAAAACCACTCTATCCTCCCGACATTTCCAACAAATATAAAGAAGAATACAAATGTTCCAAGCAAAGAATAATCTATTTTTTTTAAAACATCTCTGTCTATGACAAGAATTATTCCCCCTATAATCAAACCTACCACTCTGTAATCGGCAACTCTCACAACAGATAATATGCACAAAGCAAACATTACAGAATATATTATCATTCTCTTTTTTTCTATTGTTTTACCTGAATTGAAAAGTCTGTGTTCTAACTGCGCTCTTCCCTGGTTTCTGCATAGAACAGTAATCGAAATCATAATCAAACAAAATCCCATAATTGAATATGGAGCCATCAGGCTTATGAATTCTCCCCAAGTCATTCCGCCAACACCGTACAAATACAAATTCTGCGGATTACCCAGAGGTGTCAGCATACTCCCAAGATTTGCCGAAACAGTCTGAAGTATTACCACCGGTATAAATAAATACTCTCCGGTATTTTTATCAAGTTTGCTCAATACAGTAAATGTAAATGGTACAAACGTAATGAGTGCCACATCATTTGTAATAACCATACTAAAAAAGAAGCATAATGATACAAGGACAAAAACTATATAAGTGATGTTATTAGACTGAATCAATAGTTTTTCTGCAATATATCCAAAAACTCCTATCTTTTTATATCCTTCCATCACCACCATCAATGAAAATAATATCAATATAGTTCTATAATCTATGTATCCTAAATATTGTTTGTCCGGATGAACAAACAAAGCTGAAACAAACGCCAGCAGAATTGCTGCTGACAGTACGCTCTCCTTTTTTACAAATTCTATTACTTTATTTATAACTTTATTATTTACCATTAGTTTCCTGATCCAACACGTCTGTATAAATATGCTCTGCATTTTCCGCAAAAGCTTCTGTCGAATAATATTTTCTTATTGTATCAGCCGCATTTTCTCCCATTTTTTCTCTGTACGCTTCATCTTCAAGCAATTTTTTAAGTTCTTTTTCAAACTCTTCCTGAGTACTGTAAGTAAAACCGTTTACTCCATTATCCACAACCTCATCAAGACATGCATCCTCCTTACATAATATTGGAAGACCGCACGCCATTGCTTCAATGTATGTAAGTCCCTGGGTTTCACTCTGTGATGCACTGACAAATACATCTCCCACTCTGTAATATTTTGCAACCTCCTCCGGAGATACCATTCCTGTGAATATTACCCTGTCTTCTAATTTCAGTTTCTTAACTTTTTCTTCTACATGATGTCTGTAAGGCCCGTCACCCACAATGAGAAGTCTGGGACCCTCGACTGTATTAAGCATATCAAGAATCTCTTCTATATTCTTCTCTTTTGCAATTCTTCCAAGATATACAAGAACACTTTCGTCCTTTTGAATTCCCAATTCAGTTCTAAGGGCGTCTCTGTCCGACTCTTCTATTGCAGAATAAATCTCTTTCAATTCAAGACCTGAAGGCGCTGTATAAATTGGTTCTTTTACTCCATAACTCTCCAACAGTTCTTTTACCTTGTCTGTTGGTGCAACTACAGCATCAGTTCTAGTGAGTAATTTTCTTGAGAAGAGAGATACCATATATCTTCCAACTCTTCTGCTTGGCGAAAAATAATGTGTAAAATCCTCATACACCGTATGATATGTATGAACTATTGGAGCATCACATTTTCTTGCTATGTACTTGGCAATAATAAATGTAGAAAATTCACACTGGCTGTGTATAATATCAGGTTTCCACTCTATTAATTCATTTATTAATTTTCTTGAAAGTGACACTCTTATTCTAGCATTTGGATATATTTTTCCTGCACTAACAGAGCCTATGTAAGTAACATTTCCATCTACATGAGATCGCATATTATTGGATAATGTAACTATCCTTACTTCATGTCCTTTTTCTTCAAGACCGTTTGCCAGATTAATAACAGATGTAACTACACCATTTATTACCGGCTTATACCAGTCCGATGTAATCAATACTTTCATTTTTTCTTCCTTCGTTTGCATCAATCTTTTATATTTATCTTTTATATTTATCTTTTGTATTTATCTTTTATGTACACTTCTTCATTAATCTTTTAAATACAACATTTACAGATTAGCATATATTCAAAAAACAAACAATTGTATTTAGTTCTACTAAAATATCATATTTTGTGTAACTATTCTTTTATGTATTTGGGGAACCCAAATCAGCGAGACACGCGACAAAGCATTTTTTGTCGCGAGCGAAAGTGATTTGATATCCGAAGGATGAAAATCACGAAAGCTAAGCAGATCTGCGAATTCGAGCTGGCATTGCTGAAAGGCTGAATAGTTACTATTTTGTCTCAAAAACTAGTTATAAAGATATTCATTCGAATTGATAAATTCAAAAATATTTGAGTCGTCAGTATTCAGGAATATCTGTTTTGCAACTCTTCTGTTAAGTCCAATCAATTCTCTCAGTCCCATAACTGTATATTCCGAATTTCTAAAATCAAAAATAATCTCAATAGTGGCGCCAACCAGTCGCCTTTGTTCGTCAGTCAATTCTTCTTCTGATTCAACATTTGCCAGAAAACTTAATCTTGATGCAATAGACGAAATAAATACACTGACTTCATCCATCTCTACAGGAAGTTGTTTTTTTCCTACAAGTACCTGTTCAAGAGTCACATATTTTTCCTTTTTCCTGCAGAATTCAAAAAACTGTCTGGCCTCGATTTCCCCAATATTACCCGCTATCTTATTTCTCACAACATTTTTTGTGATATCGTCATCAAAATGAAGTATATCACTGACTCTAACCCAGGATCTTGGTGTTGCAAATGTCATGGCATCGCTCTCAGGATCGTGAGTATGAAGTGCTGACGGTTTAAATGACAGGTAGGAGATTACCAGAGGATGCACTCCATTGTTGAGAGCATATGTATATTTCCATGTTTCAAAATCCGGTTCAATATAATGAATCTCAAATCGGTCTGCCAATGGACCTGCAAGATGAATGTAAACTCCGTCATCATCTTCCCTGTTTCCAAGGGCTATTACAAAAGTCCCCTCCGGCAACTTATACTGGCCTATTCGTCTGTCCAGAATCAACTGATAAGCCGCAACCTGGACTTTTTTGCTGCAGGAAGTAATCTCATCCAGCAACAAAATTGTCTTATCCCCATCTCTCTTTTCGTCCGGAAGAATATCAGGCGACAACCAAATCGTTTTAGTCTTGTCTTCATTTGGAAAAATCAGTCCGCTTATTTCAACTTCTGACATTTGGGCAAGACGCAAATCAATCACTTTATAACCGTATTTTTGTCCTATCTGCTGAATAAGTTCAGACTTACCAATACCCGGTGCTCCCAGTCCCAATATTGAGTGTTTTATATTGTGTACTATATTAAATTCAATCGTTTCCGCAAATTCGCTAATATTCATACTAATCTCCACAATACGCACAAAGAGAGTACGTAATCATTCATATTATTCTGATTTATTATTTACTTTATCATTTCACTTTATTATTCTAACTTTTCACATCATTACTTTAGTTAAACTTACATTCAAAATAAAGATAGCTTTCAATCTTAAACTTTCAACAACTGTCACTCAACTTTCTTATGAGCGCAAATATGTAATCTTTCCAAGTTGTTCAGCCTTTTGCCTGTTAGTCAGATTATCTGTCAGCAACACTATTGTCTTTTTTCTGAGATTGTGAGGGACCTTATTTTTCTCAAGGATTCCAAAGTATCCATCCGTAAGAACTATCATTGCAATGGGCTTTATTCTGTTTTCTTTAATCCAATCATATACGCAATTGATATCAGTACCACCGATATGTTTTGGAGTCAGTTTGTACATCTCCTTATAGTTTCGTATATTTCTGTAAACAGTTGTAACTTTCGTATCCCAGTAAGCTATATTAAGTTCACATTTATTGTTTCTGCATATTCTGTATGCCTGAGTATAAAACTCATTCATTGTGTGCTCATTTATAGATCCTGATGAATCAATAAACAGCCACACTCGCTCTAACTTTTCTTCATGTCCGTATCCCGGTACAATTATTCCTCTGTAAAGATATTTGCGCTCAGGAGTTGAATATGAAGTCTCATCGCTGTCAACTTCATTCAGATATTCAATCAACAATTTGTCCCATGCTATGGTTTTGGATTCCACAAGCCTTAACATCTCTCTTGGAATATATACCGACTCATTTCTGTCCTTGTTTCTCTTGAGAGATTCTTTTATTGCCTGTTTTCTCCACTCTTCAATCTCCGCTTCCTCTTCTTCACTGAAATCCGATTCTATAACATCTTCAGGGACTTCAATACTTTTTACGCCCTGATACTCCTCATCGAATATCACTTCATTGTCGACAACCATATATCTGTTAAAAAACTGATAGTAGAAATCATCTGCACTTTTTTCCTGCTCATTAGGCCTGAATACTCCCTTTGGCGGTTTCTCCATAGGCATATTGTAATCCTGCAATTGAGGAATCATTTTTAAAATCATATTATTCACTACAATATCACAGGCTGTATTCCAAAGAGATGCATCTCTCTCTCCGTGTCTTTTGCAATGACCAAGCAAAAGATGAAGCACTTCATGAAGAACCACAAAATTGAACTGTCCTTCACTGAGTGAATCCATATAATCATTGTTATAATAAATATATTTTCCGTCTGTTGCCGCAGTCCCTATATCATCACGTTCAACAAACTTTACTTTCATGATAATATCGCCGTAAAACGGATTGTTACGTAGCATATTCACTTTAAATTTGCTAAATTTTTCTTCTACATTCATCCCTTTTCAGCTCCGTTCCACAAAAGTTTTTCTGTCATCCACTTAAATCAGATCATTGAAAGCAGATAATACTTTTTCATAATCTCTTCCTTAACTGCCATATCATCAAGAGGATTTCCTTCTTCATCAAAAATATCCCAAAGTTCTTTTATATATTCTTCTTCATTCTTTTTGTACAGATAATTTCTGGAATAGAGATAATATTGCTCACCTCTATACTGCACTTTCTCAACAGCCTGCCAGAATGCATGGGCAAGTTCAATTGAAAAATTGACAATAATCTTATCCCTGTCCATTTTATTTTCATTTGGATTAAAATGAATAACTGCTGCCTTACTCACCGCAATAATCTGCTTTGCTCTGAGCCAATAATCATTCATATCATCAGCCTCAATACTATAAGGGGTAGTTTTATTACCTAAAATAATATCTTTGACACTCTCATATTCATCTGTGATATCACTCTCTGAAAACATAATAACTCCGGAAATGACATCCTCTGCCTCGCCAACCAGAAACAGTCTCTCTATCCCGCCTCTGATTTCCTGCTCATTCCAATTTGAGTAACCCTCATCAATCATCATATTTTCCAAGGTTCCCGTCAGTCTGGAAAAAGTGTTTGCCATCACATAGGCTTCACCGTTTACATCATACCTGATATTAGAATACAATTCTTTATATTCATCATCCTTCAGTCTCATGCCCATCTTAATGAGTTTCAGTTTGCCATCACCTTTAAACACTCCGTCATAGGACTGCACAACCGATGGTGGTATAGTAATCTTTTCAAGATTAGGCAAATTGGAAAAGGCACAGTATTTAACTATTTCCACGCCGGGCTCAATAGTAATTTCCTTTACTATATCACTGTCCGAAAATGCATATCTTCCAATTCTGACAATCTTTTGACCTTCGCCTGTGTATGCCGGAACAACCACTTTTTCACTTTGGACATTATATGTGATAAGAGTCCTGTCAGCCACCGCCATATTTTCATCAAAAAATATATCCATACTTAATTAGCCCCGTCTCTGTTCATCTTGGTTTTTATCTTTTTTATTGTGTCAAGGATAACTATATCCTTATCTAAAGTTCCCTGTTCTTTCAGTTCCATCAATTCGTCATATCCGTTCATGGCTATGTCTATAATGTCCAAAAGTCTTCTGTCTTCTTTGTCATACCTCACACGTTCACGCAATTCCACGAGATTGCCGGTAAACTTTTCTTTCGTCTGTGATGCATACACTATTCTTTTTATAAATTCCAAAAGTACTTTTATATCCATAAAAAATCACCACATCAATTATTGTCTGTTATGCATCAAAGTCTGCCTTGAAAACATCTTCAGGTGTAGCTATTGTAAGAAGTCCAAGGTTAAAATCATCATCCATTACTGTAATGTTATATTCAAAAACAACATCATCATCAAATTTTGAAAGCAAAATATAATCTCCGTTTTCTTTGCTTTCAATCTGATCACAAATGTCATTGTAGACATCTTCTCCCGAAACGCTTCTCGGATAACCGGAGTTTTTTATTTTTTCTTCAATAAATTCGTATAATTCTTCCATCTTTTCCACCCGTTGTATTATCAAAGTTTTGCTATTACTGTTTTATTGTTACCGCTTTATTATCAAAGTTTTGCTATCACTTTTTTTGCTGTTACGGTTCTATACTTATCTTTTTACAAAGTATTCCTCATACCATACAAGGAATGTGTAGATTGTCCACACTTTTCTCCATAAATCAGAATCGCCCGAAACGTACTCATCAAAGATTTTGTTTATCTCTTCAACATTGAAGAACTTAGCAGCGCTTTCGCCTGCAAATTTGACTCTCACATCCTGATTGTATCTGCTATCTGCCATCCATATTCTGATTGGAACAATAAATCCAAGCTTCTTTCTGAAGGCAATCTCTTCAGGAAGCATCTTTGCTGCTGCAGTACGGAATGCAACCTTATTTTGTTCTTCATTTACTTTGAATCTTGCAGGCATACGAGATGCAATATCAAAGATTCTCATATCTGTAAGTGGCATTCTGATTTCAAGACCACAGGCAGTACTCATCTTATCAACATTGAGATAGATATCGCCCTCAAGCCAAATCTGAATGTCCACATTTGACATCTTTGTGAGAGGATCAAGGTCCTCAGTTTCTGCATATATTTCTTTTACCAAATCAATTGGCAGCAAATCATCCTTATAGTTCTTGAGAATAATCTTCTTCTCATCTTCTTTCATGATGTTTGTATTACCAACATAAAACGTCTTCAAATTATCACCGTAGCGTTCTGCATTTCTGTACATATTGTAACCACCGAAGAACTCATCAGCTCCTTCACCTGAATAGCAAAGCTTTGTGTGTTCTGCTGTGGCATTACATCCAAGGGTAAATACGATAGCCGACGCATCGCCTAGAGGTTGCTCCATATTGTACATAACATAAGGGACAACATCGAAGAATTCTTCAGGTTTTATAACACTGACTTTGTGTTCCCTTCCAAGGAGGTCTGCAGTTACTCTTGCAACCTTAGACTCATCAAATCTCTCCTCTTCATATCCACAGGAATCACATACCTTTGCGTCTGACATTGCAAGTACATATGAAGAATCAACTCCACCTGAAAGGAATGACTCGGCTACTTCGCCATCTTCTTTTACCTCAGGCATAATGTCAGACAAAGTGTTGTGGATTTCATCTGCCCAGTCCTCAAGTGACTTTGTCTCATCAGCCTTAAATTCCGGCTTCCAGTATCTCTCGATAGTAAGCTTGCCATCCTGCCATACAAGATATCTTCCCGGAAGTAATTTTTTAACTCCCTTGAAAAATGTATCTTCGCCTGCAACATATGTGAGAGATAAATAAATCTGAAGCATATCTTCATTAAGTTCTTTTTCAAATCCGGGCTGTTCCATAATCTGTCTGATATAAGTTCCGTATAATAACTGTCCGTCATTTGTCATATAATAATAAAAAGGCTTTGTTCCAAACTGATCTCTCAGACAGAATGACTTCTGTTCTTCGTCGTCCCAGATTGCAAATGCAAACATACCGTAAATGTGAGATGCCATGTCATAGCCCCACTTCTCGTATGCTTTTACAATAATTGCCTGCTCTCTGTCTGCTCTTGAAAGTGTTGAATCAATTCCAAGTTCATTACAAAGATTTCTCCAGTTTCTTATATGTCCTCTGTATTCTTTTAATGTAATCATCTGTATATTCCTTTCACTTGTTAAATAATTCAAACTGCTATAAACACAATTGAATATACGGCAAAATCCACTCCGCCTTTTCCATTATACCCTACATAGAGTTTGGTTTCCATACAAAAATAAAGAGTTTTCACACAAAAAAACAGAAGAGTTCACCTAATTAAAATGAACTCTTCTGTTTCTTCCATTCAATTATGAATTGTATTATTTCATTTACAGTATATTACTGTATGTATTTACAAAATATTACCCTTTGCATTCTCCAAATCCTGCTGCACAGTACTATTGTCACTATTATTTCCTTCGCTTGGTGGTTGCATTCTTCCGTTACCGTTCATTTCTCCACTGGGAGGCTGCATATTTCCGTTACCGTTCATTTCTCCACTGGGAGGATGCATGTTTCCGTTGCCGTTCATTTCTCCACTGGGAGGCTGCATATTTCCGTTACCGTTCATTTCTCCATTTGGACTTTGCATATCACCACCGAAACCACCGCCACCTTTTCCACCAAAGAACTGGTTGGTTATAGTGCTTGTTTCAGTTCCGTTTTCGATAATTGTTCCGCCTTTATATTCTGCATTTCCGTCATAATCGAATGTTGACTGTCCTGAGATATCAATTGTTCCACCGTTAATATAAATGTCGCCGTTTGAATCTACACCGTCTGTATCGCCCTGTCCCATAACTATCACAACATCTCCACCGTTTTGCTCATATGTCGGTGTATATTTAGTTGATTTTGAAGCAGCATTAATTCCATCATCGCTTGCATTTATATTAATCTTTCCATCATTTACTACAATGTATGTACCTTCAATACATTCCTTTGCTGTGAGAGTAATCTCTCCTCCGTCTATGCAAACAATTGTGGTTGCGTGTATTGCATCATCATTTGCAGTGATTGTAATTGTTCCACCTTTGACATATACTTCACCAATAGTATCATCATCGTTGTCTTCTGCATGAATGCCGTCATTGCAGGTTGTTACATTTATTGTTCCATCTGCCACATATACTCCGTCATGTGCTTCAAATGCACTTCCACTGCAGTTTACGTTAATTGTGCTTCCCGTGATTTTCAATTTATCCTTTGAAGATATTCCATTGTCTGAGGAAGTAATATCAATTGTTCCCACACCGTTTACAACTATATCATCCTTTGAAAATATGACTGCATCTGTCTTTGTATCACCGTCTGTCTGAAATTCCTCGGTAACTTCAAGAGTATTTTTTGAATCTGTTGTGGTCACAAATACCTTATCTGCGCTCTTAACATAAATGCAAGGTTCTGTGGAATTGGTAATAGAAACTCCATCAAGTACAAGCTGCACTTTTGCATCATCTGCTTCCACAAACACTGTCGAATCCGTTGCATTGCCAGACAAAATGTATACTCCTTCTTTTGTGATGGTAATATCTTTTCCACTTTCAAGAGTTATTTTTTCCGCTTCAGTGGTATCAGCTTCCTGTTTCAGATCTCTGTCTGTAAATATTTCTCCATCATCTTTTGAAGCGCTCAATAATGTTGCATTAGCTGATGAATTTATGCTATCTGATGTTTTTGTGCTATCTGATGTTTTTGTGCTGTCTGAAGATTTTGATGTTCCTGTTATTTTTGATGTTATTGATGAGTCTGAGCATGCAGTTGTTACAACCATCGCAGCTATAACAAGAGAAGTCATTGCAATTCTTTTTAATGCTTTCATAACCCTTACCTCCTATAATCCTATAATCCTTCTCTGTTATCAACCATTCTGCCTAGGCTGATATCCAGATTTCCATTTCTTGTTCTCAGTTCGTCGATAAAATTCTTTGTTGATATTCCTGCTTTTGGAACAACTGTTAAAGTAATTTTGTACAGGCTTCCCATATTTGTGGTTTTGACCTCTTCGTAATTGTATCTATCCAGATATTTATCGAAAATATCTTCAAATTTACCTTCATAATCAAGATCTTCCGGAACAGATATTTTCAGCGTTCTGTGATGCTCATCAAAATTACCAAACTCAGTTACATTGAGGATTAAATTGATTATTGATAATACTACAGTAAATACAATTGCCACTCCTATATATCCCATTCCTGTTGCAAGTCCTACTGCCATTGCGAGAAAAATACTTGTTATCTCCTGGCCTCTTCCCGGTGTCGATCTGAATCTCACTAAGCTGAAAGCTCCTGCCACTGCAACACCTGCTCCGATATTTCCGTTTACCAGGATAATTACCAATTCCACAATTGCAGGAAGAAGAATTAATGTTACTGCAAAACTTCTTGTGCATTTGTTTTTTGCCATGTATGAAACTGCTATAATAAACCCACACACAAGTGCTGTAAATGTCACTATCAAAAGCTGTGTTCCCGTAAAAGTTCCGTTTGTTAATATTGATGTAAAAATGTTATCTAACATAATAATCTCTCCTTTCATATTTCTTTGATATACTGTTCTTATTTTTGATAATTGCAATTATCACGCTCCGCATCTGCTTGCTACTCCTGTAATGAGTGGCTGTTCCCTAAGTACTGTCACCACATTCAGGTTTGCAATTCTTCTTCTCTTTTCTTCAAGCATCCTGGTATATCCCCTTCCGTATTTGGAAAACGAGGTTGGATATATTTTAAGTTCACTGAGTTTTCTTGAAAGTTCAAGAGGCATGGCGTTTGTAACTTTTATCTCCAGCATGTACCAGCCTTCTTCTAAAAGTGGTTTTCCATATTTGTCATCCTTCAAATCAAATGAATCTGTAGTCCAGGTTATATTTGAATCAAATGTTATTCTAAGGCTTGCATCCTCTTTTCCAATCATTGCAACTCTGTCGTAACATATTTTCATTGCCGGTATCAGATTCCTGTACATTCCCTTAAAATAATCAATCTCTTTTGATATCTGGGAGTTTTCTTCCGCATTTGATACTGTTTTTTTCTGTAGAAGATATTTGTAATTACTATCGTAATCTCCGGAAACTCTTCTCTTATAAACTACTCCGTCATATTTTTTCTTTATCTCAATAAATGAATTTGATTTGTCATCAGTCTTTCCATATGTTCTGAGCCTTATTTTTTCTTTGTAGAGAGGCTTTTCCAAAGATGTTCGAATGAGATAAAAGTCCGGAGTATCAAAATATATATTATTTATTTTTGTTTTTCCGTAACTGTCCACTGCTGCTATCGTATCGAGATATATTCTTAAAAGTTTATACTGTTCTTCACTTATCAAATATTTCATTTCTGTTCTCTTAAAAACATTTATAAATCCACTCATTTTTTATCCTCCTAATCTAACTCTCCAATCTGTTTTTTAAGACCTTTTTTCTTTTTTTCTGAGTTAATCATAATAATTCAACCTTAAACAAATATTAAAAAAAGATGCTTATTTGCATTTTTTACAAATAAACATCTTTTTTTAATTTCTTTACGAATTACTATAAAATATCTGCTTCGAAAGCAATTATTTATTTAAATATAATAAAGCTTATATCTTATCAGTGCGGAAATACCACCTTGAAAGTTGTCTTGTCATTTTCTGATTTTGCACTGATGGTTCCACCATGATTTAAGACTATCCCTTTTGCTATTGCAAGTCCAAGTCCGTAACGATTGTCTGATCTGCTCCTTGATTCATCAGAACGGTAAAATCTCTCGAATATCTTTTCTTCATCGCCCGGCTTGATTGGATTGCCTACATTAGTTACTTCAAGAACTGTACTGTTTTTTACTTTTTTAAAATTAATCTTTACGGTATTATCCTTAAAACTGTGTTTGATTGCATTATCAATAAGTGTTGATACCAGTTTTTCAATTTCATCTTTATTGCAGTTCAATGTAATGTTATCTGTAATTTCAGTATCAACGAGAACTCCCTGTTCAAAAGCAACACCCTCAAAAACAAGGCTTTGCTTTTCAACTATTTTCGAAATATTCTCCTCTTTAAACTGAGACCGAGACACTCCTTCTTCTATTTTTGAAAGATCGAGAAGTGCAGAAATCAATTTGCTCATCCTGTCAGTCTCATACTTGATGTTCTCCATATACCTCTCACTTTCACTGTCCACTTTGAGTTCGTCTGAAGATGCCATAATTACGGCAAGAGGTGTTTTTAATTCATGGGAAGCATCGGCGATAAACTCTCTTTGTTTGTCGAAAGCCTCCTTTGCAGGATTGGTAATCCATTTTGTAATTTGCCTTGCCAAAATAAAAATCACCAACATCAAACCTATAAAAATAAGAATCGTTTCTCCCAAAAAAAGTCTCATTTTTTTATTGACATCTGATATATGAATCAGGACTATTGCATTATCTGTTTTGTAATTAAAGCAATAACTGTCGGTATACAGATTTCCGATTTTTATTGTATCAGAATCATAGTTTTTCATAATATCATTTGCAACGTTTTCCACCTCAAAATTGCCAGATTCATTTCCATGTCCCAGAATTCTGCTTATGGATCCGTTGCTGATTTCTATTGTATAGACTTCATGATCCATTATCATCATATTTTCAATATCAAATTCTTTCATATTATCAAATCTGACCGGCGGTCTGAAGCCGCCCCCACGCTCATCCATAATGTCGAGATTTCTTCTGATACTCTGATATTCTCTTTTATACCCCTGGATATTTAAAATCAGCATACTGATAAAAAGAAAGAATGTTAGTATTCCAAATATTGTAATAAATACTTTTTTATTTAGTTCCTTCATCTGCACTCTCCAATTTATATCCCATATTTCTGATTGTTTTTATGGTAACTTCCGAATCAAGCATCTTAAGCTTTCTTCTTACAAAAGAAATGTACGCTTCTAAATTGTTTGAAAGAGAATCATTGTCCATTCCCCACACTCTGTCAAAAATCAAATCTTTTGAGAGAACCTGATTATTATTTACAATAAACAATTCAAGCAACTGGAATTCCTTATTGTTGATTTTTATGTTCTCACCTGTATTTATATTAACTATTGCAGGAATGGAATAATCCAATTTTATATCTCCAAATTCCTTTGAATTGTCAACTGTATTATCAATTCTAAGCTGTGCGTTTACCCTTGCAACAAGCTCATCAATATGAAAAGGCTTTGGAATATAATCATTGGCGCCTTCCTTGAATCCTAAAAGTTTGTCCTCAAGTTCTCCCTTCGCTGTCATCATAATCGTCTTAGATGCCACACCGCTTTTCTTTATTTCCTTTAATATCTCTATACCGTCTTTTCCGGGAAGCATGATGTCAAGCAGTATCAGGTCGTAAATACCTGACACTGCATTGTAAGCACCTTCATCTCCGTCATTGAAAACATCAACTATATATCTTTCTTTTCTGAGTCTGTCTGCCACTAAATCTGCCAATGATTTTTCATCTTCTATAATTAAAATTCTCATATCACTTGCCCTCGTCATTCATTTGATGTAGTTTTTTTGTTTTGTTGTCATCTGAGTTACTTCCGGCTTTGCTATTATCGGAATTGTCGGATGATTTATTATCATCCGGTTTTTTATTCGGCTTTTTATCAGGTCTTTTATGCGTTCCGTCAGAACTGCTGCCATTATTTGAACTACTGCTGTCTGACTTTTTTGCTTTACTACTATCTGTTGAACTACTGCTGCCTGACTTTTTTGTTTTACCACTATCTGTTGAACTACTGCTGTCTGACTTTTTTGCTTTACCACTATCTGTTGAACTCTCATTTGAATTAGCGCTGTTTTTATCAGATTTTGTAGTTATATTTGCTTCTACCGATGTGCCTACACTCTTTGTTCCTGATGAATATTCTTTGCCATCAACATACAACTTATGTCCGTTCAGATTAATTGAATCTGAATCGCATGTAAGTGATGCAATGTAAGAATCCGCAGTCAGGTTCCAAACTGAGCCACTAGTTAGTTCTACGTACACCGCGCCGCCATCTTTATTAGTATTAATTGCTCCGGTAAATGTAGAACTGTCTTTTAGATATATATTAAGTGTGGAAACTGAATCTACAACAATATCGCCATCTATTGTCTGTTCTGTTGCATTTAATGTAACATTTCCTCCATTTGAACCTTCATTACCCCATCCAGCTGCCTGTGCTCTTAAGAATATTCCGTCTTTATCTTCATTTGAAATTGTGACGTTATTTAAATCGATTGTGGCAACGGTGTTATTTACAAAGAAAATATCACCGTTTTTGTTTGTTATCTTTCCATCTTTCATGGTAAATGCTGCTGTACCTTTGTCTGCATCTCCGGACATTGACTGATAAATCATCACCGCCTGATAATAATCTGATTTGTCACTGTTCTTCTTGTTATTGTCAGCATTCAAAATCACATTATTAAGAGTTACTGAGTTCTGTCCTTCAACCACAATTCCCTGTGATGCTGTGGATGTAAGAGTAGCATCATTTACTGTAATATCCGCTGTGGAATAAATTGCAGGAGAGCCCGTTCCGTTTGTTGTGTAGCTTCCTTTTGTCACCGTAACTGTTCCCCCACCTCTGTCTGATCTGATGGCTGCCGAAGAATTACCATCAGTTAATATTGTAAGATTGTTAGCATTCATCATGCCGCCACCTGTTGTCATAAGTCCACCTGAGCAGTTGCCTGATGTATAAATGTAAGAATCTGAAATATTTACTGTGGTTCCTTCACCGTATGAAAATACTGCATTTGCATGTGTTCCGTTTGTATCCACCGTAATGCTGTTCAGATTGAGCGTCGCCTTATTGGTTGCAAATACGGCTGAGTTCTCACCATAAAAATCTGCCTCATCACCATCGGCTTCTCCGTTTTTTGTCACTGCAACATTAGAATATGATTCTTCTTTACCATCAACTTCTATGGCGTGTCCTCCGCCTGTAGAATTGCTGATAGTTTCGTTAATCTTGATATCTTCTTTCTTGATAAAACCATCATCTGCTGTCTGATTTGATTCTCTACTATCTGATTCATTGTCGTTTGCCCCCTGTGCTGCAGATGTTTCTTCTACCGTTGTTTCTTCGGCCACTTTAGTTCCATCTGTAGAATCTGAAACCTGTTCAACGTTTGCACATCCTGTCATGCCCACCATCAGTCCTAATGTTAATATCATAGAGTACATTCTTGTAATATCTTTATTCTCCATTTTCATAATGAACAACTCCTTTCTTGCTTTCATACACCTTTCGATACCTTTTGAAGTTATGCTCATTATAAAAACACAATCTTAAACGAATATTAAAAAATACAGTAATACTCGCAAAAATAAAAAAATTATTTATGACTATTTTTGCAGTCATTTTTTGTACAGCTGCCATTATATGGGCATCCAATACAAGAATTCCCCTTCTTCTTTTCTTTTACTATATAGAAAATAGCCGCACCAATCACGGCAATTAATATGACTGAAACTATAAAATCTCCCATTTTCTACTCGTTTCCTTTATATTCCATGCACAGCATTGTCAAATCATCAAATTGCTCCGCATCTTTTACAAATCCGCTCACTGCATTTTTTACATTTTCAAGAACATCCTGAGGATTTGCTCCTGCGTCTTTATTTAATGCCTCTATCATTCTATCCGTTCCAAATAATTCGTTTTCTGTATTTGTAGCCTCCGCCACACCGTCTGTGTAAACGAAAACTTTTGTGCCCGGAGTAAGCTTTAGTTCATATTCCCTATACTTTACTCCCTCCATGCCACCAATAACAAATCCATGATTATCCTTGTACAGCTCAAAGTTCCCGTCTGCATAGCGTATCGCCGGATATTCATGTCCCGCGTTTGCGGCAGTTAACTTTCCACTGGAAATTTCAAGGATACCAAGCCATACTGTTACAAACATCTCCTCTCGATTATTTGCACATATGGCAGCATTTGTGTCCTCAAGTATCTTTGCCGGTGATTTTCCAAGCATTGCATTGTTTGCCAAAATAATCTTTGATGACATCATAAAGAGTGCCGCAGGAATTCCCTTTTCCGATACATCTGCCATAACCATACACAGATGGTCTTCGTCAATCATAAAGAAATCGTAAAAATCTCCGCCGACTTCTTTTGCCGGTGTCATTGTGGCATAAATATCAAATTCCTGTCTTTCCGGAAATGCAGGATAGATATTCGGCAACATATCCTCCTGAATCCTAGAAGCCATAGACAGTTCAGTTTCAATACGCGAGCTGTCTATCTGCTGCTTTTCAATCTCTCATTCTGAATCTGAACGATTACCGAGAACATATATACAGCTGCACTTACCGACACAAATATAATAAACTGCAGTCCATAAAATCTGCTTTGGATTACAATTGCAGCAATCGGAGCAATTATGTAAATCCAAAACGTAGTCTTCACTCTTCTTTCAATATTACTACGGTATTTTATTAGCAAAAATATATCAATTACTAACATTACAAAAGGGCATATATTTGATAAAAGATAACCGGATGAGCGATGATATATGTTTGCGCCGTCAAAGTTGTATACTAACTCAGACGAACCACCTATGACGCTAATGATTATGTGCCCTATAAGTAAAAAGAACAATGTAACAGCGATGGCTTTTGCATCTTTTTCTGCCTTAGAAACACTTAATATCAGCATGGATATCATATGAGCCGTGAAACCTGCTGATAATATTTCTATAAAAGTCACTATATAAAGGGCTGAGTGTATCCCACTTCCCGGTATTCCTTCCATCAACTGACGGGCAAGATGCATTGAAATATATGTAATTATCAATGTAAAGAAAATCTGGAAATAATTCCTTACAACTTTTTGAAGATGCACAGATGCAGAAATCTGCAAAAAGCACAGTCCACATATACCTATACCCGATGCAATAAAAAGCATATTGATGAGATTAACAGTAGATACATTAAAATTCATACTTCATTTCCTCCCTAAACAAATTGTAACCCTATGTTCTTATGCTTATTCTTGGTAAATATTATTAGCTATATTCTAATGACCACCTTATCTTTATTCCTTTAAAATCCGCTCAAATAACTACTTTTATTTTATCATAGAAGTAGCACTAATTGGGAAAAAATTAGTCCTCCCATTCAGTAAAATCCGTGTCCATGGCAATCTGAAATTCGTAATCAGGGAAGATTTTCTGTACACTCGCCTCAACATCCCGACACAACTGTCTACGGCATTTTGCATCAAAACTTATAACAACATCAAAACGTATTTTTTTCTTCTTTTTATCGAAATGGAAATAATTGTCCCTTCGCTGATATTATAATGTTCACCCATTATCTCTTCCTTGCCATCTTCCCACAAAAGAACTACTTGTTAATAACAATATTTTACTCATACTACCTCCATCTCAATACATTTCCACTGTTCTCCCATGCAATCAAAATATAATATTTCATTGCTCTCCTCAAATCCTGCTGCCTTGTAACAATAATACGCCGGCATATTATTTTCAAAAACCCCAAGTGTTACTTTTTTAGCCTTCAATATATCAAATGCATATTGAATCGCCAGCTGCAACATTCTCTTTCCGTATCCTTTTCCTCTTATTTTATCATCTACAATAATAAAACCAAAGCGAATTGTATCTCTGTCTTCATTAGGATATCGTAAAATCATATGTCCGACAATTTCATTTCCAACCATTGCAGTAACCGGGAAGAAATCCTCATCTGCATCACAATCGCCGTTACTTCCAAAGTATTTGTCATTCATATCTTTTGGCGTTACAGGATAGTTCTCATACCTGTCAGCACTCCAATTTCGCTGATCTTTTTCACTGTGAATCCATGATGTTATAGTATTTGCATCTGACGGTTTATAAGGACGAAGTCGAAGTTCGTTTTGTGCTATTTTCTTTCCATTCTCCTTCGTCAATTTATTTTTCATACCATCATTACCTGCTAATTTCCCTGACAATTCCTTTTCCATAATTTCATAAATCTGAGTTACGCCCTTTGCGCAGTCCCAAACGCCGTGATCTATTGTTTTATAACCAAGTTTGTAATAAAGATTACAGGCTGAAGCAGATGCATCCAACTCTGCCACTTTGTATTCTTTACCAATTTCTTTCTCAAGCTGATTCATAATATAAGTTCCATATCCTTTTCCCTGAAATTCAGGAAGAACGTATACTCTAACAATGTGATTGTCATTTTTGGTTCCGGTTCCAATAACCTTACCTTCATCTATAAGTACGTATGAATCTTTCGCTTCAATATCTTTATTAATAATCTCCAGATTGTGATATTCAGAAAAAGCATCAACTATCTGAGGCAGATAATATCTCGGATATATTTTTCTTATAGTCTCCTGAACAATTTCATAAATACTACTCGCATCATTTTTTGTAGCTAACCTATACTCCATAATAAAACTCCTTCCGCATAAAATAGAAAAACACCATCAAACAATACTTCTATTGCTTAATGGTGTACGATACATAAATATTTTTATTCTGTTCTTAACTTTTATTAAGAATTGGAATAACTTTTAACACAGCATCTTTTTCCATCAGCAATAGACCCGCAATCGACATTGACTACCGGCACGACATTCGTTTTATGCTTTTTTGAAAAAAGTGTTCTGTTCTGCATGTTATTATCCCCTTTCTTATTTTTTTAATAATTGTATCTTATTATACTAGATAATATAGTTTTGTCCAATACTAATTTTTACTGATATAATTAGCTCATTTGCATAAACCACTCTGAAGGTACTATAAGTATATACGGTGTAGTAAAAACAGCCATAGTAAGTGCCAGTTTTTTCTTTTCAATCTCTGAAATATCTAACTTCTTAAAAGCCACCTTCTTATCAAAAAGGTAAATAAAATATCCTATAACAATCAGACAGAATATGGTGTATATCAACGCAATTGGATTTCTAAATGGATTAAATATCAGCGCAGAATCTATGTCATTGCCTATTCCCTCATCATTAAATGAACATAGCCACTCCATTAACTCCATCATTCCCGCACCAATGAAATCTGATATAAATCCAAAAAACACCACTTTAACAATGCTCTTACGATACACCTGCTTTTTGTTACTAATTTTAATTACATACATTCCTATCACCAGAACCAATGAATCAATCAAAAAATTGGCCGGAATTGAAATCAACCAAATCGGTGGAAAAAGACACCATATCCAAAATGGGAAAAATACATTGTACAAATTCACTGTTTTATTATTCATATTATTTATTCCTCTTTTATTCTTTCACTATCACCTATTATACTTTTTTAATCAGGTTTTATCAAATACTTATTTTTACTGATACTGCTATCTATAACAATTATTATGACATTCCTAATCTAATCTTTTCTTCATTATCTTTCACAAAGTAAAAAAGTTTTGCTGACTCCACGGCTGCGATTTCATCCTTCTCACCGATAAAATAACCTACAAACAGAAGTTCAATATTCTTCATTACAACCGGAATGCTATATTTTTCAACTTCAGAGAGGCTCATCTCGCTATCGTAGCCATTGACAATATATCGAACAATTTCAAACCATCTCTCTTCACTTACTTTGTTTTCTTCTTCCTCTAACAATAATCCTAAAAGAAAATAACACAAGTCAAATATTCTAATACTTTTCTGGCTCAAATCAAAATCAATATATCCGGAAAACTTCCCCTTATCAAACAGGAAATTTCCCAGATGTACATCTCTGTGAATCAGATTTCTAGGTAACTCTTTATCGACCTTTTTTAGTTCATCAATTGTGTTAACAATATCTTCTCTTGAAATATAATCCAGCTCCTTTTTAAATAAGTTGTCACTTACCCAACTCTCCATTTCGCCAAGCAGACTGTTGTTCCAATACTCTATCTCATCTTCACATTTGTTGAATGCTTTATGAAGATTTGCGATAATTCTTCCCATCTGTACAAACCACTCTTTATCACATGAAGCCATATTAACAATATTGCTCCCCTTCAGTTTTGTTGTTAAAATCCAGTACTGTTTTTCCTCCTCCACATAATCTTTTTGATCCGCATTCTTAATAATTTGAGGCACTGGTATTTTTTCTTTTCCAAGAGCCGTCAGCATCTTAATATTGTTAACTAATTCCTTTTTATTTTCGTATTTTTTAAGTACGTACTCTCCTGCAACTTCCCAGGCTGATGTGTAAATTTGTTTTACCTCTCCCTCTGTATCGTATTTTTTTAAAACATCATATACATGTAATTTTTCCATTTCAGATTTTTTCCTTTCTTCCAACACAATTCTTCTTATACTTTTTTCAGACAAATGATACATTTCTGCTATTTTGGCATATGGCATCCCTATTAGAAAATGTTCAAATATATTTTGATTTCTAATTTCCATTTCTCTACGAAAACTTGTCTCATTTCCCCATTGTTTTTTATTGTCTTCCTTTTTTGGAATATAGATGTATGTCCCTTCAACATGTTCCATAATTTGCTCTAAAAGTTCTTTAGGCAGACAATCTTTTGCATTTAAATACTTCATTCTTTGCACCTCCGCTGTCATCGTAACATATTTTTTCCCAGAAATATTCTCAAACTTAATTCTGCTTTATTTTTGAGATTAAGGATTTCAATAAAAAACCGCCCGAAATGATACATTCCATGTCAAGCAGACAGGTAAATATCATCCCGAGCGGTTTTAATAAAACAAATACTATTCTTTAATATTTTTATATAAGTATAATTGTAATATACTAATTGAACATGCTAGCAATAATAACGACACAACTGATAAGCCACTTTCAAAGTTCCCACAGTTTTCAAAACGTATAAGAACAAAAAATAGCCTCCACAAATGTGAAGGCTATTACTTTGGTTCTTATTAACGTTTTGAGAACTGTGGAGCACGACGAGCTGCTTTGAGACCGTATTTCTTTCTTTCTTTCATTCTTGGGTCTCTTGTTAAGTATCCAGCTTTCTTAAGTACTGGTCTGTATGCAGCATCTACTTTAAGTAATGCTCTAGCGATACCGTGTCTGATAGCACCAGCCTGTCCTGTGTATCCACCACCGTGTACGTTTACGATAACGTCCATCTTATCAGCGTTATCTGTAGCTACTAATGGCTGACG
>JAEEGL011562151.1_pt1 | contig 25658 bp, 24 predicted proteins | sample 9134231 | NCBI WGS metagenome assembly JAEEGL01 (sample SAMN16246548, study PRJNA631951) | gut metagenome | biome: gut microbiome; feature: rumen; material: fiber-attached | host: Bos | place: Iran: Karaj | collected 2018-10 | reverse complement strand
TCATTATTATTTATCTCTTTTTTCTCAATTATTAATATTTGTAAAAACAAAATATTTATTATGAATAACGAAAAATTGTTTGAAAATAAGATAGGGGTTATTGGTGCAGGATGTATTGGCCGAGCATTAATACTCAAATTACTGGAAAAAGGTTATCCTTACGATAATATTAAGTTAACATACAATGGTTCTATTTTTACATTCAGTGATATCTCAGACAATAATTTAATTGATATGATTTCATCTAATGCAGAAATCGTTAAGATATCCTCAATACTTATATTATCAGTACCACCACAATCATTTAAACCAATAGGTAACTTTAACTTAACAGATGATACTCTAATAATCTCATTCATGGCAGGTATTACAACAGATGCTATTAAAGCACAAACTGGTTCAAGTAATGTTGTACGTATAATACCAACAGGACCCGATACAATCACTAATTCACAGGCAATAGCAGGAGTTTATGGAGAAAATGAAATTGCTGAAGGATTATTCAAATTATTGGATATCGATTATGTTGTAGTGGATGAAGAAGAAAAAATGGATTACATTGCTATTGCCGGATGTTTGCCTGCAATATACTGTAGGGTGGATCCTCAATCGGATGATAATATTGAAGCAATTAGTAAAATTTCTGAAAGTTTCCCAGAATTTAGGGATATAGCTAAAAAATGTGAAAAATTAGTGCCTGAAGAAAATAAAGAAGAATTTATTTCCCGATTCACAACACCTGGTGGGGTAACTCAAGCAATACTTAATGGATTGAATAGTGGAAAATCTTTGTATGATTCATTAATGATGGGGATTGAAAGAAATAAGGAATTAAGTGAATAATTTCTTTTTGACTTTTTTTTTTATTTTGTTTTGTAGTTATTTAAATTACTTCTATACTAATAAGTTTTATTTTATTTGACAGTAGTTCTGGATTTTCATCAATTTCCTCTGATAATTTAGTAGTTATGTATTTTTTATTATCATCCGGAAAAACAGTAGCTATTTTTAAATCTGAATTATCCATTATTACACTGGCTAAGAAATTTGCTCCACTTGAGATTCCAATGCCTAATCCAAATTCTTTGGCTATTCTTTTAGCCATATTGATAGCATCTAAATCATCAATTAAAACAATATCATCAATTAAATCTTTTTCAACTATTCCTGGAATAAAATCATCTCCAATTCCTTCAATCATGTGGCTACCTTCTACCATTCCCATCTTGAGGATGGATAATGTTGATGGTTCTAGAGCAAATACTTTTGAATCGGGATTGTTCTCTTTTAATTTTTTTCCAATTCCCATTAGTGTCCCACCTGTTCCAATTCCGGATACGAAAGCATTTATATCTGGAATTGCATCAATGATTTCTTGGCCCGTCGTTTTGTATTGGGCTTCTACATTTAATTTGTTATCAAATTGAAGTGGTCTGTATGCACCTGTTTTTAAAGCAAATTCTTCTGCTAGTTCAAGAGCTTTTTTAAATCCACCTTCTTTTTTGGATACTAAGTGGACATGGGCACCATACATTTCGATGAGTTTTCTTCTTTCTAAACTCACCCAGTCCGGCATGAATATGTGAACATCATGACCAAAAAGTGCACCAATTGCACTAAAAGCAATACCTGTATTTCCACTTGTTACTTCCACAATACTTTGATTTTCCCTTAAATTACCATTTTTTCGTTCTTGTTGGATGATATATAATGCAATTCTGTCTTTTATACTGCCCGAATAATTGTAATATTCCAGTTTAGTATATATGCTTCCTTGTTTTCCTTCATAATCATAATTGATTTTTATCATTGGCGTATTACCAACTAACTTTTCAATATTCATATTATTCAATCCAATTAATAATAAAAAAATATAACTTGTCTTTATTTTACATAACAAAAACGTGAATTTTTATTGTAAAATTTTTGTAGATTTTTAGATAAGAATAAGAATGTACTCTAAAAATAAACTATCTCTAATTATATTATTGATTACATTTACCTTTAATTTTTCCATAGTATTATGTGAAAAATTAATTTTAGTTAATCAATTGTAAAAATCTATTAAATAAATTACTTACTTGATGGACTGAATAATTTAATATTTTAAATTTAATCACATGAATAGATTTGTTATTGGAATTGATTATTTGCTTTGATTTTTAAAAATATTAAAAAAAAGTATATTGTTGCCAAAAAGAAAATATTTTTATAGTTTTTAGGATATTTGGAGTTTTATTTTCTTTTGGTTTTCTATTATGTTAATAAGGAGTGGTGAGTTAATTGACTACATTTGAATCATTTTTATAATAGGTGATTTGATTCTTTGTTATTTTATTTCATTTGATAAATTTATATTTTTGAGTGATTGTAGTCTTGTCAATTTTTAACTCGGCTTTTGAACTAAGATTTAGGTTTTTTTTATAGGATATAATTATTTTTAGGAAAACCTAAATTCTTAGTCAATTAAATGTTGTACTCTAAACTATATAAAGGTTTGGGTATACCTAAAAATTTTTCTCAATGGAAAAACTTGTATAAATACAAATAAAAGTATAATTCAATTAAAAAAAAATAAAATAAAATAAATTAATATTAATTCAATATATTAAAGGAATTAACATTTCCCTAATAAATAATAAACTAATTGTTCTGCAGTACGACCTGATTGGGCACCGTGGGTTCTTAACCAAACGGTAGCTTCATGTTCTAATTCTTCATCACTCAATTTAATTTCGGGATATTTTTTAGCTAAGGTTTTTACTATCTCTAAGTATTCTTTAACACTAGGTTTATGATATCCAATAGTAACACCAAACCTATCAACTAATGATAATTTTTCACGTATTGTATCTGAATGATACATCTCTTCAGAAGAAGAGGTGTTAACACGTTCATTCCATGTTTCTTTAATGAGATGTCTTCTGTTTGATGTTGCATAAATTAAAACATTGTCTGGATTTGATTCTAATCCTCCTTCAATTAATGCTTTAAGGAATTTGTATTCACTTTCAGATTCTTCAAATGAAAGGTCATCCATATACAAAATGAATTTATAGTTACGATTTTTTATCTCAGATATTATTTTGGAAAGATACTTGGTTTCATGCTTATAAACTTCTATCATTCTAAGTCCTTTTGGGTAATACTGATTTAATATTGCTTTAATGCTGGTACTTTTACCAGTACCTGCATCACCATATAACAATACATTGTTTGCCTTTTTTCCATTTACAAATGCTTCTGTATTGTGGATTAACTGTTTTTTCTGAATTTCATAACCTAAAAGATCATCAAGTACAACATCATCAAGGAATGTTATAGGTATCATAAACTCTTTATTGGGGTCATGGGATAAATGGAATGCTCTATTCAATCCATACTTTCCAACACCATATTTCTTATAGAACTCTGTTACAATATCCAACATTTCATCTTCATTTGGTGTTTTTTCTATGTTTGAGCTTAATTCTTGTACTTTTAGACTAACATCCTTATTAAACAATTGTTCTTTTTTAATTATTGCATTATAATCTGAGATAATACTGAAACAATCAATGTTTAATTCTTTCTCAATTTTACTAAAGTCATAGTTAAATAGTTTGAGGAATATTTTAAAGTCATTTTTTACAAAATCATTTACGCTTCCATCGGTTTTACCAACTTTTTCAGAGACTAATGTGAATGGATTTTCAGTTGTTGCTAAAAGATATGACAAGTAGTTATGCCATAAATTTTTATTGAATCCGTATGTTGTTGCGAGGCTAAGTAAACTGTTTATTTGTGTGTAAATATCACTAATTAACTCATCTTTATTATATGTTCCACCTTCAAAGTTTCTGAATATCGTTGAAAAGTTATTTAATATTGGTTCGTCTATATTTTTGTAAACGATGAGTTTTGAAATTAAATTATGCATTTTAATCACTTTTATTAAATTTATAAGAAAAATAGTTAAAAAAAAGGTTAAGGTATGAATTTATTCAAATTCAATGGTACTAGGTGGTTTGTTACTTAATGATAAGGATACATGTGTTATTTCAGGTACATTTGCAGTAATTTCCTGAGAAACCTTGTGTAAGAAAGGCCATGGAATGTCTGGTACATTTGCAGTCATTGCATCAAATGATTGTACCATTCTTATAACGACCAGGTATCCGAAATCTCTTTGATCCCCTTTTACTCCAGTTACCTTGCTGTCTGTTAATACTACAAAATATTGCCAGAGGTCTTTATGTAATCCTTCTGCCTCTACATGTTTATTAAGGATTGCATTTGCTTCTCTACAGATTTCTAATTTTTCTTTTGTGATATCTCCAAGTACTCTTACGGCTAAACCTGGTCCTGGGAATGGTTGTCTGTGAACAATTGCATCAGGAAGTCCAAGTTCTTTACCAACTTCTCTTACTTCATCTTTGTATAATTCACGTAAAGGTTCTATTATTTCAAGAACTAATCCATCAGGAAGAGTTACATTATGATGTGATTTGATTTTTCCTTCACTTTCAATCCAATCTGGGGCAATAGTACCTTGTAATAAGAATTTTGCTCCTGATTTTTTAGCTTCTCTTTCAAAGACTTCTATGAATTTATGGCCGATAATTTCACGTTTTTTCTCAGGATCTCTTACACCGGCAAGTGCTGCTATAAATTCATCTTCTGCATTAATTAATTTGAAGTTAAGTCTGTCTTTGAATGTTTCTTCAACTTGTTCTGCTTCCCCTTTTCTTAGTAAACCATGGTCTACAAATATTGCTTCAAGTTGGTCACCAATTGCTTCAGATGCAAGTACACTGGCTACACTGCTGTCTACTCCACCAGATAAAGCAATTATAACTTTTTCATCTTTAACTTCTTCTTTAATGTTTTTTATTGATTCTTCTATAAACTCTTTAGTGTCCATCATCATTTTATTCACACAACCTTAATTTTTACATAATTTGTAGAAGTTTTCAAATATTTCTCCACCTCGAGGCGTATGTTGAACTTCCGGATGGAATTGTATTCCATAAATGTCTTTATCTTTATGTTTCATAGCTTCAATAGCACATTTAGAGGAACTTGCTAATATTTCAAAGTCATCTGGTAATGTTATAACTTCATCTTTATGTGAAGCCCATACTTTCAATGAATCACCGATGTCTTCAAATATACCAACTTGTTTTTCTATGTTTAAATCTATTTGTGCATAACTTTCTATTTCTGCAGAGGTAGTTTCACCACCAAAGACATTTGCAATAATTTGATGTCCTAGACATATGCCTAATATTGGTACCTCTATCTCTTTGATAATATCTTCACAATTACCTATTCTTTCAATTGAAGGTCCACCACCTAAAATGATACCTTCGGGATTCATAGCTTTAATATCATCCAAACTTGTTTCATTTGAAACTAATTTATTTTCTATGCCCAAATAGGTTAAAGTTCTGGATATCCTATGATTGTATTGTCCAAAATTATTAATAATAACAATGCTCATATTAAATTCCCGTTTCAGTTATAAAATCAGTTAAAATATCAAGATTATTGATAATTTATAAATCTGTTATATATTACTTCTATTTATATATAATATTATGGAATTAGATAATATTATAATTATTGTTAAAAGTTGTATAATTGTAGCTATTTAACATCCATGTTTTTTCAAAATATTGTTAAATATAATATTTTTCTTGGTTATTACATACTTTGTATATGAAATAATTAACTCATTTTTGACAGTATAAATCACATTAATAAAAAGGTAAAAATTATGGCTATTTTGGATAATTTTGAAGAAGACATGACTTATGAAGTATTGGTATCCACTAAAAATGAAGATGGGTCTTTGAATGTTAAACCTTTCGGTTTGAAAATTAGGGATAATGATTTTATTTTTAAGATATTTCCTAATAAAACCCTTTTAAATATTAAGAACTCCGATGAATTAACAGTATATTTTTTACAGGATGTTTTAATATTTACTAAAGCATTAACTTCTAATCTGGATTATGATGACTTGTTGGATGAAATTAATTATGAAATATCTTGTAAAATTTCAAATATGGATACAACAATTATTGATGATGGTTATGGAAAAAATGTAGCTACGACAATAATTGCAAAACCAACAAAAATAATTGAACATAAGAAAACTTTACCTATAATAAATAGGGCATCTAATCAAATTATGGAATTGCTCATTGACTTTTCAAGATATGAATTTATGGATGTAGATGCAAGAAATAATTTTATCCAAAAATTAAATTATTCGGAAAAAATAATAATAAAAACAGGAAATAAAAAACATTTGGATTCTTTAAATCTATTAAAAAAAGAATTAAAACAAAAAGAATAATGTTATTCTTCATGTGTTATTAAATCCATAAATTTATTTTCATCAACATCAAATAATCCCTTATCAGTAATCTTAATTTCTGGAACTACTGGTAAAGCCATAAATGATAATGTTGAGAATGGATTTTCTAAAGGACAACCCATCCTATTAACTAATTCATTTAATTGTGTGGATGTTTTGGCAACTTCATTAACCGGTTTGTCACTCATAAGTCCTGCAATTGGTAATGCCAATTCAAGTTCTTCTTGATTGCTTATAGCAACAAGTCCTCCTTTATTCTTAATTATTTTATTGGTAGCTTCAGCCATATATTCACTATTGGTACCAACAACAATGATGTTGTGTGAGTCATGAGATACACTTGAAGCAATAGCACCATTTTTGATACCAAAACCATTGATAAATGCATTTGAAATGGTATTACCACCATAACGTTCAACAACACTAATTTTTAGAACATCTTCAAATACTGACGGAATGATTGTGCCTTTATCTACTGTTAATTTTGCATTTCCTTTTTTCGTGATAATTGTATTAGGTACAACACGCATAACATTAACAATAGCACTTTTATGGTTTGGATTTTGAGCTTTCACATCAAAGTCTTCTGCTTTTTTGAAATCCACATGAAGACTTGTTTCCAAAGGTAATGGGTTTGCTCTGTATAATATTTTCTGTTTTTTAAATATGGTATTACCATTAACAATAACTCTATTGACTTTAAAATCATCTAAATTATCAATGAATACTAAGTCAGCACTTTTTCCAGGACTGATACTACCACAATTCAGGTTGTAATGTTCTGCTGGGTTGATGGTGACCATTTTAATAGCATCAAAAGGATCCATACCTAAATCAACGGCCTTTCTTAAACGTATGTTAAGATGTCCATTTATTAAATCATCAGATTTTAAATCATCTGTTACTATAAAATCTGCTGGAGTATTAATCATTTCTTCGAGCATATGTGATTCGGATCCTTCCCGAATCATAATTTTCATACCTAAACGTTTCTTTTCAAGAGCTTCAGCTTTACTGGAGCATTCATGTTCTGTTGAAATGCCATAATGAACATATTTCTGTAATTGTTCTCCACTTAGTAATGGTGCATGACCGTCGATAGGTTTGTTATATGTTTTGGCAGCATTGATTTTTTTGATTAAGTCTTCATCACCATCAATAACTCCCATGTAATCCATTACTTCACTTAAAGCAACAAAATCATCTCTTTTAAGGAGAGATTCTACATCAAAACTATCTATTGAAGCGCCATTGGTTTCAAACTGTGTTGAGGGTACACAGGAGGGGGCTGTGAAGAAAAATTTTAATGGTGCAAATTTTGCATCATTAATCATGTATTCAATACCTTCCATTCCAAGAACATTGGCTATTTCATGAGGATCACAAACAACTCCAGTAGTCCCATGTTTTAATGCTATTTCGGCATATCTTGAAGGTGTTAACATTGAACTTTCGATATGTGTATGAGCATCAATAAAACCGGGAACAATTATGTCTGTAAAATATTGGTCCACTTCTTTTATTGATTGAATTATTCCTTGTTCAATCTTAATTTCTCCAGGATATATTTCATCAGTAAACACATTTAAAATATTTCCTCTAATAATCATTTTATATTTCTCCGATTAGTAGTTCTTAGATTAAGAATTTAATTTAGAAGTCTACTTGATGCACATTTTTAACAAAACAAATAAAAAAATAAAATTGTATGCCCTTAAGTATTCAATTGCATCCGTCATCGCGTTCTTAACCTAATACAAGCTATTCTTAACATAAATGTCAATTTAATTATCCCCATAAAAAAGTAACATTTACATTTAATAAGCTATGTAAATAGTTTGTTTTGTATTGTATAAATATTTTAAATACTACTTTAATTTAAAAATATGAAAACGTGTTATTGCCTTTTGATTCTTATTTTAAAGTTTTATAGGGGTATTTTATAATTATTCTTAAAATCGTATCTTTATATTTATTTTGACTAAATTATTGGGGAAAAAGAAGGGAGGTAACTATTATTTTTTTTATTAAAAATTATAATATTTAAGATATTAAATATAATAATATATTGAATGTTCATATAATATTGAACTAGTATAAAATTATATTAATTTTTTTAAACTGCTTAGGTGATGTATATGAATACAAAACAAATGATTGTATTAATTATTGCAATGATTATGTTATTTTATATAGGTACAACCATGTTTTATAATACGGGTCTAGGGATAACGGATTTAAATCTTGAAGAAATAGAGTCTAATGGTACACAGTATGATTTATCTTTTATGTTACGTTCTGTAAGAAGTTTTGAATATTTGGATTGTGAATACATATTATTTTCAGAAGATAATCAGGAGATAGCTACGGGATCAACAATACTGACTAATATAACTGATGGAACTTTCACAATTAATGAAACTCTTAACAAAACAAATGAAGATTCATCAAAAGTTCCTAAAGAAGTAGAAATAAGAATTTATCAAGAAAAATTTAATCCAGAACAAAAAAATGCTGATGGAAGTTATTCTCAAAAAGTATTTTTTGAACAGAGAACACCAATAAACAAGTAGATAAACAGAATCTGATTGAAATTATAAAAGTAATACAAAATAGGATGTATATTGTTTTAATTGTATTACTTAAACTTTTTTTTTAATAATTCACTATGTATCTTCAATTATTATTGTAATTGGTGGATAATATTAGAATTATTAAGACTAATGTAAGAAAACCATTATTTATATCTATTATTTACACACATTTTATGAAGAAATCTGTTGAATCATAATAATATTCAGTTTCAAAATTATTCAAATAATATTTTCTTTCAAAGTTTTTTATAAACCTTTTGTGCCAATTATTTATGGCTAAATTATTTTTTACATAACGTGCTAATTCAATATCTTTATATTTGGCGTAAATAATGATTTTATCATTTTTTTTACGTTCTATATAAAAATGGCCATTACGTTTATGTATGTATTTGTCTCTTTTATGAATACGTCTGGTACTTTTTATTATGTGTCTAACTTCATCACCCCTCCATTTTTTAGTATCAAGGTATCTTTTTATTAGACAAGCCAGATCATATGTAGGATAGGAACCTATTACAATTTTATGGTTACGTATTTGTTTTTCTAATTGATATTTATTCCTGTTTTCATCTCTATATCTTATATTTTCACATTCATATTCAAATGAGGGTAAGTCTTCTTTTTTATAATCATGAATTATTGTAGAATCTTCACACATTAATTCCTCATCGCCATCATATTTTATAATCAAATCCCTTTCATAAAGAGCATTTATTAATTTTTTATGCGTACTTCTAACGAAACCCCCATAAATTACATGATATACATCTTTTCTTTTGTTGTATGAGATGTATTTATAAAATTCTTTGTGAGCTATTTTTTCTATAAGTCTAATATTGATTTTATTTCCATAAAAGGGCAATATTTTCTTTATTATGTTAGCATATTCATAGTTTTTATATGTTCCGAAAGTTCTTCCGGTTTTCTTATTTAATACTAGGTATCCGCACTCTGTTTTTTTAATTTGATATTTTGGAAAACGTTCCTGCTTTGGATAGTTTGTTGTTGCATTTTTATGCCATTTATTTTTCATAAGAATATTTCTTTGTTCAATAGCTTCTGTTAAATTATCAAAGGTTCCATAAGTTATACTTTTACAATAAATGTTCTTTTTTATAACGTACTTGCCATTTTGTTTATAAATATTCTTATAATTCATATTATGCCTCTTTTATTAACTTATCCAAAATTTTGAACGTATCTTTCTGTTGAATCCTTTTTGCGGTAACATTGTCTAAGTCATTTAAAACTTTGATTTTTTTCTTTAAATCTTTGTTTTTTTGGTTTTCCTTCATGTCTTCTATTATTATTAAAGTTATTTTTCCTTGTTTTTTTAATTTTTCAATCATTTTGTTTAGATCTGTTTTTGAGATTGTGCTGGTATATGTCTGTGTTATTTTGATGTTTTTTGTTTGGTATTGTATGTCTGGATCTAATGTTGTCGTGATTACATTGTATTTATTTCCAAATCTTTGGAATATTTCAATTATGGAATCGATGTCGTTATTTTCGTTAACTTTTAATGTTTTTGTTTTTTCATATTTATTTTTATATTTTTTCATTTATTTCCCTCCTTTTTGGTTTATTTTATTTTTTTGATGTTATTTTTAATTATTATTTAAAATACTATTCTGGTATGTATTATTATTTAATAATAATTCTATATAAAGGATTTGAAGGCTCTCACACACTCTTTCTTACTCACATGCACTTGGGGGGAGGGGGTGGTGATTTTAATATATAACGAATTAATTTAATACTTATCAAGACCCGGTTTCTTTTAAATAAGATATTTTACTAATTATCAATAGAGATAATTTAATTGAAGGAGATATGAAAAGAGGAGTTGGGTGGTGAAAATGAGTATATTTGAAGAGATAATGGATAATGATAATTCAGTATTTAAAAATCAGGAAATATTCAATATAGATTACTTTCCAGAAATAATCCAATGTAGGGATAAAGAATTGAAGAGTATATTGATTAACATAAAGCCATTATTAACTAATAATAAAGTATTGAACACGATTATAATGGGAAATTCCAGTACTGGAAAAACAACAGTAATAAAACATGCATTAATAGAAATAGAAGAATTTACCGATATAAAAACATGTTATTTAAACTGTAATATTCAGAATACTGCAAGAAAATGTTATTTTCAAATTTTTAAAATGTTGTTTGGTTTTTCACCCCAAAATAATATTGGTACAGAAATTATTCAGGAAGAAATAATGGAAAAATTAGAGGAAGAAGCGTTTATATTGGTTCTTGATGATTTGAATTATCTTCCAAAAGCAGATACAAATAAATTGATAAATGAATTATTAAGGGCCAATGAATTCTATCATTCGAATATGGCAATAATTATCATAGTAAACAACATTTCTTTTAAATATTCGTTAGAAAAGAATGCACAAAGTGTATTGCAGTGTAATGAAATAGAATTTAAGGATTATACTGTTGAAGAAATGTATTCCATACTAAAATATCGGTGTGTTTTAGGTTTTAAAAAAGGAGTAATAACTGATGATCAAATTATGAAAATAAGTGAAAATGCAGTTCATTACACAAATTTAAGATGGGGATTACGAACATTAAACTTATTGGGACAAAAAATAGAGTCGGAAAATAGGGATAAAATAGAAGATAGGGATTTGATTGAATATATCTTCACGTGTTAACTGATAAAATTATAATAATTTACGTAATTTTAATAATTTTCTTGGAGATACTTTTATCATAGCTTTAAGTAAAGCTTTTGTAGAAAGTTTGGTGATGTTGGCATTAGCAATAGCTCCAATGTATTCATTCATATCCTCATCTTCTAGATTGTATATGAAATCTCTTACTGTAATTAACTTCTTGAACTTCTTACCAATATTTTCATCAACATAATCCGCATATTCTTGTAAATTTTCTTCAGATAAATTATCCTCTTTAATAGCTTTTGCAGCAATTTGGCCTGCAATCATACCACTTTCAAGGCCTGTGTCAATTCCACCACCTGTAATAGGACTTACACATCCTGCAGCATCACCTACAAGCATGAAATTATCTGCAATAATTTTATCAAACACACCACATAATGGATTTCCACCAACATTAACTTCAACAATCTGTCCGTCTTTGGTTTCTTCATTGTTGGCTATAAAATCATCAAGATATTCCAGTGCTGTCTTTTCTCCTTTAACACCAGAAACATCAATACCCACATTTGCTGTGTCATAACCTTTAGGGAAAATCCAAGCATAACCTCCAGGAGCTACGCTTCCAAAATAAAATTCTATGGTATCATTTTTTTCCATTTTAAGATTGGTCATTTCATATTGTGCTCCAGATTCCATTTCACTAAGTGGAACCTTTGTGTTAAGTCCCATCCAAGAACCTACACGACCTTCGGGACCATCAGCACCAATGACTATTTTTGCTTTGATTTGATTGTATTTCTGGTTAAATGAAATAATATCTACCAGTAAATAATTGTCTTTTCTTGTTATTGATGTGGCTTCTGTTTTAAGCATTACTTCTGCACCATTACGTATAGCATCCATGGTAACATGTTTATCAAATACTTTGCGTTCAAGTATAATTCCTGTAGATGGTGTTTCTAAATTTTCTGAAGTGAACCATGCACTTGTATTGTCGGGTGCTACAAGTCTTGCTCCATCAATATGGCGAGCAATCCATCTTTCATCAGGTTCAATTCCTACTTTTTCAAGAACTCCATCCATGATACCTTCTCCACATCTTTTGGGAGTTCCTATTTCAGATTTTTTATCAATTATTAAGGTTTTAACCCCATTTTTACTAGCTTCTCTTGCTGCAATAGAACCAGCAGGACCGGCACCTATAATTAACACATCAACTTCTTTAATATTATTCATAATATTCCCTTTCTTTCTATTTATAAAAAAATCTAACTATTTATAATATATGCTTTTGTTTTCTTATTATTTTTTTCATTTAAATATTAAAAAATTTTCATGTTATACTGAGAAAGTAATTTGGATGATCATACTGTTTCAACGTTATATTAAATTATTTGATTGAATAACGATAATTGTCAACTATTGTACCATTAAAATCAAATATCTATAATTCCTTCAGTTATAATATCTAATATATCTTCTGTTTTATCAATTACTTTTAGTGGATATGGGTTAATATAGTCTTCATGACTTCCCTGACCATAAGTAACTAATATTAAATCTATTCCTGCGTTTTGTGCTACTTTAACGTCAGCATCTTTGTCTCCAAAGTATATTACTTCACTTTTATCAATATTTTCTGCTGTTATTATTTCATTGATTCTATAAGGATCTGGTTTATCGGGAACACCTTTTCTAAAACCAGAAATATACTTAAAATCTATTCCATCAAAGAAACGTTTGGCTAACTCTTTAACTACTTTTTCATCTCTATTAGAACAAATTGCAAGAGTTACTCCTCTATTTTGAAGCTCTTTTAAAACATCTATTATACCATCAAAAGGTTTTGTATTAGTTAGTGGATGTTTAGAATATACTTCAATATATCTGGGATATACTGGTGTTTCTTTACCCGCATTATTTTCATTTAAGTATTTTCTAAAAGTAGGATAATGCATGGTTTTTAAATCAACATCATACGGTTTTATTCCAAATTCTTTTAGTACTTGGTTAACACAGTAAAACGAATCTTCTATTGTATCGAGTATCATACCATCTAAATCAAAAATAAATAATCTTTTCATATGTATATCTTTTGTATTGAAAAAATAATAATATATTGTTCTTAATTGTATTTGGGGAATTCAAAATGATTATTAATAATGTGACAATAATAGTATAGTAGTTAGATTATTATGAAAAAAACACACACGAATAAGATAAAAATCAATGATATTGAAATAGAATATTCTGTTGAATATCGTAAAGTTAAATACATACGTTATGAGCTAAAGAAAGGAAGATTGCTTTTAATTTTACCAAAAAGAAGTAAAGTTGAAATTGAAGATGTGATTCATAAGAAGGATAAATGGATTTATAAGAAAATAAAAGAGTATTATAACGAAAAAGAATTGTTATCTAGTAAAACCAGGGATATGCAATTGCTTCGGAGAACGTTGCCTGAATTAAAAGATTTGGTTAATGTTTATGTTGAAAAGTATGAAAAAATTTTAAATGTTGAGGTTAATCGTCTTCAATTTAGGGATACTATTTATAAGTGGGGTAGTTGTAGTACCTTAAGAAATATTACGTTATCTAAAAATTTACGTTTTCTTCCGGATAGGTTGGTGGAATATATTGTGTATCATGAATTGGTTCATATTATTGTTTTAGCACATAATGATAAGTTTTTTGAAATTATTAAAAAGGAATTTCCAAATTATCTGCTTTGTGATGAAAAATTGAAACAATATAATTTTTTAATTGAAAATAATCTTTAAAATTTTCTTTAAAAATAGAATAATATGAAAGAAAATAATTATTGTTTGACTCTTGTAGGATGTTTATGGGAGTCTTATTTTCTTTGTCTTTATTATAAGTTATATTATGTTTTTCTAAGGAGTGGTGAGTTATAGACTTTTTAAAGTTTTTCTAATAGGTGATTTAAATTTAAAACTATTTGATTGTATGAATAATAGTTTTTTTTAGTAGAATATTTTTAATAGTCTTTTAATTTAACTCATTGACTAGAAGCATGGTAATTCATATGGCTAAATTTTTAGGATAACCTAAACTTCTTAGTCAATTAAAGATTGTACTTAAAACTATATAAATGTTTAGGTATACCTAAAATATTATTATTGTTTTAATCATTTTAAATAATAAATAAATTCATTAAATAACGTTTTATGTTTTTTAATATTTTTATTTATCTTTTTAACTTTAATAAAACAATTTCCGATTTTGTTCCCCATCTCATAGGAATATCCATTGAACCAACACCTGTTGTAACATGTAAATAACTATTTTTATTATTTTTTGACTTTTTATTAAATAAGCCCATATTATGGCCTTCATACATCAAATCACCGAACCAAATAATGGGATAAAATTGACCGCCATGGGTATGTCCTGATAATTGAAGGTCAAAACCAATATTGGCTAATGCATTCCATCCTATTGGCACGTGATAATTTACAATATTGATTTTATCCTCTTTAATGAAACTCTTTAACTCCTCTCGTGATGGCATCTGAATATCATCAAAACTATAACTTAAACCATATATATTTAAATTTTCATATTCCATACCTTCATTTTCCAATATAATTATCCCTGCCTTTTTACAAGCTCTATGTACATTTTCTAATCCTGGATAATAATCATGATTTCCAGAAGTAAAAATTATTGGTATTTTTACATTCTTTAATGATATGAAATCATCTTCTTCTACTGCAGAAGAACCATCTGCTAAATCACCCGAAATAACTACCAAGTCACAATCATCAGATAAATCATTCAATTTATTGGCAATATCATCGATTATCTGTTTATGTCTTATGGAACCAAAATGTACATCAGACAGATGTGCAATAGTATAATCTTTTTCCAGATTATTAAAATTTAATATCTGCTCTTTCACTACTATTTTGTGGGCATTATAATAAGCATAGATACCAATTGGTATTATAATTAATAATGAAAGCGTTATTGCTGCGGGAGGAATTTTTATAAATCTGCCAATTATGAAAATTATAATTTCATCTATAAAAATCATTACTAAAAACCATTCCCAAACACCGAATAATGTAGAAAAGAAACGACCAATTTTGGTAGATTTATTCTCTTCAAAAAACATGGGTACAGTCTGTAATAAACCCAATAGAATAACTAATATTGCTGTGTAAATATCAGCTATGCCTCCGAAGTATGAAAAAAGAAATTTCAATAAAAAGAATTGAAAAATTACATAAAATGGTGCTCCAAACAATACTCTTCTTGTTCTAAAACTCATATTATTCTCCTAATTTATTAAAAATAAAATAAAATTTTAAAAAGAAAAAATAAGAAAGGAGGTTATCTATTTTCTAAAATATCTTCTTTAAGATCAGATTTTGTGAATGGAACTTCTAAACCTATGTCTAATGCTTTATCAATATTTTTTTGTCGTTTTTTCTTCTTATTTGTGGCTAATTTTCTAAGCATTTCTAATCCAAATTTACCTTCATTAGTTTCAACAACTTCAAGAACACCATCTTCAACAGCATTATCAATAAGTGAAGCCCCTGTATCAGTACGTTTGATAATAGTTGACCATCCTTCTTTTGCTCCTACTGATCCACAGGAGAAATCAGATAATTCTGCTACGTAATCCATACAATATTGACATCCACTTTGTTCATATCCATGAGTTTCTTTTATAGGAATTGCAGTTTCATTATCAGATGTTCTGATGAATAATTTACCTTTTGAAATATCCATTTTAACAACTTTTGATGGGACAGTTTCAGCTTTATCTTGTATGAATGCTTTTAATGAATCATAAGGGAAATTTTCCATACAATAAATACCTGCTATTAAAGCTATTTTATCTGTAACGTGTCTTAATCCCATAGGATAAGTTTGCATTTTACGAATTCCCATAACTTGGCATGGTGTTCCAACTGTTCCTATTTTTTCAAGACCATAACTACGTGTAGCTTCTTTAATCATTGCAAGATTTGGACACATGGTGTATTTCGTACCCGAACTTTTAAGAATTTCTTTTTTAGTTGTTGCTACAATAGGTTCCGGTTTCCAAGGTTCATTTCCATCCCCTGCTACGATAGTTCCATCAATAATATTTTTTTCTAAGGCATATACTAGCAATGCCGTTACAATACCACCATCTTGGGCATTTTTTAATATTTTTTTATCCGTTGCTCTTGCAGTTAAAATTTCCTGATGTGGTCCTAGGACTGAATCTTGTATCATATTTCAAGCCTCCTTATTCTAATCCCATTTCTTTTTTGATTTGATCTATTGGCCACCAGCTACGTGTACATTGATAGTAACATAAACCACATTTTACGCATCTGTCGCAGTTGAATGATGGTCGTCCATCTTTCATAGTCATAGCTCTTGTTGGACATGCTGCTGCACAGGCTCCACAACCTATACATATTGATTGGTTAATGATTCTTTTTTGTAAGTCACAACCACATGCATCCTTATTTTCTGTAAACTTCATAAATGGTGCAAGGTAGTCCATGTCATTGTTTACTGCTGCTAATATTACTTTTTTAATCATTTGTGGGGATGGTGGACATCCTGGTATTGCCATATCAACTTTAACCAGGTGTTGTAATGCTAAAAATGATGAATGTTGCGGTTGTGCTTTTTGACCTCCTTTGGCATATACTGTAAATCCGCCAGTACATGCACATGAACCTAAAGCTACTAATAAATCGGATTTTTCTCTAGCTTCTTTAAGTTCTTTGATGGAATGTTCATCTTCAAGACATACTGATCCTTCAATTAATACGATGTCCATTTTTGGCATTTCCCAACAATCTACTAAAGTTTGTCCGTATACAATGTCTACAGCATCTAATAAATCAACTAATTCGTCATAGTTTTCAGTAAAAGACATTAAATCACCAGTACATCCTGAAAGATGGATGTAACCAATTTTTAATTTATTTCCTGAATTTTGTTTAACGTTTGCAGGAGATTTTTTTGTATTATCCTCACTATTCAATATATTTTTTAGTTTTTCAAACAAGGTATTCACCTTCTATTCTTAATCATAATAGTTATAATCATTTACTTAACATAGAATTTAAAATTTCTATAGTTTTATTTATTGTTTGCGGAATTTTATCTTCCAAAGTTTTACTTAATCCCATTTCCATTTCAAAAGGTATGTTTTCCGGTTGAATAACAATTAATTTGATGTTGACTTTTTCTTTTAAATCATGTAAAGGGTAAGTGGCTGATAATCCATGAACATCCATATAACGATTTTCTTCATGAATTTGATCTAAGTTTAAAACTTTAATGGTTCCAGCTTCTTCGTTTAGTGATGCAATATCAATTATAATTATATTTTTCCATTTTTCTTGGGGTAATGTGAATATATAATGTGGGGCACTGGTTGCTCCATCTATTACATAGGTATCTCCTGGAAATTCTATATTGTTCTCTTTTATATATCTTATAACTTCTGGACCAAATCCATCATCGCCATAAAGTGTGTTTCCACATCCAACAATTAAATTTTCATGATTATATGACATTCAATCCCTTCAATTATAACTGAACCATATCCTCTTTGAGAACTTCTTTACTTTCATCATCTACCACAATCATGTGGGTGGCACATGATAGACAAGGGTCATAAGCTCTTATTACATCTGGAGCATAATCATAATGATTTCCTTCTGTTGCCATACCCATTGTTGGAATGTTCCACGTTGTTGGTACAATACAGTTATATTCGCTTATAAATCCGTCAGATGAAATTTTAGCTGTATGTAAATTTGTTCCTCTTGGTCCTTCAATAACTCCAACACCTAAACGGTCTGTTCCTTCTAAATTAAATTTTGCCATGGTCTGTGCTGATGGATCAATTTTGTCAACTAATTCCAATATACGTTCTGCGGAATTTATCATTTCCTGTGCTCTTGCAAGGTGCTGTGCTTTAACTCCAACATCTTTGAATTTTCGGTATTTGTTAGCTCTTGCTCTAGGTCCGGTTTCTACGGGTGTATTATCATACAATGGTATTTGTGAACAAGCAGTTTTTCCAATTTTTTTTGCAGTTTTCTTTGTTTCCTCTGCAAATTCTTCATCTTCTTGTGATGTATATTTATCAGCATACCATGAGTTAGGCATGATTTCATTAATACTACTTAAAGATATGTTTTGTCTTGATCCATATGTGTTACTTGTTGCTAATACTGGTTGTGCATGTTTTCCTAAGTCTTCAGGGAATTCTTTTGCTTCAACATATTTTGTCATCTGTTCAACGTGTTGTTCTATTAATTTTATTACTCCGTTTATTCTGGTTTTTATTTTGTTTTTTGTATTTTTGGTAATATTATGAGCCATACCTCCGATTCTTATGTCAGATGGATGTATTCCTTCACCACCAATCACATCTTCAACAAATTGTGCCTGTTTACGTATTTCTGATATGTTTTTAACAACCTGTTTGTAATCTTCAGATGGTACAAAGTCAGGTGCTACTAGGAAATGATGTATTGCGTGACTGTTGACCATATGTGCATTTAAACACATTTCTCTAAGTATTTGTGCTGTTTTTGGTATTTCTATTTTTAAGGAATCATCAATAGCTTCAACTGATGCTAATGTGTGTGTAACAGGACATACTCCACAGATTCTTTGTACGATTACTGGAGCTGATTCTGGTCTTTTACCTATAACCATTTTTTCTATTCCACGAACTGGTGTTATACTATAATAACGTCCTGTGGTAACTATTCCTTCATCATCAACTTCTAATGATAAAGTTGCATGTCCCTCTTGTCTGGAAGTTGGAGAGATTGTAATAGTTTTACTCAATTAAATCACCTATCTGTTATACTTTGAATATTGTTATCAGAAACAATTTTTGTCAAAAATTAAATTTATAATTCCAAGTATTTTTTTAAATATAATTTATCTCCTTGTCGGAAATATATTTCATACTAAGTGTATTTGTGGTTATTGACTATTATATCTTTGCATATCTATTATACATAATATATTTTATAATTTTAGACTAATTTTTAACCTTAATACAAATTATTTAATGTGAATTTTAGTATGTTCACCAAAATTTAATGGGGGTACTGATAATTAATTTATTAAATAAAAAAACAAAAGAAAAAATTTCCGATGAAAACTGGGAAATAATCAAAATAAATTCATGGAATCCGGATGTAGGTGATAAAATAGAAGGAAAATTAATTAAAATTGATAAAAACTCCAATCAAATGTTTTATGTCATTGAAACAAATGATAAAAAACGAATAAGAATATGGGGAAAAACATATCTAAACCAGTTAATGGATGAAATAGAATTAAATGATTATATAAGAATTACATATAACGGAACTGAAATAACAAAAAACAATCATAATATGAAAAAATACAACTTAGAACGGAGAATTCAAAATGAATAAAGAGAAATATTGGAATCCGAATGTTAATGATGAAATAATCGGAACATTTGTTGAAAAAATAGAAAATGTTGGGGAGTATAAAAGTACTCTTTATAAAATACAAAATGATGATGAAATAATAAATGTTTGGGGTAAAAAACAATTGGACTCATTAATGGAGTTAGTAAATATTGGTGATAAAATAATTCTAAGATATGTGGGCACTGAAAAAGTAAATGATTATCAAATGAAAAAATTTGAATTGGAAATAGTAAATGAATAAAATCAATGAAAAAATAGTAAAGCAACTTCAAAAACACAATAATGTACTACTCTACAATGAAGAATTGTATACACACTTTAAAGAATTTAACACAAAATATAATGCGGTCTATATATCAACACCTAAAAAAGGTAAAACTGCATTTGAACAAATACTTAAAAAATTAAATAGTGATATGAATACTAAAAATAAAACAATAAGTCAATTATTGCAAGATATAATGGAAGAAACTAAAAATAAAAAAATCCATATATTTGTTGATAACTTTGAGCAATTATCTAAAAGAGAATTACAGAATTATAAAGAATTAGAACAGCAAGAAAATATTCTTTTAATCGTCAATATTAATGAAGACAAGGAATTTATTGATGAAGAATTCTTAAATAAATTTGTAATATCAGATGAATCCTCTTTTAAAAGTAATCGTTCACAAAGTATTAATATCAAATATGTGATTTTACTTTTACTTTCATTTTTGATCTTTTTATTGTTTTTAAGAATACAGTTAAGTCTTTTACGTTTCATTGTAAGTGGATTATGGTTTACATTATTAATGTATAGATCGTTTTATTATATTTCTAAATAGATATTATGAGTAAAATAAATGAAATATTAACATCAGTAGTATTGTATTCACTTATATCCTACATACTAAACTTACCTAACTTTGAATATGGGATACTTCTGGCCATATTGGGTTCACAAATAAACATATTGCTACCACAAAATTATAAACATTCTTTGATTGTTTTAATTCCAATGTATCTATTGTCATTATTCTATCCTGCAATACTGATTCCTATGATGATAGGTTATTCTTCTTCAATTTTTATTGGATTACTCTCAAAAAATGCATGTAAACTATTATATCCTCTATGGGAAACAACATTCACTGGACCCAGAAATTACTTGGAAAATGATACAAAAGAAGATTATGCTGCAACGGCATTTCTTATAACATTAGTAATAATTTCATTATTATTATCATTTAATGGGATGGAAATACTAGAAAACATACATGAAAAAAATAATTTAAATAATTATTTTAACAATTATGAAATTCAATATAATGATACACCAGAAGCAGTACAGTATGTAAATATTAATCCAGCTTATTGTGTGAACAAAAATATAACAACAATAAAATCAGGAAATACGACTACAACGTTAATAACAGAATATATTCAGTAAAAAAAGAAAGATATTAAAAAGATTATTCCTCATCTTTTTTTAATTTTTTAACTATTAGGTTAGTTTCAGTTGTTACAAGAGAGAAAGAATCAATATCTTGGTAAATAACGCAACCTGCATTAATGAAAGATCCATTACCTATTTTTACACCCGGGTTTACGCTTGTGTTAATTCCAGTTTTAACTTCATCACCGAAGATAGCTCCTAATTTTCTTAGACCTGAATCTATTCTTTCACCTTTAACAGTAACTTTAACATGTTTATCATCAAATCTTAAGTTGGCAAGGTTAGTGCCTGCACCAAGGTTACAGTTAACTCCAATAACTGAATCTCCAACGTAAGATAAATGACTTACATTGGTTCCATCCATTATTATACTATTTTTTATTTCAACTGCATTACCTACACTAACATTATTACAAAGACAGGCATTTGGTCTGAGATAAGTGTTAGGTCCTACATCACAATTATCACCAATAAATACAGGGCCTTGTATATAACAACCACTACGGATAATACTATCCTTACCTAAATGTACTGGGCCGTGTATAGTAACATTTTCTTCAATTTCTCCCTGGATATCATCTTCCATTTTTTCAAGGAAATCAGCATTACATTTTAGTAATTCCCAAGGTCTACCAACGTCCATCCAAGGTTCGTGGGAAATAAGACCTAAAATTTCATATCCTTTTTTAAGTTCAATTTCTAATGAATCAGTAATTTCATATTCACCACGTTCCGATAATTCGGTTTCACGAATGGCATCAAATATTTCCGTACTGAATAAGTAAATACCTGCATTTGCTAAATTACTTGGAGCTTCTTCAGGACATGGTTTTTCAACAATTTCTACTATTTTATCATTCATTGTAGAAACAATACCATAACTTGATGGATCATCAACTTCTATTAATGTAAGAACGGATTTTACATCATTACTTGTACGGGTAGCGTATTTTTCAATTAAATTACGAATAAGATCATAACTTACTATAATATCCCCATTAAGTACAATGAAACTTTCATCAATAAACTTTTCTGCACTACCTATAGCATGAGCTGTACCTAATTGTCCGTCTTGAACTGCATAATTGATGTTCACACCAAATTCATTACCATCACCGAAGTAATCCTGAATAACTTCTTTTTTGTACCCTACAACTAAGGTGATATCTTTTATACCTGCATCTCTTAAAGATTCGATATTATATTGTATTAAAGGTTTTCCTCCAGTAATGAGCATAGTTTTCGGTCTTGTGGTTGTTAAAGGACGCATACGAGTTCCTTCACCAGCTGTTAATATAACTGCCTTCATTAATATTCACCTAAAAAATCATCGTTTAATTATTATTATTTTTATAATTGGATATATTTATTAATTATTTTTGAATGAACTGTTATACATATAATTTTGTTTCAAAAAAAATATTAAAAAAAAAGATTTTGGAGATTATTTTTAAAATTATATTATATTAATTTTGAAAGGAAGTTTTTAGATATGTTTTCTATTTTATCAAGGTGTTCTTGAGTTTTACCTTCAGCAGTAATACGAACATATGGTTCGGTACCGGAAGGTCTTATTAAAACCCAACTTCCATCTGTAAATGATATTCTAACACCATCAATTGTAAGAATTTCATCAACATCCTCAAATTCATCAACAAATGAAGCTTCAACACATTCCATAACTGATTCTTTTTTATCGTTAGGACAAGTAACTTTTTCTCGTATTGTAGGATAACTTTCAATAGCTCCAAGTTGTTCTGATAGTTTTCCATGATCTTGAACGCATTTAACAATTCTTAAACCAGATAACAAACCATCAGGACACATACAGAAATCTGGATGTAACCATGTACCACTAGGTTCACCACCAAATGTGGCACCATTTTCATTAATTGATTCTGCTACATGAACATCTCCTACTGGAGTTCTTAGTACATTTCCACCCATTTTTTTCATTTCAGTATCAAGACATGCTGATGCATCAACTGTTGTAACAACAGTACCTCCAAATTCTTTAGCCATAATGGTTAATAACTTATCGAAGTCAGATAGATTACCTTTTTCATCTACCGCAATCATTCTGTCAGCATCACCATCATGGGCTAGTCCGATATCTGCACCAATAACTTTAACAGTTTTCATTAACTCCTGTAAATTGGCACTATTAGGTTCTGGATTACGTCCTGGGAAAAATCCATCTGGCTGAGCATTTAATGTTATAACATCCATTCCAGCACGTCTTAATGCTTCGGGTGATAATTCACTACCGGCACCGCTAGCACAATCAACAACAACTTTTAATGGTTTTGAAGAATCAATTTTAGAAATTTCTATTATAGCATCCACATATTCATCTTTGAATGGGCTGATATCATATTCCTTACCTATTTCATCCCATCCAACTTTTTCAAATGCTTTTTCATGTACTATTTTTTCTATTTCACGTTCTTGTTCTTGTTTGTATGCAAGTCCATCAGCGTTCCATAATTTAATACCATTGTATTTTGACGGATTATGTGAAGCGGTAATCATTATACCTGCATCAGCACCTTTTTTTAATGTTGCGTATCCTACTGTTGGGGTAGGAACCATACCTAATATAAGCACATCACATCCACATTCTTGTAATCCTGCAGACATTATGTTTTCCAAAAGTTTTCCGGTAGTTCTGGTGTCTCGACCTATAACTACTTTTTTACCTTTTCCACCTATGTATTTAGCTAATGCTCTTGCAACATCTAATGCTAATTCGGGTGTTACTTCTTTTTGGTATTCTCCTCTTATACCTGATGTTCCAAATAATTTTGGTATACTTGCTGTCATATAGGTTCATTCTCCTTTTAGTAACATATCTTATAATATTTGATAAAAATAATTCCTTAATTAAAATAGGGGGTTATAGGGAGATAATTCATTTATGCTCCAAATTTGCTGATTACGTTCATAAGGTCTCTTATGATGTACATTACATCAGTACCTCTTATACGGCATAATCCACCTTTTGCGGCTTGTCTTTCACCATATTCGGTTATGTCATCAACACGTAATCCATCTGCTTTAATAAATACTGGTACTGGATCTCCTGTGTGATCCATCACACCTACTGGTGTTGAATGGTCTGCTGTAACGAACAATACAATATCATCAATTTCATAAAGTTCTTTCATTATGAGTGCATCTATTTTTTCTATGAAATCTCTTTTATCAAATGCTGCTCCGTCGTGACCACATTCATCGGCACCATCTACATTAACAAGCATGAAATCATAATTTTCATCTTTTGCATATTTTACAATGTAATCTCGTACACTTTCTAGGTCTGTGGTAATTCCACCAGTTGCACCAGGAATATCTACTATGTCCATTCCTGCAATTTTGGCAATACCCTTAATAATTCCAGTTTCTGCAACACATACACCTTTAAGACCGTATTTGTCTTCAAATGCTTCTACGGATGGTACTTCTCCCCCACCTCTTGGAAGAACTATGTTGGCAGGATTTTTACCTTCTTCAATTCTTTTGAGATTTACTGGATGTTCTTTTAACATGTCATATGATTGTTCAACGAATTTGTTAACAAGATCTGCAGTATATTTTGCTTCTTCAGAGTCATCTAGTGCTTTAACAGTTTTAGGTTTGTTTCCTTCATGTTTTGGATCTGCATCTGTAATTTTATCAGATAAACCTTCTCCTCTAAGTACAAGTACTGCTCTGTGTGCATCTGATTCTTTAAATATTACTTCAACATTATCATCAAGTTTCATTTGGTTAATGGTATCTGCAATTTCATCAGTTCCACTGCTAATTCTTCCTGCACGTCTATCTATAACTGTTAAATCATCTTCTGCTGTTGCAAAGTTACATCTGAATGCTATATCACCAGGTTTTACTTCTACATGAACTCCTGCTGCTTCAAATGGTCCACGTCCGGTATATACTTCATATGGGTCATAACCTAATAAGGTAAGGTGTGCTGTATCACTACCTGGTCTTACTCCAGGCCTAATAGTATCCATAATTCCTGTTATTCCTTCTTCAACCATTTTATTCATGTATGGTGTATTTGCAGCTTCTAAAGGGGTTTTATCATCTAATTCTTTAACTGGGCGATCACCCATTCCATCAATTACAAATATAATT
>JAEEGL012224289.1_pt1 | contig 25659 bp, 22 predicted proteins | sample 9134231 | NCBI WGS metagenome assembly JAEEGL01 (sample SAMN16246548, study PRJNA631951) | gut metagenome | biome: gut microbiome; feature: rumen; material: fiber-attached | host: Bos | place: Iran: Karaj | collected 2018-10 | reverse complement strand
CCCAAAGGTGAATATCACGTAATAGGACGCCAAGAAGGAAATATCATATTGTTCGATAAGAAATTCGAATTACAATAGTTTTGATTTGTGTCTTCGTATGATACGACGAGGTTGATGGGGAGATGCGAATAATTTTGCATTGCTGCAATTATAATTCTTTTCGAATATTTTGTTCTCTATGCACAACGACAACCTGAACGGGAAATGTTTCTTTGACGTATTTTGCCAATTGTTCTGCAAAATATACGGAACGATGTTGGCCGCCAGTGCAACCGAAGTTTATCATCAAATGTGAGAAATCTCGTTCAATATATTTCTTAATAGACTGTGATGCAAGCGATTTTACGCTTGACAAAAACTCCTCGCATTCTGTAGGATAGTTTGCAAAGAACTCAATTACAGGTTGTTGTGTGCCGTTTACAGTCTGGTATTCTTTGTATCGTCCGGGATTTGGCAATGCACGGCAGTCGAATACATAACCGCCTCCATTCCCGCTCTCGTCGGTCGGGTAGCCTTTTTTGAATGAAAAACTTGTGATTTCTACGGTCAGCATAATTTAATTGTTTTTTTAGTCTGTTAGTTCCGGCAACTGGTCTATCAAGGTTGACAAATATGGCATCGGTACGATTGCGTTGATAATTGGAAGTTCGTTTTTCAAGTTCGTCAATGCCTGTGGAATGCTTTTTATAAAATGTTCCTTTTTTTGTATTAGTCCTCTAAAACCGTATGCACCAAGAGTTTGAATGATTCTTATGAATACAAATCCTTGATAGAGTTTTCTGAATTGTTGTTCGTCGACAGAGATCTGTTTTGCTAATTCTTCAATATAAAAAGCAAGAAGGTCTTCTCTCATTTTTGGCGAGAGGTTTGCCTTTGCCTGAAACAGCAACGAAACCACGTCGTATTGCAACGGTCCTTTCATTCCGCCTTGGAAATCAATGTAGCCGAGTAGCCCATTTTTGTACATAATGTTTCGCGACTGAAAATCTCGGTACATAAAATATGAACGGTCGGCAGATTCAAGAAAATCAAGGAGTTTGTCGAAGTCTTCTTCCAACTTTTGTTCGTTGAATTCAAGCCCGGAAACTTTCAGGTAGTAGTATTTAAAGTAATACAAATCCCATCGCATGGCGGTTCTGTCAAACTCGGGACGGACGAGGCAGCGGGCAAAATCAATGTTTTTGCCGCCTTCTATTTGTATACGGAGTAGATCGCTGAGAATTTGCTTGTAAAGCGACGTAATTTCTGTCTCGTTCATCGTTTCTTTGGCATGAAGAACATCGGTTTCGCCTAAATCGGAAACAAGGTAGATGTGAGCCGTTTTGTCGCAGGCAAAAACTGTCGGTACGTTGATTCCTGCCGTACTCAATACCGAACTGAAATATATAAAGGTTTGATTTTCAATTGCATCGGAACCGTAGCATGCAAGAACGGAATAGGGCAGGTCTGAAATTATTCTGAAATATTTCCGTGACGACCCTGCTCCTGGCAGTTCTTCGATTGAACGTATTGTTTCGGTAAAACGAGATTGAAACAATTCTGTGATTTGCTGTCGTATCGATGTCTCTTGCATAAACCAAATTTTTGTTAAAAATATGGTATTTATGTGAATGTGGACAGCTAAGCCGAATCAAGTTATAAACATTTAATCACTTGTTCCGTCAAGCATGGGGACGAACTTACATTCGCCGTGACGTGTCTGTTCGAAATCGGTTTCGGAAAGTTTTATGATTCTGAGCATTTCCTGATTTTCGCCACTATTGACGGGCGCAACAAGGATTCCTCCAATTTTGAGCTGTTCCAAAATAACGACTGGAATGTAGGGTGCTGCCGCTGTAATTATGATTTTATCAAATGGGGCAAAGCGGGGGAGACCTGCAAATCCGTCACCGAAAAACGTATTTATTTGATAATGTAGGTCGTTCAATAGTTGTTTTGCCGATGTGTAGAGTTGTTTCTGTCGTTCGATTGTATACACTCTTGCTCCCATTTGGTACAGAATGGAAGCTTGATAACCCGAACCTGTTCCTATCTCCAAAATTTTCTCATTTTCGTGAACGTCAAGCAGTTGTGATTGTAGTGCCACGGTGTAGGGTTGCGAAATTGTCTGTCCTGATTCAATTGGAAACGCTTTGTTTATATATGCGTGTTTTTCCAAGGCACTGTCGAATGAGAATAAATGGCGTGGTACTGTTTTTATAGCTTGTAAAACACGTTCGTCGCTTATTCCTTTTGTACGGAGTTCTGTAACGAGTTGTTCTCGTAACCCTTTGTGTATGAGCGTATCTTCCATTATATCATTGTTCTGATGAGTCCTTCTTTTAATGAATAGGAAGACTGGATGAGACGTGGAATTTCATATTTTGACAGCACAAAATCGGCAATGCAGCCAGAAATCGGAAGGAGAGGGGCACGAGGTATCGACATGCCTTTCATGGCCTCAATTTCGTCAATGGGTTTAGTTGTGATGAAATTCACAATTTGTCGAAAATGTTCCAATGGTATTTCTTCGGAAACGCTGTCGGGGTTAGATTTTCCGATTTGTGCAAAATAAATGGAGCGGAACACGTCGAATGCTCCGGCAGAACCAATCAGCATGTCAATATTGTATTGTGCGACGGTTTCCGTAAGCAGTTGGAATTTCTCGGAAAGATAGTTGTTGATGTTTGCGATTCTTTGTTCCGTAAGCGGGTGCGTCAGACCGAACTGTGACACAATCCGTTGCATTCCGCATTCGAAACTATGTTTCCAGAGAATTTTGTCTTTTTGGCAGATGATACATTCATTGCTTCCTCCGCCAATGTCGAGAATGAGTGCTGTTTTGTCGGCAATGTCAACGGCAGTGTCGTTGCCCCAGAAAATAAGTTCGGCTTCTTGTTCGCCTGAAATGATTGTGATGTCGAAGTCGAATAATTCTTTCGCTTTTGTACAGAATATATTGGCATTTTTTGCATTCCGCAGGGCGGACGTGCCTATGAGCGAAACTTTCTCGCAGTGGTAGGGCGCAATTTTTTCTTTTATTACTTTGAGTGATTGCAGACCGCGTTCCATTGCATCGTCGGAAATTATTCCGTATGCAACGCCTTTTGCTCCTAATTGTGGATATTCGTGAAAATCGAGAAGGCTGGTAAAGTGAGAACCGTTTAAGGAAACAACGCTACAATTGAACGTGTTTGTACCCAAATCAACGACCGCAATGTTCATCGAAGATTATTTAAAAGACTCAAAAGTTGGATTTTTCAGACGATTGCCTTTGTCGTCCCATAGTTTTTGGTCTATGTTTTTATCGTCACGGTACGTAATTTCCTTTGCCATCTGACCATTTTGGTGCCAGTAGTACGTAGTTCCTTCTTTTTTGTTGTCGCGATATGTTGATTCTCGTTTTTTCTCGCCTGTAGAATACCAATATGTCCACGTTCCTTCCTTGCGACCGTTTTTGTATTCGCCCAACAATCCGATTTTTCCGTTAGAATGTTTAAGGAAAACCTTACCACTGTATGGGGTTCCGTCGAGATATGCAATCTCGATTTCTTCGTTGCCTACAGTCACCCATTTAGTCGTAAGTTTAGACAATTCTACTTGGGCAAACAACATGCCCGATAGAAACGAAACAATAATAGTAAGCAAAAGTCTTTTCATGTTCATCTATTATAAATCGTGCTACAAATATCGAAAAATTAAATTGAATTTCTATATCAATTTGTCAAATTTCTTCAAAAATTATTCCAAAAACTTCGGATTTGCTTGTTATAAAAAGGGAACAGAGTTTTTGCGTCTCTATGGGGTAGAAATCACCTCAATTTTTCCAAGTAAAATACCTCAATTTTTCCAAGTAAAATACCTCAATTTTTCCAAGTAACTTTTGTAATTGTCTGAAATTTGTATATTTGCAGTATCTTTTAGGATTGAGAAATGGAATATTTAAAACGAGTAGCGGATATAGAATTGCATGACCGACTGGAAGCGATGGGTGCCGTTTTGATTAAGGGTCCAAAGTGGTGTGGAAAAACCACCACCGCAGAACAACAGGCAAAAAGTGTGATACGCTTGCAAGATCCCGACAAACGTGTCGAATATCTTGCGACAGGGCAAACAACACCAAGTGTATTGCTCCGTGGCGAAAACCCGCGATTGATTGATGAATGGCAGGACATACCATTGATTTGGGATGCTGTGCGAATGGAGGTGGACAGACGTTCGCAAGCTGGACAATTTATTTTGACGGGCTCCAATGCAATTGACACAACGCAAATTTTCCACTCCGGAACAGGCAGAATATCACAAATGAATATGCTGCCCATGAGTCTTTGGGAATCGGGCGAATCTACAGGCGAGGTAAGTTTGCAATCGTTGTTTGACAATCCCCAAACAGATGTGGAAGCAATCTCCAAGATGGAAATAAAAGACTTGATTTTTTCCGCATGTCGCGGTGGATGGCCTGCTACGCTGAATGCCATTACAGAAAAATCAAAACTATTAACTGCTTATGATTATGTTCGCTCTGTCTGTGAAACAGACATTTCTCGTATTGACGGCACTAAGCGAAACCCCAAGTTAACGCAGGCAATTTTACGTTCGTATGCACGCAACATTTCCACTTTGGCAAAGACAACTTCCATATTGGCGGATGTTACCGCTTCCGATAAAATGGAATGTTCACGTACTACTTTCGATGATTACATTGTGGCATTGGAGCGCTTGTTTGTAATTCAAGATGTAGATGCATGGTGTCCCGCCATTCGTAGTAAAACTGTGTTACGAAGTGGACCAAAACGTAGTTTTTGCGACCCGTCAGTAGCTGTGGCTGCTTTAGGTCTTACGCCGGACGTTCTTCAAATGCAACTGAAAACATTTGGATTCATATTTGAACAAATGTGCATTCGTGATTTACGGGCATATACTCAAAACGATTTCTTTTCGGATATCTCATATTACCACGACAGGTATGGTTTGGAAGCCGACATAGTGCTTCATCTAAACGATGGCAGATATGCGTTGATTGAATGCAAATTAGGCAGCAACGAAATTGACGAAGGCGCAAAACATTTGCTGGAAATCTCTCGATTAATTAGCGAACATAATAAGATAGAAAAACAAATTCCTATCCGAGAACCCGATGTAATGATAATTTTAACAGGAGGACTATATGGCTATCGTCGTTCCGATGGTGTGTTTGTGATACCACTTGCGTGCCTCAAAAATTAAAGAATAGAAATAAGCATTGGAGTTTTTTCTCCTTTTGCAAGCCTTGCAAACTTTGTGCTTGTTTTTAGGAAGAAGCACTTCATAATATTTATTTCACATTCTCCCAAAATTCCAATATATTTGCAAAGTATAATCGTAAAACAAAAACAAGAAACAGAAAGATTTGAAATAACATATTTGAGCTTACGCTCTTATTCTCTTTACGGTAAAATCGCCATTTTTTTGCACATGAGAGTAAGTTGCGGAGATCACGCGTGAGAGCGTGGGTCGTTTCGTACTTATTAGTGTGCAGGGTGTTTGGCGATACCTTCCGTAAATAATAAAACGAACGGCAAACGCTTTTTTTATGGAAGAATTCAACCAACTGCACATAGGAAAAATAATTCGGCAGGAGCTGAGGAACCAGGGACGCAGCAATGTATGGCTTGCAAAGCAATTGGCTTGTCATCCGAGAACAATTGACAAAATTTTTCAAAAACAATTTATTGATACCTATCAGTTGTTTCGTATCTCAAAAGCACTTCAACACGATTTCTTTAAATACTATTCTAAGTTTGTACAATGCCCTAATTAGGCAATAGACTATGCCCAATTGGGGCTATTGTGGCTTAACGGTTACACAATCATAAGCGTTATTTTTGTAAAAAAAATTATGGGAATAATAGAAGATTCTTTTAAAAAGGAATTAGGGAAAAATACGGGCAAATTTGTTTCCAACTTGGTATTTGGAGACAAACATTCAACACCTTATCGACGAGTGGGAAGTAGCGAAGCTCAAGAGGCTAGAGCTGAAGCTGCCCGTATAAGAGCTGAGGCTGCACAAGCAAAAGCAGATGCTATTGCACGCGAACATGAAGTAAGAGCAGAAATAGAAGAAAAAAATCATCTCAACTCCTTAGATGCCGCGGTATTGGCAAATGTGGACAAGGTTATTGCTATGCCTTTTTCCGAAGATACAAATGAACTTGCTCATCAATTAAGTGGATTGGCAATACAATTGTCAACTAATTCATTTTCAAAATATAATGCCGAAGATAAAATTCGTGCAAAATATACGGAAGCGGTATTTCAAAAATTCGATCAAGGATTGCAAATCATGTTGGCAAAAGATCCTTACAATCCAAATATGGATTATTTATGGGAGACTTTTATAAAAGCGAAGGAGAAAAGAGATTCGCCCATTTTTAAAATTTTTAAAATTCTCATAAAGTTATTATGTATACCTATATTTCTTTTGGGTCTTTTTCTTCTTTTTCTTTCATCATCAATAAGCGAGGGGGCATTTGGAATTTTTATAATAACAATATCTATTCTAGTTATTGTGGTTATAAAAAATAAAGATAAAAATATACTAAAAAAAGCTCGTCACAATTACGACATTACGACGCATTATCAACAGCCTACGACACATACAAATCAAAACATTACCGCACAATCAGAATCACAGTTTCAATCAAATTATTCATTCAATCAAAAGCAAGAATTTGACCATTTGTGGAATAAATATAGTCATCTCTCTCCATTGATGAAGAATGGCTATCGCATTTGCCAAACAAATGAACAGAAAGATATTCTCATCGTCGGATTATACTGCAATACAGACCATATTATAAATGGAAGAACCATTTATCCGCTATCGCAACACGAGCGAATCTCGTCTCTTGACTACAACCTGAATGGTGCGGGTGACAATCTTCAAAACCATGCCGCCTATATGGATTTGTTCCCAATACAAAGTACATCGGCGCAATTTGAAATACTTAAGGAAATCATTCAGAATCCTAAGATGTTTGATTATGTGGTTGAACAAATATCTCTTAATCAGACAATTATAGAAGATGTTGTGTGTCCAAAACTTATTATCATCCAAGATAATCATTCGTGGGCATTCTTTGGGAAACTTCCAGAATTCGTATGGATGGGATATGAATTTCAATTGATTGAAAAAACTGCCTATGGAGATTTGTGTCGTATTGTCGGATTCCGTTCTGATGACCGTATTCAACCAGATAGAAAACAAACGAATCTAATCGGCACAAAAGTCTTATTCCATCAAGGAATAACATTCCCTGCAACAGAAACAAAAAAATGGTTAAACCTATAAACTAATTATTTATGAATGCTTTTAGACATGTATTAGACGTGTATGCAAATGCACGAGACCTTCAGGGAAATCCTGAATTTGTAGGATATGGAAATCCTTTTAGTGATGTGCTAATTATTGGACAAGAAAATACTATGCAGGGAGTGGATTGGGAAAAATTCGCCAGAGACAATTGTCAACAATGGATTCAAACAATAAAAGAGAATTTGCGAGCTCACGAACTTTGTGAAGTGGAAGGAGCACAACCTTCCGATTATAAGTTCCCCGAATTTTTTAATCCAAGAAATCCATTTTTTCCGAAGAAAGTTGATTTTCAAGAAAGTCATACATGGTACAACTATCAAAAAATTATGGATGTTGTGTGTCCTCACAGTGGCAATTTATACAATTTCTTTGACCATTGTTTTATAACTGAAATGAGCAATATTTGTAGTGCTCATAATCCGCAGTCAAAAGACGTGGAACATAGCATAGCTCATCGTTTCGACTTGATGAAAGAAACCAAGGATTTTTGGTCGCATTTCAAGGTTGTTATTTTGGCATGTGGGCATTATGCCGATGCCATCAAAGACAAAGAAAAATTTCCGACATTGTATGAAGATATGTTTGGTTCGGCAGAAGCCTGTTTTACAAAACAGTTGTCGCAAGTGTCAAATGAAGAAATCGAACGAATCAAGTCAGTCATCGCATATAAACTAAACTTGAATGTATAGCTTGTTCTCTCTATGTAGGATTTATTCTTAAATAATAATAAAAGAACATGAAGAAGATTGTTTGGTGTATAGTTGTTTTGTCGCTTTTCGGATTGCAGGGATTTGCTCAAGAAAGCACATCTATTGATTCTGTCCGAGTTTGGCAAATGCGTGCTGAGAAAAATGATGTCGGGGCAATGATTAATTTATTCATATATTATTCTCAACAGCAAAACGAAACAGAATTCTATAAATATGCTCAGAAACTTGATGAATTCATTGAAGAATACAATGCAATAAAAATTTTTTTGGATGTTCCCTATATCATAGGATTGTATTATCTAACAGATGATTCTTCTGTAACCCCCAAAGACATAACTAAAGGAATAAATTACATAAAATATGCGGCAGAAAATGGTTGTACGGAAGCACAATATCAATTGGGAATAATTTATCACGAAGGTAGATATGGACAAGCAAAGGATTTAAACGAGTCCTTCAAATGGTATCAAATAGCAGCAGAATTGGGTCATAGTGGTGCTATGCTATTGCTTGGAATGGCATATATAAATGGGGATGGAGTTGCAGAAAACGAAAAAGATGGACTTCGGTGGATTACCCAAAGTGCAAATTTAGGTAACAATTTTGCTGCTTATTATCTCGGCGTATCATACTATGAGGCTGTAGAAATTAAAGATGTGTCAAAGGCACGATATTGGTTACAAAAGGCTATTGAACTTGGAAATGAAATGGCTATACAATACAAAAAAGAACATGGACTGTGATAAAAGATCTTGTTCAATCTCTTTGGGGTAAGATAACAACAAATGGCAGGGATTCCCGTTAGTCGTTTTTGAGGAAAACCGGGATACGTTTCTGTAGGGACGCACCGCGTGCGTCCTTGTTTTATAAACGCAATTCACGGACGCATTCAATGCGTCCCTGCAAATTTTGTTTTCCCGATATTAAAATCAAATAATTGCACCCGCAAAGTGCGATATTTTCAAAATAATGCACCTACGGGGTGCAAATTTTCATAAAAATTGCACCTATGAAGTGCAATTTGATTGAGAATGCTGTAACATATATTTAAAACAACCTCACAATTGTTGCTCAATATATAGTTTGAAAAATGGGTCACTGATAAAATACAGGTCTGCTTTGTTGTCAACCACACCGTTGTCCATCAAGGTCTTTACAGATTTTTGAACTGATGAGATTGCTTTCAGTCGATTTGTTTTTATATAATCAAGCGAAAAAATATTCTTTCCCGATTTGCACAACGCAACCAATAGATTTTTTTGCCCTTCGGAATGTTTGTCAAACAGTTCAAAGTAATAATCTCGTTTTAAGTTGATTACACGAATGCAACATTCGTCAATTATTTGTGTGGTGACAGTTTTCTTTTCCACAATAACCGCCTGCCAAACTTCGGCTGCCAAAAGCTGGATGTAATATGGTATGTTCGAAGTGCGTTGAACGAGGTATGCGCAACATTCTTCGGAAATTATTATGCCGAATTGGGCAAATTTCCGTTGCAGAAACTCTGTTGTGTCAGCCAACGGCAACGGACCTATTTGCATAATGAATGCGGAATTGTAAAATGGGCGTTTTTTGTCGGCAAACATTTTGGTGAGCAAGTGTGTTTTGCTGCCAAGAAACATATATGCGGTGCGTTGCTGCTGTATTTTGCTCCGCAACAACCCCTCAAGTCCATATTTTCCAAACTTGGCGATTTCTTGAAATTCATCGAATATCACAATCACCTTTTGACCGTTTTCAGCCATTTTTTCCGGCAAGTCCAATAAATCGGAGATTGTCTGCACCGAAACCTCGTCTTCCAAGAAATCTACACCAAATTCAGGCGAACCGTTTTCGTCGAATGTAAGTTTTGGTTTTATAGATTTGATGTACGATGAAATCGTTTTTACAAATCGTTCGGTCTTCGACTGTTTCTCCTTGATTTTCAACAAAAAAGATTTTGCAAACGATTCGAGGGAATATACCGAAAGCAAGTCAAAATAAATACAAAGACAGTTTTTGGACTCCAATTCTGCCATTACCTTAAACACCAACGAGGTTTTTCCATACCGTCGAGGAGCATACAGCACTACGTTGTTTCCCGATTCCAACGTGGAAACAAGCCGCTGAGTTTCGTCTTTTCTGTCGTAGAAATCGTCTCCACGAACCACTGTACCATAGCTGAAAGGATTTTCCATATTTGTAATTTTTTACAAATATATACAATTTCTTTTAAATTACGCTCCGAAGCGTAACGCTTTGAGGCGTAATTGTGAAAAATTCTTAAAATTTCACTATCCCAGCTTCGTCAATCACCAGATTTCGGTCTAACGTGATTCATCTGTTCAGTGCTACTGCCGTGTCATGTAAAGAAATGTAATAGTTTTGGGCAATATTGTCGTCAAATGCGTTTACAAATGCCGTTTTTATGCGGTTTGCTTTTTCGTTTATGGAATTATATTGGGGATCAACCAAATAAGTTTGAGGTCGCAAATTGCGACCTCAAACTTAAAAATTCATCTTCTGTCAGTACAAACATCGCATCCTCGGGGAAACGGTCAATGTTACGTTTGACGGCTTCTTTAAGTCTTTTTGTCTCTACTTGATAGAGCAATGCTAAATCAAAGTCGAGCATTACCTTTTGCCCACGAAATTCGTAGATTTTTGTCTTAATGTTGTCAACCGAAATGGGTTGAACGGGTTGTAATTCTTTCATTTTGTAATTGATTATATGATTTTGCAAATATAAGGGAAAAACGAAGAGAACTGTATTTTAACGAAAATAAAACAGAGAATTCTTCTTACTGCCTAAAAAACTTGTCATTTCGCAGCTGGGCAAAACGAGACAGAAATTGCTGTGAGAAACAGTTTTTTCTAAAATTCCTTGAATATGTTGCTTTTTCAATCAAAATTTTTGCTATTCCCGTTAAAAATGTAATTTTGAATCAAATTAGCATTTGTATGAAATTTGTTCAATTATCGTTTGTTATTGGTCTTGTTGCACTTGTGGTAACGGCTACATTGCCGTCGTGCAAGAAGACTGATTTGTCCGATGGAAGGGATACTGTCCGTGGAATATGGGGGACTGTGGCGTGTTATGATGAAAATGGAAATAAGGAATCCGACAATAGCGACATATATATAAACGTGCGATGTGTTGATACAGTCGGTTCCGATTTGAACAACATTTTGGATACGACATATACCATAACGCCCAATCTAAAAGGGCAGTGGGAACTTGTAAAACCATGTGCGGGCTGGTATTTTCTTGAATTTTCGAAGAGCGGATATTGTAAAAATATGATTTATGCCCATCGTTACGATACTTCAAAGGCCGATACGCTTGAAACTGTGTACTTGGCAAAGCGCTCGCAAGGTGCTGTCGAAATTGATTCTGTTACAATAAGCGAATCGGTCTTGTCGATTTACCGCACGATATATTTCACGAAAGGGTCTACGTACAGCCTTTCTACGTGGTATTTCTTCGGAAAAGATGAATCTGTGTCTGACGAAAACTATGAATATTCGTATGTGTCGGGAGTTTCTACGGGTAGTACCACGCATCAGACTGTTGTTCGTAAAGCAATAGACAAATTGCTGGAGGCAGGATTCAAAGAAGGCGAAACGGTTTATGTCAGGGCGTATTGCGATAATGCCCGTGCGGTTTCGTATCAGGTTGATGGTGATAAGTGGCTGTATCCGAATTTGTTGGAAGGTTCAAAAGTCTTTTCATTTGTAATACCTGAATCTGACGAAGAATGAGAAAATTTGTCCTCTGCTTTTTTTTTCTATGCTCGGTGATTGGCGTTTTTGCCACGCACAATCGGGCTGGAGAGATTACGTACAGACATGTTTCGGGCTACATCTATGAATTTACGATAATAACATACACCTACACGCCGAGTCTTGCCAACGAGTCGCGCGACAAACTACCGCTTGACTGGGGCGACGGTTCCAAAGGCGAAATAAAAAGAATCAACGAAGAATATTTGCCAGATAATTTTACCAAAAATACGTATAAAACCACTCACACCTATCCTGGTCCTGGAATGTACACTATTTCTATGGAAGACCCGAATCGTAACGAGGGTGTCATAAATATCGTGGAATCGGTCAATGTGCCGTTTTCTATTACTACAACATTGCGGATTGATGCAATTTTAGGAGGAAACAATACGCCGATTCTTACCAATCCGCCTGTTGACAATGCTGCTATTGGGGTGAAATTCATTCATAATCCTGCTGCGTACGACCCCGACGGCGACAGTCTTGCATACCGTCTTACGACTTGTTCAGGCGAAGGTGGCGAGTTTATCAGCGGTTACACGTTTCCCATGACAAGTAAGGATTTCTATGTAGATCCGGTTTCTGGCGATATGGTGTGGGACGCACCGATTGTGCTGGGAAGTTACAACGTGGCAATGATTATTGAAGAATGGCGGAAAGGTACGAAAATAGCTGAGATTGTGAGAGATATGCAGATCGAAGTCTACGATGCCGACAATTCCGTCCCGAAAATTTCTGATTTGTCGGACGTGTGTGTCAGGGTGGGAGATACGGTGCGTTTCAAAGTGATTGCAACCGACGCTGATAATAATATTATTACGCTGACTGCATCGGGAGGACCGTTTGAAGTGAATAATAAGGCTTCGTTTACGACAATATTGAATAAAGTGGGACAGAATATTTCAGAATTTGAATGGGTTCCGTCGTGCGACGATATTCGTGAACAGTCATATATGGTTCTGTTCAAGGCAGTTGACGACGACAAAGTCGCTCTTGCCGATATGAAATACGTGAACATAAAAGTCATAGGGCATCCGCCAGTGAAAATTGCCGCAGAACCGCAGTCAGTCTCTGTTTCGTTGTCGTGGAACGACTCGTTGTGTGCGCCGCAGATTGTGGCATACGATATTTACCGCTCCCGAAAATCAATTGATTATATGCCGAAATATTGCGAAATCGGGCTTCCCGACACGTTGTCGGACGTGTATGAGAAAATAGCGACTGTGGCGGCTTCTCAGAAAAACTATTTCGACAATAACAACGGTCTTGGTCTGACGCCGGGATTTTCGTATTGCTATCGGCTTTGTTCTGTTTTTGGCGGAAATTACCCGAGTTACATTTCACAGGAGGTTTGTACGCAGTTGGTGCCGTCGTCGCCCGTGCTTACCAATGTGAGCGTGCAGAAAACCGATGCGAAGAACGGCGAAATGTACGTCGCATGGTCGTTGCCTCGTGAATTTGATTCTATTCGTTTCCCAAAACCATATCAGTATTGGTTGTATCGGTCAAATGGCATGTATGGCGAAAAATTGACGAAAATCGCCGAAATCAACGGTTTGCAGGACACTTCATTTGTCGATAAACAATTGCAGACGCTGGATTCGGCTTATTCATATAAAATTGAATTTTATTCTTTGGCGACGGGCGAACCGATTTTGATTGGGGTTCCGCCGGTTTCTTCGTCTCCGTATCTTTCGTATGAAGCCTATGACCACAAAGTCCGTCTTTTGCTGAATGTGAATGCTGGTTGGGAAAACGATACCGTGTTTGTTTATCGGAAAAATGACGAAACGCAGAATTTTGATTCCTTGGGAATATTTGTCGGAAATGAGTTTTGGGATTCAGGATTGGAAAATCTGAAGGAATACTACTACTATGTGAAAACAAGCGGATTCTTCGACTACAATCTTTTGCCGTCGCGAGTGTACAATAACTCTCAGATTTTATGTGCCATTCCTGCTGATACAATTCCTCCGAAACCGATGAAAATAAAGGCTTTGCAATCATGCGAAACCTTTTCGCGCGCATTGTCGTGGAATGTCGATTCCGAGGATGAAATAAAGTCTGTGCATCTCTATTTTAAAGATTGTAAAAATCCAAATTGGCGGTTGTTAGCGACACTTCCAACTTCGCAAACCTCGTTTGTTCATTCGTTTGCCGATTCTGCGGGAAATATGGCTGGCTGCTATTATGTCGCTGCGGAAGATTCTGCGGGAAATATAGGCGCGTATGAATATGATACGTGTTTGTACAACTGTCCTCAATACGAATTGCCGAATGTGTTCACTCCCAACGGCGACGGCGAAAATGAACTGTTCCGTCCGATGGTGAACCGTTTTGTTCAATATATTGATTTGAAAATGTACGATGCGTGGGGACAGCTTGTGTTTGCAACCGACAATCCTCAAATCAATTGGGACGGAAAACATTATAAAACAGGCAAACCAACGACCGACGGTGTTTTCTATTATGTCTGCGACGTGTACGAATATTGGTCGGATTGCGAAGTTCATAAACGCGAACTCGCAGGGTTTGTTCATAAATTCAGCGAAGGAAAAAAATAACAGGTATTTTTGTACATTTGCCAAAGTTTGAAATTTGAATTTGTGAAACAAAATATTTGGTATAGCATTCGTCGTTTCCTTTTGTCTGTTATGCTTGTCGTACTTGCTATACAGACATTTTCGCAGTCAAGTTATCCGTTCATTGTCGATTCAATGAACGTGATTCGTATTCCCAATCAAAAAAGTGAACGGCTGAATACGTTTTACGATAAGATGAATGCCTTGCTACGAGGCTCGAAAAATCAGGTTTCGATTTTGCACATTGGCGGTTCGCACGTACAGGCCGATATGTTTTCACATCAAGTCCGTTCGCACTTCGATACGCTTATTCAAAATCATCATGCCAGTCGAGGATTGATATTCCCGTACGAAACGGCAAAAACGAATAATCCGTATAATTATAAAGTGACGCACAAAGGCGAGTGGACTTCGTCGCGGAATGTGAGGGACACGCGTGTTGCTCAGTTGGGAATGACGGGCATTGCAGTGACAACAAAAGACACTCTTGCCGAAATTACCGTAAATTTAAATCCGACAGACGAAAAACACCGTTGGACATTCAATAAACTTACGCTCATTGGCTATGCCGATAGTTCGCTTGTGGAACCAGTTTTGATTGTAAATGATACGGTTTATAAAGTTTCCTACGATTCTGTATCTTCTTCGTATGTCTATAAAATACCGTCTTTAGCTGAGTCTTTTACGGTGAAAATCGTTCAAAACGATACGATTCCTCATCAATTTACTGTGAATGGATTTGTTGCCGAAAATGACGATAAAGGCTTTGTGTATCATGCAATCGGCGTGAATGGAGCCTCGGTGCCGTCTTATTTGTCGTGCGAATTTTTTGAACGAGATTTGGCGTTGATTCACCCCGACCTTGTAATTTTTGCCATCGGCATAAACGATGCCGCTTCCGATTCATTCTCCGACAGCGTTTTTATTTCAAACTACGATTCGTTGATTGCAAAAATTGAACGAGTAGTTCCCGATTGTGCCTACATTTTTATTACCAATAACGACTCTTTCAAGAAAATCAAAGGAAAGAAATCTTCGTATTATGTGGTGAATAAGAATGGTTTACGTGTGCAGAAAGATTTCTATGAATTGGCAAAACGTCACGACGGGGGCGTGTGGGATATGTTTGCTCTCATGGGCGGACTGTCGTCGATGAAGCAGTGGGAGGCGTTTGGACTCGCAAAAAAAGATAAAATACACTTTACTGCAAAAGGTTACCGCCTGATGGGTGACATGCTGTATCGGGCAATTCTTGAATCGTATAATCAATCAATGTTGAACAGGTGATAGTCGAATTTCTCAAAAATATTTTCTCGTTTGACTCCGACTATCCGTTGTTGTTCACCCAATTTTATTTTTGGGCTTTTTTCGCTATCGTGTTTGCCGTATTTTCTTTGTTTAACAGCAAAGTCCTTTTGCGAAATTCGTTCATATTCTTCGTAAGTGTCTTCTTTTATTATAAGACGAGCGGATGGGCGACGTTGATACTTGTGTTCGCAACTTTGTTGAATTTCTGGGTGGGGCTTTCCATGGAGAAAAGCGAGACGGAGCGGGCTCGGCGAATTAAGTTGGTGCTTGGTCTGTTTTTGAATTTAGGAATTTTATGCTACTTCAAATATGCCTATTTCTTTGCCGACATGATACACGATTTGTTCGGTTTGAACATTCCGATTGTCAATGTGTTTGCCGAAATAGGAAATGTGTTTGCGGGAAAAGATACGTTCACGGTTGATAAGATTATTTTGCCTGTCGGCATTTCTTTTTATACATTCCAGTGTATCAGTTATATAATGGACGTGTACCGCGACAAGGTGGAGCCTGTTCACAATATTCTGAATTTTGGATTTTATGTTACATTTTTCCCACAGTTGGTAGCGGGTCCGATTGTACGTGCAAGTGCCTTTATCCCACAGATTTACAAGAAATTCTTCTTGTCTCGCCGACAGTTTGGCATAGCCGTGTTCTGGATTTTGAACGGTCTTGCTAAAAAAATCATTTTGAGCGATTATCTGGCGGTGAATTTCGTTGACAGGGTTTTCGAAAATCCTTTGCTATATACTGGTTTTGAGAATCTTATGGCTCTATTTGCATATTCCTTGCAAGTGTATGCCGATTTCTCTGGCTATACCGACATTGCAATCGGCGTGGCAATGTTGATGGGCTTTTATTTGCCGAAAAACTTCAACTCTCCATATAAAGCAACGAATCCCGGGGAATTTTGGAAACGTTGGCACATGTCGCTTTCAAAGTGGTTGCAGGATTATCTGTATATTCCGCTTGGAGGTAACCGTACGGCCTCGTTTGGCACGTATGCTTGCATATTGACAATTTCGTTGATTGGAACCATTCTTTCGGGTAGTATTTGGGTCGCAATTGCATTGCTTGTATTGACGGTAATTGTAACGATATATTGTCATAAATCTCCCGAGAAGCAAAAATCGCTCACCTCGAATATGAACAGAATGAATACCATGTTGCTCGGTGGTCTGTGGCATGGGGCAAGTTGGAATTTTATGATTTGGGGCGGTCTGAACGGAATTGGAATGATAGTATTCCGTTTCTGGAAAGACTGGGACCATCCGTTGCGTTTGCTTTCGATAGGGTTGCTGACGTGGGGAATTTATGAGTTGACGCAATATTTCCCTGCTCCGATATGGAACATTGCACTCGTTTGGTCGGGGGCAATTTGTTTAGGGACTTTTTTACGTTTTATGTACAATTTTATTGGGTGGAAAAATCCTTTGCCATGGCTGGAACGTTCGTGGGCAGTGTTGCAGACGTTTGTGTTCATTACGTGGACTCGTCTGTTCTTCCGTGCCGGCTCCAATCTCGACCCTGCCGAAGCAAACGAAGTCGCATGGAATACAGCCAAAAATATGGTGAATCAAATTGGCTCTCCATGGAATTTTGCCCAAGTTCCCGAAATTGCCCAAAGTTATTTCAATATAATTTTTTTGTTCATCATGGGAATGGTGATTCATTGGCTGCCCGAAAATTATAAACGTCGATATAGGCTGACTTTCGCTCAACTGCCTTTGCCTGTTATGGCGGTTGTGACCGTTGCAGTGGTATTTGTAGTGTACCAGTTCGTCACGGCGGACTTGCAAAAATTCATTTATTTTCAATTTTAGACGACGAAGCAGAGTAAAAACTTCATAATTTCCTAAAAAATGATATATTTGCAAGACGCAGGTTCTGCATAAATTGAATAATTATGGAATATTGTAAAATAACGCCGATGTCCACGTATACGTTGGTGGAAATTCAGTCGGAGCGTCTTGATATGCAAATAGCGACGCCTCTCAAATCTGACCTTGTTCAGTTGAATGGCAATCGGGAGAAAAATATTGTTCTTGATTTGTCTCAATGTACGTATTGCGATTCGTCGGGATTGAGTGCGATTCTTGTCGCTAACCGCCTTTGTAAAAATTCGGGTGGAACGTGCGTGTTGTGTGGCTTGCAGGAGGCGGTAGAACGGCTTATTACGATTTCGCAGCTCGATTCCGTGTTGACAATCGTTCTCAATAAAGAAAAAGCAGACGAATACTTTACGCAAGATTGATGGAGGACTATTCGCTGACGATTTTGGGCTGTAGTTCGGCCACGCCAAATTCACGAAGATTTCCTTCGTCACAGGTTCTTCACGTACGTGGAAAGTATTATTTGCTTGATTGCGGAGAAGGTGCGCAGATTCAACTCCGTCGTGCTCGTGTGTCTTTCGAAGGACTCGATACAATCTTTATCTCTCATTTGCACGGTGACCATTTTTTCGGCATTTTCGGTCTGCTTTCGTCAATGAGTTTGATGGGTCGAAAACAAAAATTGACAATTTATGCTCCGCAAGGTTTAAAAGAAATGATTTTGTTCCAATTTGAGGCCTGCGGTCAAAAATTATTGTACCCGATTGAATTTGTCGAATTGAAAAAAGAACCGTTTTATTGTCTGTTGGACGCAAAAAATTTCTCTATTCATGCAATTCAATTGAATCATAGAGTAGATAGTTGGGGATTTTATTTTACCGAAAAAGAACGCGACCGGAATATAGAGCCGTCGGCAATTGAAAAATACGGACTGAATTTCGAAGACATAAAAAATATAAAACAAGGCCGTGATTTTGTCTGTGAAGACGGAACTGTCGTGAAAAACCAAGAAATGACCAAAGACCCGGTTCCACCGTTTTCGTATGCCTATATTTCCGATACGTTGTTTAAACCCGAAATCGCGCAATATATTCAGAATGTGAGTCTTATGTATCACGAAGCGACGTTTTTGGAGAATTTGGCTGATTTGGCGGTCGAAACACATCATTCAACGGCACATCAGGCTGCGGAATGTGCAAAACTTGCCAATGCGGAAAAACTTATTATCGGACATTTTTCGTCGCGTTACAAAAATCTCGACAAACACTTGCAGGACGCTCAGTCAATCTTCGAAAATACAGAACTTGCAAACGATTTGTGTACGTACACCGTAAGAAAACCAGCATATTCAATTTGGCCGTAATTGTATGAAAATTAAGAATTTGTCAATATTCAACTATCGTAATATTTCGGAACTTTCGTTCGATTGCAACGAAACGACCAATTGTCTTGTCGGCAGGAATGGCGTGGGAAAGACGAATATTCTCGATGCCATTTATTATTTGTCGTTTTGTAAAAGCAATCTTCTGTCTAACGATGCACTCAATGTCCGTCGTGGCGAAAAATCTTTTTTGTTACAGGGAACGTACGATGTTGAAGATGTTCCTATGAAGGTCGCTTGTGCGTACAATGCCGAAGATAAGACGAAAATCATAAAATGCAACGATAAGAAATACACTCGTTTTTCTGACCATGTTGGTTTGTTGCCAGTGGTCTTTGTGTCGCCTGCCGATATTTCGCTCATAAACGAGGGCGGAACGGAACGGCGCAAGTTTTTAGATGTCTTTATTTCTATGTATAACCGTGAATATTTGTCTCATTTGCTGGTTTACAATAAGTTACTGCAACAACGAAATTCGCTTTTCAAGCAAAATCAGGTGATTGACGATTCATATTTAGATGTCTTGGACGAAAAATTGTCGGTAATTGGTGCGTCGATATATGAAGAACGGAAAAAAGCTGTAAGCGCTTTGGCGGAACGGACAAAATCGTCATATTCCGAAATTTCTACGTTGGAGGAGTGCTCCATTGAATATCAATCACAGTTGGCGGAAGGAAACATGGCGACGCTTTTGCGGAAAAATAGAGAAAAAGATAAAATTCTAACGTATACGAGCGTCGGCGTGCATCGTGACGATTTGCTGTTTCGGTTCGATGACAATCTTATTAAAACCTGTGCTTCGCAGGGACAGAAAAAATCGTTTTTACTTGCGTTAAAATTCGCTCAATATCAGTTGATTAAAGAACATAAAAATGGTTTGAAACCTTTGCTCTTACTTGACGATTTGTTTGACAAACTCGACAAGGAACGTTCGAAAAATATCTTCGATATGGTTGAAAAACAAGACTTTGGACAAATATTTATAACCGATACCGACAAAATTTTGTTGCATACAGTCTTTGAACAACGACGTGAAAACGGCACGTTTTGGAAAGTCGAAAATGGAACTATTGAAAAATTGGATTGAAATCGGCGAAAAATACGTACTTTTGACCACCAAATAAATCTACATGAAATGAGAAATTACATTTTATTTGATACAAATGTCCGCGAATCGCTGAAACCGTTCACGTTCACACGACCTGTTTCTGAAATACGATGCGGCATTCTCACAATTACTGAAAAATGGAACAAACGTCTCGATGCTGTTTGTTCATTTAGGACTGCAAACTATTTGCAAATAAAATATACACAGAAACTTACTGATGACAATGTGTATATAAACAGTTCGGTTTTCCCTACGGAAGAATTGGTTGGGGCAGTGACGAATTTGCCAAAAAACACCGCTTTGGTGAATGCTGACGGTTGGATTGCGGTCCGTGTTGAAAAGATGGAAGACGAGACCGTTATTGATTCTCTTGAAAAAATCCAATTTGACGGAAAATGTAAGCGTCTTGAACATTTGTGGAACATTTTTCAATTTAATCCCGAAGAAATAAATTCAGACTTCGAAATTGTGACCAAAGGTCGTCGTTCTCAGCCGCTTAGTACGACGAATCGGGTGCTTTGTCCAGAAAATGTGTTTGTCGAAGAAGGAGCAAAAGTTGAATTTTCCATTATAAATGCTTCGGAAGGAAAGGTTTACATTGGTAAAGATGCCGAAATATGGGAAAATGCAGTCATTCGTGCACCATTTGCAATGAACGAACACGCTGTTGTGAAAATGTCTGCCAAAATTTACGAAGGAACCACGATAGGACCGTATTCCAAAGTGGGTGGGGAAGTTCAGAATTCCGTGATAATCGGATATTCAAACAAAGGACACGACGGATATTTGGGTAATTCCGTGCTTGGGGAGTGGTGCAATCTTGGTGCAGACACGAACAACTCCAATCTGAAAAATGATTATTCCGAAGTGAAATTGTGGAACTATGCTTCGCACTCGTTCGAAAAAACAGGTCTGCAATTCTGTGGACTTATGATGGGCGATCATTCCAAGTCGGCTATAAACACTATGTTCAATACAGGAACAGTGGTGGGAGTGAGCTCGAATGTGTTCGGCGGAGGATTCCCGCGTACATTTATACCGTCGTTTGTGCGTGGTGGGTCGCAAGGGATGGAAGAATATCGTCTGCAAAAGGCTTGCGAAACGGCCGAGCGCGTCATGGCACGTCGCCACAAGTCGTTCGATGAGGTTGAATATGCTATTTTGTCCACAATTTTCGAAGAAACACGACAAAATAGGGCATTATAATAGATTGGCATAAGGTTTGACTTTGGTGTGCGAAGGTAATTTTATGCGAAAAAACTGACAAATTGACTTATATGACTGATTTTAATAGTAAAGATTTAACAAATTTATTGTTCGATTCTATAGAAGGAAAAGCCGAGATTATACCTATTATGACGGACGAAGACATGCCTGTTGACAAAAATCTTGCGGTGCCTGACGTACTGCCAATTTTACCGCTTAAAAATGCAATTCTCTTTCCGGGCGTTGTGTTGCCGATAACTGTGGGCAGAGAACAGTCAATTCGACTGATTCGTGAATATAATAAAAAGTCGAAAATCATCGGTACGGCTACGCAGAAGAATCCTCAGGTCGAAAAACCTGTCATGGCAGATTTGTTCTCTGTGGGGACGGTCGCCCAGATTTTGAAGATTCTTGAAATGCCGGATGGAAACACAATGGTGATTTTACAGGGCGTTTCTCGTTTTTCGTTGGTGGAACAGGTTCAACATGAACCATTTATGATGTGCTCTATTGCACGTCGAAACGATATTATTCCTCCACGTGACAAGGAATTCGACGCAATGATTTCGTCGGTAAAGGAAATGTCTATGAAGATTATAAAAATGTCTTCACAGATACCGAAAGAGTCATTGTTTGCGATAAAAAATGTCTCGAATGCCGTATTTATCGTGAATTTCATGTCGTCGAACGTCGATGCGGCGATTGAAAAGAAAATTGCCTTGCTCGATGCCGACAATCTTGGCTCGCGGGCAGTTCTGCTTATGCAGTTGCTGTCGCAGCAGGTTCAGATTTTGGAAATCAAAAATGAGATTTTGAATAAAACCCGTCAGGATATTGACCAGCAGCAACGTGATTATTTCCTTCATCAGCAGATGAAACAGATTCAGACTGAATTGGGCGAGGAATCTATTGACGAAGAGATTGAGAAATTCCGTGAAAGGGCAAAATCGAAAAAATGGTCGAAAGAAGTCGCTGAACGGTTTGAAAAAGAACTTGTTAAATTGAATCGTATTGGTGTTCATTCTCCCGATTATCCCGTGCAGTATTCGTATGTGCAGACCATGATTGATTTGCCATGGAACGAATATTCTGAGGATAATTTTGACTTGAAACATGCCGAAAAAGTCTTAAATCAAGACCACTACGGTTTGGAAAACATAAAGAAGCGGATTATTCAGCATCTTGCTGTATTGAAGCTGAAAAACGACATGAAATCGCCGATTCTTTGTCTGTACGGTCCTCCGGGAGTTGGAAAAACGTCGCTGGGAAAATCAATCGCACGTGCATTGAACCGTAAGTATTGCCGTATGTCGCTCGGCGGACTTCACGACGAATCCGAAATCCGTGGTCACCGCAAAACATACATTGGTGCGATGCCGGGACGAATTATTCAAAATTTGAAAAAAGTTCAGACGTCAAATCCAGTGTTTGTACTTGACGAAATTGACAAAGTCGGTCGTGATGTTCACGGCGATCCAGAATCGGCTTTGCTCGAAGTTCTTGACCCTGAGCAAAATAGTACGTTCTACGACAATTATCTTGAAATGGATTATGACTTGTCGAAAGTTATGTTTATTGCCACGGCAAACAATATTGATACTATCAGTCCCGCTCTTCGCGACAGAATGGAAATGATAAATATTTCGGGATATATTGCCGAAGAAAAGATGGAGATTGCCAAACGTCACTTGATCCCTAATCAGTTGAAAAACAATGGAATGGATGAGGATTCGTTGAAGTTCCCATCAAAAACAATCGACCATATCATTATAAATTACACTCGTGAATCGGGCGTGCGTGGCTTGGATAAGAAAATTGCCGAGGTTGTCCGTGGATATGCTCAAAAAGTGGTGAATAATGAAGAATTTTCGAGCACCGTGTCAGTTGACGATGTGAAGAAAATTTTAGGCAAGCCGACGTATTATCCCGAAATTTATGAAGGAAACGATTATGTGGGCGTCGTGACAGGATTGGCGTGGACGGCTGTCGGCGGAGAAATTCTCTATATTGAAACAAGTTACAGCAAAGGTAAAGGTGTGCTTACGTTGACGGGTAATCTTGGCAATGTGATGAAAGAATCTGCCACAATTGCGTTGGAATATGTTAAGTCTCATGCCGAAGATTTCGGTCTCGCTTCGTTTGACTTCGATACTACCAATGTGCATCTTCACGTTCCCGAGGGGGCAATCCCCAAAGATGGTCCGTCTGCCGGAATCACTATGGTGACGTCAATTGTGAGTGCCTTGACCCACAGAAAAGTTCGGAAACAGATAGCTATGACTGGCGAAATTACACTTCGTGGAAAAGTTTTGCCTGTGGGCGGAATTAAAGAAAAAATACTGGCTGCCAAAAGGGCAGGTATAAAAGATATTATTCTGTCTTCGCAAAACGAACGCGATATTGACGAAATAGGCGAGAAGTACCTTAAAGGTGTTTCGTTCCATTATGTGAATGAAATTCACGAAGTAATAGATTTTGCACTACTTTAATTTTTAATTCATAATTCAAAATTCTCTCTATGGCATATTTTAAGTTAGGAACAGGAATCAATGTTAGTCATTGGTTATCGCAGTCGGAAAATCGTGGCGAAATTCGTGCACGACAAATTACGGAAACGGATTTTGAAACAATTGCCGCAATGGGTTTTGAACATGTGCGTCTTCCTATAGATGAAGAACAATTCTATGACGAGAATTTGAATCGTTACGACGATGCGTTTGAATTGCTTGAAAAGGCGATAGAATGGACGCTTGAAAACAATATGAATATTGTGGTGGACCTGCACATCACTCGTGCGCATTATTTCCTTACCGAACACGAAAATACGCTGTTTTCGGATCCTGCAGCACAGCAACACATGATTGATATGTGGAAAGATTTGCAAAAATTCTTGCAAAAATATCCGACGAATCGTCTTGCCTATGAACTTCTGAACGAAGCTGTCGCACCGACCCACGAAGCGTTGAACGACCTCGAGGCTCGGCTGATTTCAGCTATTCGCGAACAGGAACCTGAACGCTTTATTATTGTCGGTTCCAATTGGCAACAGTCGGTTGTAACTATGCAATATCTGCAAGTGCCGAAAAACGATAAAAATTTGATTGTCAGTTTCCATTATTATAATCCGCTGTTCATAACTCATTACGGCGCATGGTGGACACCGATGAAAGATTACAAAGACAAGGTGGAGTATCCGGGCGTGTTTGCGCCTCCGGCAGCGTTTTACGATAAATTGGACTACAAAATTGTAAATCAGTTCAAAAGCGACGAGGGAATTTGGAACAAAGAATATTTGTTGAAACAAATCCAGCCGTGCATTGACAAGGCGAATGAACTTGGATTGCAATTATATTGCGGCGAGTTCGGCGCATATCCGTATTATCTTGACAAAGAGCCTCGATTGAATTGGTACAGAGATGTTTGTGCTATTTTCAGGGAACACAATATAGCAAATGCTCATTGGTGCTACAAAGGTGATTTTCCGATTGTGGACGATGATTTGCAACCGAATGAGATTCCAGAGATTTTATTGGGAAAATAGTTTTTTTACATCAACTTCACGATTGTAATTCCGTCGCCACCCATTTCTATTGGTGCGTCGCCACACGATTCCACAAAATCGACAGTGTTGATGTAGTCGCGGATGAGTTTTCGCAAAATGCCGTAGCCTTTACCGTGGAGTATTTCCACATGCTTGATTTGCAACATATTGGCTGTTTCTAAGAAATCTTTCACTTCGTACATTGCTTCGTCGCCGCGCTTGCCTCGTAGGTCTAGGTGCGGGGAGAAAGTCTTTCGTTTTTCCGCAATGTTTTTTGTGGACGATGTCACAATTACAGCCTTTGTGTCGATTTTCGGTTTTTCGGTAGGTTCGAGGCTGGCGAGTTTTACGGTCATTTTTAGGTTTCCGAAATTCACGGTCGCTTGTTTCCCTTGTATGTCGGTTACTTCGCCGGCAGAGGAGTGACCACTGATTTTTACATAACTACCGATTGTGATTTTAGAGGTATCTTTTTGAATTTTAGTATTTTGCAAATTATTTGCATTTTTAATTTTTGCAACTTTCTGTTGTGCCGCGTTTGTAAATTGTTGCATTTCGAGGCGCGCCTGCTTGGTGGTTTCCTTGTCAGCGTGCGATTCCTTTATGGTGCGTATGGTCTGCTCAATTTGTTTGTTGGAAGAACGGAGGACTTCTTGAATTTCGTTTTCGGTGCGTTCAATGATTTCCTGTCTTTTTTCGTTGATTTTCTTTAACTTATACGTGTATTCGTCTTTGAGCGTTTCAATTTGTTTTTCCTGTCGTTTCAGGTCTTCTTTTTTGCGGAACACATATTGTTTCTCAATTTCGCGTTTTTTCAGATTCTCGTCGCAATCAATATGTTCCTGCTTGATTTTTCTCCGTGCCGTATCGATCACTTGCTTTGGTACGCCTAT
>JAEEGL013887638.1_pt1 | contig 25660 bp, 24 predicted proteins | sample 9134231 | NCBI WGS metagenome assembly JAEEGL01 (sample SAMN16246548, study PRJNA631951) | gut metagenome | biome: gut microbiome; feature: rumen; material: fiber-attached | host: Bos | place: Iran: Karaj | collected 2018-10 | reverse complement strand
GCTTCCCGGGAACTGGCGCCACTAGCATGCAACTAAACGAAAGTCGCAGCAACTGACCGCTACTAAAACGGAAGTTGCTGCGACTCGCATATTATGACATGTCACTTACATGTACTTGCTCGGAGGCTTACTGCGGAGTTCGGCTTTCTGCACCGGCGAGCCGTCGGGAAGGAGCGTTCCCCCCGGGGGATGACGGAGCTTGTTCGACGACGTTCCGGGCCTGCCCGGAAAAGGAGGAGTTGCGACGTCAAGCGACTTCCCGACAGGGAGTAGCGGCAGAAAGACGTATGGAGCAGGCCCGCCCCGGACCCTCGGCATAATCAAAAAACTGTGTGGAACAGGCCGTTCTGCACAGTTTTCATTGTTTTTGGCCGATAATTGTGTGAAAGCGGGGCTCCTGCACAATTATTGGGTATCCGGGTCAGAAGCGTTCCTTGACGTTGTAGTCGTTGCGGGTGGTGGAACTGCGGGAATGGTATTTGCAGAGGGGGAGGTATGCGTTCGAGGATGGAGAAGGTGCTGCTGGCGGCAGAGTATGGGGAGGGGCTGCTCGTGTTGGGCGGCCTTTTCAATGTTGTGTGCGCTTCTCTTCTTGCGACGGCGTTTTCGTATGCGGGGGTGATGTATGCTTTCCTGATCAAAGGGGTGTTCACGATGCTGGTGCTGTATCTGCGGAAGCAGTTTGAAAAACGGGATGCGGTGTTTTTCTATATCAATCTCGGGTTGACCAGGAAAGGGATGCTGACGGCGGTGCTGGTGATGGATTTCCTGGCGCTGGCTGTCCTTTTCGCGGTCATAATGCTTGTAAGGTGAAACTCGTCGTTGACAGTGTTGTTGTCCGGTTCGGGGAGAAGACCGTGCTGAGCGGGGGGTATATCACTTCGCAGACTGGGATGGTCACGGGGCTACTTGGCCGGAATGGGGCCGGGAAGTCGTGTATGTTCCGGGCGCTGATGGGCGGACTGAAGGTGGAGTATGTGGTGGTCAACATCGACGGAGAACCTATCAAATTGAATCGCATTGGCCAAAGAATCAAGTACTTACCACAGGATAAGATGATCCCGGGCTTTATGACGCTCAAGCGGGCGTTTGAGTTGTACCGGGTCGATTATTGGTCTTTCGCCCTGCAGTTTCCGAAATACACGCGCTATTATCATTCGCAACTGTGGGAGTTGTCCGGCGGCGAGGCCAGGTTGGTTGAACTGTATCTGGTGCTGATGATGGAAGGGGATTTCTGCATCCTGGACGAGCCCTTCTCCCAGATCGATCCCGTCCATATCGAAGCGGTCCAGCGGCTGATCCGGGAGAAAAGACGCGAGAAAGGCATTATCGTCACGGACCATAATTACGAGGCCATCTCGAAGGTGGCGGACAACCTCTTTGTCATTGCCGACGGTTACACCGCTCCGGTAGAATGTCGCGACGACCTCGTTCGGTACGGGTATCTTCATCCGGAATAGCCCCATCCCCTCCGAACAAAAATCTCCTTTGAAAGTCCCTTGGAAATACGTATTTTTGTGAAAACGAGTAACCGAGTTTCTATGAGAAAGACCGTATTATTCCTGGGGACGTTGCTTGCTTTCTCCCTGACGGCCATGGCCGACGAGGGAATGTGGCTCCCGTCCCTGATTTCCCAGCGGATTGGCGACATGCAGGCCAAGGGTTTCAGACTCACGGCGGAGGATGTATATAGTGTGAACCAGGCATCGCTGAAGGATGCCGTTGTGTTGTTCGGTAGCGGTTGTACGGGGGAACTGGTATCCGACGAGGGCCTGCTCCTGACGAACCACCACTGCGGGTACAGCTATATCCAGCGGCACAGCAGTGTGGAGCACGATTACCTGAAGGACGGGTTCTGGGCGATGGACAGGAACGAGGAACTACCCAATAAGGGACTGACTGTCAGCTTCTTGGAACGGATGGACGAGGTGACGGACCTGGTGCTGAAAGGGTACCGGGAAGGTATGGGCGAGGAACAGCGGGATTCCGTGGTGCGGGTCAATTCGACGCGCCTGGCCAATGAGGCGTCCGATCCGTCCAGGGGATTGACGGCCCATGTCGAAGCCCTCTTCTACGGGAACCAGTATTACCTGTTCGTCTTCAAGGTATTCCGGGATGTGAGGCTGGTAGGTGCTCCGCCGTCTTCCATCGGCAAGTTCGGCGGGGATACGGACAACTGGATGTGGCCGCGTCATACCGGCGACTTTTCCATGTTCCGGGTATATGCCGACAAGAACAACAACCCGGCCGACTATAGTCCGGACAATGTCCCTTATCGGCCTAAGAAGTTCTTTAAAATCTCCCGTGCAGGGGTTCAGGAGGGCGATTTCACCTTTGTTTACGGCTGCCCGGGCAGTACGCAGGAATACGTAATGTCCGACCAGGTCCGGTATGTCTCCGAAGTCTCCGATCCGCAGAAGATCGCGCTCCGCACCCAGCGTCTGGACATCCAGAAGAAGTATATGAGCCAGTCGCAGGCCGTCCGGATCCAGTACTCTTCCAAGAATGCCAATGTCTCCAACGCCTGGAAGAAATGGCAGGGAGAAGAGAAGGGAATCCGCCGGATGCAGACGGTCGCGAAGAAGCAGGCTTACGAGCAGCGCTTCAAGGAATGGGCGAAGGGCACCCGTTATGAGGGGGTGGTCGAGCAATTGGGGGAGATCTATGCCCGCCGCAATCCAACCTATCTGGCCTACGAGTACTACAACGAGACCGCCCGTGCCGTCGAACTGCTGCAGTTCGCTTCGGCCATCCAGACCCGGCTGCGCGCTGGAACTAGTACTGACGACTTGATTGACAGCTTCTTCAAGGATTACTACCAGCCCATCGACGAAGAGATTTTCGTGGCGATGATGACTTCCTTCGACCAGCATGTGCCCGATCAATTCAAACCGGTCTGGTTCAAGGAACAGCTCGCGGCCTTCGGTAGCGTGGAAGCCTGCAAGGACTATCTGTATGGCCATTCCCTTTTCACGGATCGCGCGAAGGTGGAAGCCTTGACAGCTGATGACCTGGGTAAAGTTGACCAGGATCCGGCCTGTTTGGCGGCGACCTCCTTTGCCCAATGGTACAGTGAGGACCTGGCTCCCGTGATTCGGGAAACTGCTGCGGAGCTCCGGGTAGCCAACCGCCTTTACATGCAGGGGCAGATGGAGTTCGAGAAGGATCGCACCTTCTACCCCGACGCGAACCTCACGCTTCGTGTCGCCTATGGCCAAGTCGCTGGCTATGAACCCTATGACGCTGCCTATTATCGGCCCGTCTCCACCCTTAAGGGGATTATTGAGAAGGACAACCCCGATATCTTCGACTACAATATCCCGCAGGTGCTGAGAGATGTATACGCCGAAGGCGGTCACGACGACCAGCCGGTCTGCTTCCTGGCGACGAACCATACCACCGGCGGCAATTCAGGCAGTCCGGTCATCAACGCCGACGGCAACCTCATCGGCATCAACTTCGACCGGGTGTGGGAGGGGACGATGTCGGACATCGCCTACGACCCTGCGATCTGCCGGAATATCTCGCTGGATATCAGGTATTTGCTTTTCGTCGTGGACCAGATCGGACATGCGTCCTACCTGTTCGACGAAATGTCTTTTGTGGATTAATAACAGAATGACCGATATGAAACTACTGAAATCCTTTGCCCTCGCCGCCCTCGTCCTGGCGGTGGCCGCTCCGGCCGCATCGGCCCGGAAAGAAAAGAAGAAAGCCTATGACCATGTCACCGTCGATATCCCGAAGGTGCAGAAGACGGTCATTCCCGTGGAAACGGAGCATACGCAACTGGTCCTGATGGTCCAGGAGAACGGTGTCCTCCAGACGCTCCATTATGGCACGCGGATCGCCGATCCCCGGGCTTTCATGGATTTCCGGACCTTGCGTTCCAACGACAACGGCAGCGGCCCGATGGCCTATCCGACCACTGGCGGCCGATATGTCGGCGAGCCGGCCTTTCATGTGAAATATGCCGACGGGTATCACAATACCCAGCTGTACTATACCGGACACGACGTCCGCCGGAATGGAAACGTCGTCACGACGGCCGTGACGCTGAAGGATTACGTTACCCTCCTGGAAGTCAAACTGGTGTATGACGCCTACCAGAAGGAAGATGTCATCTGCGCGCATACGGAGATCCTGAATGGCGCCAAAAGGCCGGTCGAACTTCTGAATTACGCCTCGGGTTCCCTGTACCTGGATGCCGACAAGTTCCATCTGACCCATTTCCATGGCGGCTGGGCCGATGAGATGCAGATGGACGGGGAAGTGCTTACCCACGATACAAAGGTGATTGAATCCCGGCGCGGTACGCAGGCTACCCAGTGCAACAACCCCTCCTTCCTGGTGAGCCTGAATACCGACCGGCTACAGGAGAATACGGGCGAGGTGGTGGCCGGCGCCCTGGCTTGGAGCGGCAATTTCCGCCTGTCTTTCGAGATGGACGAGTCCAACCGGCTGAACATCCTGGCCGGCATCAGCCCGTTTGCATCGGCCTATACGCTTCCGGCCGGACAAACCTTCACCACCCCAGAGTTCATCTACACTTTCTCCGGCAGGGGAGCAGGCCAGGCATCCCGCAACCTTCATGCCTGGGCCCGGAATTACGGTGTATACGGAGGCGGCCAGATCAACCCGACGCTCCTGAACAGCTGGGAAGGCGCTTATTTCACCTTCACGACCGAGACCCTGCTCAGGATGATCGACGATGCCGCCTCGATGGGACTGGAGATGTTTGTCCTGGACGACGGATGGTTCGCGAAAGATTATCCCCGCAATAACGATGATGCCGGTCTGGGCGACTGGGAGGTGAATACTGCCAAACTCCCGGAAGGCATTGATTATGTGGCGTCTTATGCCCATGACAAGGGACTGAAGTTCGGTATTTGGATTGAGCCGGAAATGGTCAATCCGAAGAGCAATCTGGCCCATGCCCACCCCGAATGGGTGGTCCAGAGCCCGGGCCGAGAGATGCTCCAGAGCCGCAACCAGTGGGTGCTGGACATGAGCAATCCGGCGGTGCAGGACTTCGTGTACGGCATTTTTGACAATACGATGCAACTGGCCCCGAACATCGACTATATCAAATGGGACTGCAACCGCATCGTCTCCGATTTCGGCAGCGAATACCTGGGCAGCGACCAGGACCGTTTCTATGTGGAGTATGCCCAGGGCATCTACAATGTGATGCGGCGCCTGCGGGCGAAGTATCCCGATACCATCGTCCAGTGCTGCTCCTCCGGTGGCGGACGGGTGGATTACGGCGCCCTGAAGTATTTCAATGAGATCTGGACCAGCGACAATACGGATGCCCTGACCCGCGTGTACATCCAGTATGCGACGAACCTGATCTATCCCGCCTGCGTGATGGCCTCCCACGTATCTGCCGTCCCGAACCATCAGACCGGGAATGTGACGCCGCTGAAGTTCAGGTTCGACATCGCCTGTTCCGGCCGTCTCGGAATGGAGCTGCAGCCCAAGAATCTCACGGAACAGGAACGCGCCCTGGCCGACCGTTGCATCAAGTCCTACAAGCAGTACCGCGACCTGGTGTTCACCGGGGATGTGTACCGCCTGGCCTCACCTTATGACGGGGACTACTATGCGCTGATGTATGTATCCCAGGATCAGTCCCGTGCGGTTGTCTTCACCTACTGCACCAAGTATCAGAACCGCGCTATCGGCGGCCATCCTTTCCGGATGGACGGTTTGGATCCGGCCCGGAAATACAAGGTGACGGAGCTCAACGTAAACCGCTCCTGCTGGTGGGGCTCCGGAAAGACGCATGCCGGCGATTTCCTGATGAACGGCGGTTTCAATCCGCTCCTTCTCCAGACCTTCTCCAGCGCGGTGTTCTATCTGGAAGCTGAATAACATCAAAAAATATGGAAATGAAAAGATTTTTGCTTTTTCTGGCCGTTTTCTGCGTGACAGGATTATCCTGTCAGGCACAGGACGTCATTGTCTCCAAGGATGGGGTCGGCCCCGTCAAGGTGGGGATGCAACTGGAGAAGGTCCCGGCATCCATTCCTCATTTTTACACGCAGAAATCTCCGCTCCCTGACTATTATTTCTGGGTCATTTGCGAAAATGAGAACGGAGATTCCATGGTCTCCTTCCTGGGAGAGGATGAGGATTCCGACCGGTACGAAACGCTGGTTTATTTCATCCTGGAGTCTTCTTATCCCAAAACCAAGGAAGGCCTGCATGTCGGATCGACCTGCCAGGAGATCCTGGACAAGGGCGGAAAGAGGGGGAAGTTGGACTTCGGCGAGGAAATCGGTCCGGTCTTCTACGTCAGTCTGGAGGGCCTCTATTTCTTCTTTGATGACCAGGAGGGTGTCGAGAACGGAAAGATCAAGACCGACGCTCCCTGCAACAAGATTTCCAACAGCGAGAGTCCGTATTTCATGTAGGCTTTACGGATAAGTTTGTTTCAAAGGACATAGGGATGGGGCTCCGAAAAAAAGTCGCCCCATCCCTATGCCCTTTGGATCAAGTATAAAGCCCGCCGTTGACGGAGATGCATTCGCCGGTGATGTAGGAAGCTTCCGGCGAAACCAGGAAAGCGACGAGGGCCGCGACTTCTTCCGGTCGTCCGAAACGGGCGGCCGGAATGTCTTTTTTCAGGGTGGCTTCGTCCAGTCCTTCAGTCATGTCGGTGGCGATGAATCCCGGGGCGACGGCGTTCACCGTGACCTTTTTCCGGGCTACTTCCTGGGCGAGGGCCTTGGTAGCGGCGATGAGCCCGCCCTTCGCTGCCGAGTAGTTCGCCTGGCCGGGCAGCCCTTTGATGCCGCTCAAGGAAGTGACGTTGACGATCCGGCCGTATTTGTGCAGGATCATCGGCTGCAGGACCGCCTTCGTGACGGTGAAGAAACTGTTCAGGTTGGTGTTGATAACCGACTGCCACTCATCGGGTTCCATCCAAATCATCAAGTTGTCGTGGCGAATGCCCGCATTGTTGACGAGCACTTCGATGTATTCCTCCGGATGCGCGGCCTGCCAGCCTTCGATGGCGGAGCGGACCGCCTCCGGGTCGCCCACGTTGAAGCGGAGCAGTTCGCCTTGTCCGCCGATGGCCTCCAGGGTTTCCCGGGCGGCCGTTTCGTTGGAAACGAAGTTGATGAGAACGTGATAGCCCATGCGGGCCAGGCTGATGCAGACGGCGCGGCCGATTCCGCGGCTGCCGCCGGTGACGAGTGCGGTTTTCATCGTTGCATGATTTTGTTCAGACATTCTTCTCCCAGGATTTCCCGGCAGGTGGTCAAGGCGGTTTCCGCCACACCAAGGACTCCATGCAGACCGCAATTCTGGCCGGTCAGATAGAGGCCCGGAACCGGAGTCCGGGGATGGACATAGCAGGAGGGGTCTTTCTTTCGGATTCCATAAGCGCTTCCGCCGGGTGTCCCGGTATACCGTTCCCAGGTGGCGGGTGTACTGGTCCAGTATTTATCTATGGCCTCCTGAAGGCCCGGTATGCGACGGATCAGATGTGCTGCCAAGGCAGTCCGATCCGGTTCTTTTTCATCGCAGAAGGTAAGGAGATCCACGCTTCGGGCGAACCCTTTTGCATCAGGGTTTCCGTAATGGCACATGAGCGTTCCCTCGTAAAACGTGCTCCAAGGCCGATAGGGGAGCGTCTCCGGGTGCAACTTGCAGTAGACCGTAAAGATGCCCGGACCATCTTCCAGGGCTTGCAGCCTGTGCAGATAGGCTGGACGGACATGTCCTTTGAACAGGGAGAAAGCCAGCCGGGGATGGATGTCGGCAATGATGATACCCTCGTATGTGCTTCCATCCTTGCACTGGACACGTCCCGGTTCGATGGCGGTCACTTCGCATCCGGTCCGGACGGTTCCGTTGATTTGTGCGACTAAAGCCTTGACAATCAAATCTCCCGAAGGAAGCCTCCAGGAGCCTTCCAGGAAGGGCTCCATCACATGGCTGTATTCTTCCGTCGTCACATCCCCGGTGGGAGATGACAGTCGGAGGGTGTTTCCGGGTGGAAACGACAGGTCGGAGAGACGGTGTGAGACTCCGTTCATGACGATTTCATCGGTCTCCATCACCCTTTCCCAGGGCAGTTCCATCAAACCCAGCGGGCGGAAGATGCATTCCAGCGGACCGCCTTCCTCCAGCCCGGCGACCGAATGGAATCCGGTTTCGAACCGGAGCCCCTCCCGGGTGAAGGACTGCAAGGCACCTCCGGGTCGCGCGGCCTTTTCCAGTACGGTGACAGGATAGCCCGCCCGGGACAGGATGGTGCCTGTCAGAAGTCCGCCGAGGCCGGATCCGATGATGACGGCCTCAGACATTCCGGATGATCAGGGTAGAGTTGGTCCCTCCGAAGCCGAAGGAGTTGGACAGGAAGGTATCGAACGGATGCTCAATGGTTTCCGCGGGAATCCAGAGCCGGGCGGAATCCTCGTCCGGATGCTCGAAATTGATGTTCCCGGCGATGAAGCCGCCTTTCATCATCAGGAGGGAATAGACGATTTCGGAAGCACCTGCCATCCACATTTCGTGACCGGTCTGGCTCTTGGTGGAGGTGACGGGAACCGTACGTTCTCCGAATACGCGGGCGATGGCCTTGGCTTCGTTCGCGTCGCCCACGTGCGTGGAAGTGGCGTGCGCATTGACATAACCGATTCCCCGGATGTCGATGCCGGCGCGGCGGATGGCCATCTCCAACGACCGGGCGGGACCGTCCACATTGGGGGTGGAGATGTGGTCGCCGTTGGCGGAGAATCCGTAGCCCAGGACCTCGGCGAGGATGGGCGCGCCCCGCCGGATAGCCGATTCGTAGCTTTCCAGGATGACGGTTGCCGCACCGCCACCGGGTACGAGTCCGTCGCGGTCGCGATCGAAGGGCCGGCTGGCCCTTTCGGGCTCATCCTCGCGGGTGGAAAAAGCGGAAATGCCGTCAAATGAGCCGGTTGCGGCAGGGTTGACCTCCTGGGCACCTCCGCAGACGACCATCTCCTGCAGCCCGTTCTGGATGAGCAGGGCGCCAAGTCCGATGGCGTGAGAACCACTGGCACAGGCACCGGAAACGGTCAGGTTGATCCCCTTGAGGTGGAAAATGACCCCGAGGTTCATCGTCACGGTGGAATTCATCGACTGGAAAATGGCTCCGGACCCGCACAGCATCGTGTCCTTCTTCTCCACGATCTTGGAGATGGACTTGTACACGGCGTCTGCCGTGGAATCATTCCCATACAGGAGGCCGACTTCGTGGCTGTCCAGGTAATCCTGGTCGATGACTGCGTGCTTCAGCGCGTCCCGTGTGGCGCAATAGGCATACAGTGCCGGCTCCGGCATATAGGCCCGCAGCGGGCGGGGAAGTTCCTTCTTGAGGTCGGGAAGCGGCAGGCTAGCCGTCAGTCCGGACCGGAACCCCAGTTCCTTCCGGACCGGATCCAGCACAATCCCGGACTTGCCCCGGTACAGGGACTCCCGCACTTCATCCAATGTCTGGCCCAGGCAGGAATAGATTCCCAGGCCGGTTATGACGACTCTTTGCATGGCTCATCGCTTTATCATACAAATTTACGGAATTTTTCCCTATATTTGCCAGAAGTAAACGAAACGAACTTATTAGATGAAGGTTATGAAATTCGGCGGGACCTCCGTGGGGTCCGCCGTGCGTATGCAGCATGTGGCGGATCTGGTCGCATCCGCCGGACAGAACCTGGTGGTCCTGTCCGCCATGTCCGGGACGACGAATACGCTCGTGGAAGTCGCCGGCTACCTGTACAATCACAATTCCGAGGGGGCGCGTGACACGATCAGCCGCCTGGAAGGGAAGTACCTGAAAGTCATCAAGGAACTGTATGCAACGGAGGAGTATGCCGATAAGGCGCGCATCTTCGTCCATGAGTCCTTTGCGTTCCTGGGAACCTTTGCCAAACAGCTTTTCGGCCCGGCGCAGGAAAAGGTCATCCTGGCCCAGGGAGAGCTGCTGTCCACCCATCTGATGTACTGGTACATGCAGGAGAAGGGAATGGCCGTGGAACTGCTTCCGGCCTTGGATTACATGCGCCTGGACGTGCACGGTGAGCCGGATTCCGAGTATATCCGGGAGAAACTGTCGGGGCTTATCGCCCAGCATCCGGACGCGCAACTCTATCTGACGCAAGGGTATATCTGCCGGAACGCCCACGACGAGGTGGACAATCTCCAGCGGGGCGGCTCCGATTATACCGCCTCCCTCATCGGGGCGGCGCTCGGCGTGGAGGAAATCCAGATATGGACCGACATCGACGGCATGCATAACAACGATCCACGCTATGTAGAAGGGACAGCCGCCGTCCGTCACCTGCATTTCGAAGAGGCGGCCGAGCTGGCCTATTTCGGTGCGAAGATCCTTCACCCGACCTGCATCCAGCCGGCCCGCTATGCCAACATTCCGGTCCGTCTGCTGAACACGATGGAACCGGAGGCACCCGGCACGCTCATCAACAACATTCCCGAACCCGGTACCATCAAGGCCGTCGCCGCCAAGGACAATATCGTGGCCATCAAGATCAAGTCCTCCCGGATGCTGCTGGCTCACGGTTTCCTCCGCAAAGTGTTCGAGATCTTCGAGAGTTACCGTACTTCCATCGACATGATCTGCACCTCGGAGGTGGGGGTTTCCATGTCCATCGACGATACCCGCTACCTGGGCGAGATCGTCCACGACCTCAAGAAATACGGTACGGTTACGGTGGACCTGGACATGTGCATCATCTGTGTGGTAGGGGACATGGACTGGGAGAACGTGGGCTTCGAGTCCAAGGCGCTCAGTGCGATGAAAGACATACAGGTGCGCATGGTCTCGTATGGCGGCAGCAATTACAACATTTCCTTCCTGATTAAAGAGGAAGATAAGGAAAGGGCACTTAAGGCCCTTAGCGCCAGTCTGTTCTCGAAATGATGAAGGGCGATTTCCCGGTAGGGGAGTTCGCTGGAAGGAAGACGCCTTTCTACTTCTATGACTTGCCTCTGCTGGAGCGGACGCTGGATGCTGTCCGCCGTGAAATAAAGGACCGTCCGCTTTGGAAAGTCCATTACGCCGTGAAGGCCAATGCCAATCCGGAAATCCTGAAAAGGATCGCCGCGGCAGGTCTGGGAGCCGATTGCGTAAGTGGCGGCGAGGTCCGGATGGCTTTCGAGGCGGGCTTTGCCCCGTCCTCCATCGTCTACGCCGGGGTAGGCAAGAGCGATGAAGAAATCGCCTATGCGCTGGACCTCGGGATCGAGCGTTTCAACGTGGAATCCACCGCCGAACTGTTGGTCATCGAGGAGATGGCGGCGAAGATGGGGAAGGAAGCGCCTGTGAGCCTGCGGGTCAATCCCGACATCGGCGCCCATACCCATGCCAATATCACCACGGGCCTGGCCGAGAACAAGTTCGGTATCTACCACGGTGACTTGGAGGAAGTGATTTCCCTGGCGTTGGCGTGCCCGCATATCCGGTTCAAAGGACTGCATTTCCACATCGGCTCCCAGATCCTGGACATGGCCGACTTTGTGGCCCTGTGCAACCGGATCAATGACCTGACGGCGCGTCTGGAGCGGAAAAGGCTGCCGGTCGGGGACTTGAATGTGGGAGGTGGACTGGGGGTTAACTACTTCCATCCCAATCATCTTCCGATAGCTGACTTCAAGTCTTACTTCAATACTTTCAAGCGGCATCTGATCCTGCGTCCGGGACAAGCGTTGCACTTCGAGCTGGGCCGCAGCATCGTGGCTCCTTGCGGGTCCCTTATCTGCCGCGTCCTGTATGTAAAGCAGGGGACGACCCGTCAGTTCGCCATCCTGGATGGCAGCATGACGGAGCTCATCCGTCCGGCCCTGTATCACGCCTATCACCGGATCGAGAACCTGACTTCCGACGAACCGGAACAGCTGTACGATGTCGTCGGCCCGGTGTGTGAAAGTTCCGATGTCTTTGACAAGGGGGTCAGTCTGGATGCCTGCCGGAGAGGGGATTTCATCGCCATCCGGACCGCCGGTGCCTATGGGGAATCGATGGCATCGACCTATAACGGCCGGCCGCTGCCGGGGTCGTTCTTTTTTGAATAAACGGGAGAATTCCGTATCTTTGTTCTCTTATGATTACGAAACTGAATCTAACAGGGAACAAGGGGCGGATTTCCGCCATCCTTCAACGTCCGGAGCCCGCTGAGGGACAGAAATGTCCTTTGGTAATCCTGATGCATGGCTTCCTGGCCAACAAGAACCTGCAGCCGCTGAAAGGCATTGCAAAGGCCTTGGAAGCCGTGGGGATCGCCTCGCTCCGGTTTGACTTTGACGGTCATGGCCGCAGCGAGGGTGCCTTTTCCGAAATGACGGTCTTGACGGAAATCGCTGACGCGCGGGTTGTATACGATTACGTGTCTACTTTGGACTTTGTGAGCAAGACTGCCTTTCTGGGACATTCCCAAGGGGGAGTCGTGGCCGGGATGCTGGCGGGTGAACTGGGAGCGGAAAAAGTGGCCGCCCTCGTCCAGCTCGCCCCTGCAGCCGTCCTGAAGGATGACGCCCTGAACGGTGTCCTGATGGGCAAGCATTACGACCCGTCCTGCCCTCCGGAGACACTCCGTGTCTTTTTCCACCGGGTGGGCAGGGACTATTTCAAAGTTGCGCAGACACTGCCCATCTATGAGACTTCTTCCCGGTATAAAGGCCCTGTCTGCCTGATTCACGGAAAGGAGGACAAGATCGTCCCTTATCATTACAGCGAGCAGTATGATGCTGTCTATGAGAACAGTACTCTCCATCTGCTGGAGGGGGAGAATCATATCCTGTCCAAGCGGCGTGGCGAGGTTGTCACCCTGTCCGTTGAATTCCTGAAAGAAAAATTGTCATGAACCTGTTTCCGGACATCGAAAAAGCCTATACGAAGGACCATCTGTCCGCCCGTGAGGCACAGCGGCTGGCGCAGTATATCGCCTTCGGTCCCATCGTGTTCCAGGCCAGCCGACTGATGCTCAAGTTCGGCATCCTGGAGCGGCTCCGCGACCGGGACATGACACTGTCGGAGATTGCGGAGGCTGCCGGCCTGTCGGAATATGCCGCCAAGGTCCTTGTGGAGGCCTCGCTTTCCATCGGCACGGTCCTCGTAGACACGAAGACCGACAAGTATTCGCTTTCCAAGACGGGGTGGTTCCTGCTGAACGATCCTGCTACGCGCGTGAATGTAGATTTCAATCACGACGTGAACTATGAGGGTTTCTTCCATCTGGAGGAGGCGCTCCTGGAAGGTCGCCCGGCCGGGCTGAAGCACTTTGGAGACTGGCCTACGCTGTATGAGGGCCTGTCCTCCCTTCCTGAGCAGGTGAAGAAAAGCTGGTTCGGTTTTGACCATTTCTATTCCGACCATTCCTTCGACGAGGCCCTGGCGATCGTGTTCAAGTATCATCCGAAACGCCTGATGGATGTGGGTGGCAATACGGGCCGATGGGCGCTCCGCTGCGTGGGATACGATCCGGATGTCCGGGTTACCATCGTGGATCTGCCCCAGCAGCTGGCGATGATGCGGGAACAGACGGCCGGAAAACCCGGAGCGGACCGTATCGACGGCCATGCGATGGATATGCTCGACAGGAACGCGCAGTTCCCGTCCGACCTGCATCCGGACCTCATCTGGATGAGCCAGTTCCTGGACTGCTTCAGCGAGGCGGAAATCCTTTCGATCCTCCAGCGGGCCGCCCGGGTCATGGGACCGGAGTCCCGGCTTGCCATCATGGAGACCTTCTGGGACCGCCAGAAATATGAACCGGCCTCCTTCTGCCTGACGATGACGAGTCTTTATTTTACCGTGATGGCCAACGGAAACTCCAAGATGTACCATTCGGACGACATGGTCAGCCTGGTGGAGCAGGCGGGCATGGTGATGGACGAAATCCATGACGGCCTGGGACAGGGACACAGCATTCTGGTTTGCAAATTGAAATAAGATTATGGATATCAAAGAGATACAAGAAAAAGTAAACTCCTTCCTCGTATGGGAACTGGAGATTGACGAAACCAAGATCAAAGACGATGCCCGTCTGAAGGAAGACCTGGGAATCGACAGCCTGGAAGTGGTGGACGTGATTGTGCTGGTGGACCAGGAATTCGGGTTCAAGATGCGTCCCGAGCAGTTCAAGGACCTGAAGACCTACGGCGAATTCTGCCATTTCATCGAGAACCAGGTTGGCTGATTACGGACATACCGGCTGGCAGGGCTCGACGGACGGGACACCCTGGATGCAGCGGATGCTCATCCGGCTTTTCCGCCTGCTTCCACTTTCTGTGCTATACGGATGTATGGCGCTCGTAATCCCGTTCTATATGCTGTTCAAGCCGGGATTCAAGGCGTCGTACCGTTTCTTCCGGAAGCGGATGGGATATGGTCAGTTCAAGTCGTTCCGCCACGTCTACCTGAATGAATATGAATTCGGGAAGGTGGTCCTGGACCGGTTCGCCGCGTTTGCCGGACGCCAATTCGGGATGGATGTGCCCCGGATGGACCTTTTCGAAGACCTGTGCCGGAGAGAGGAAGGGTTTATCCAGTTGAGTTCCCACGTGGGCAATTACGAGATGGTGGGGTACACCCTGGTATCACCCAAGCGTCTGAACGCGCTGGTATACGGTGGGGAGACGGCGACCATGATGGAGAACCGGGCGAACCTGTTCGGCAAGACCAATGTCCGGATGGTTCCGGTCTCGGAAGACCTGTCCCATATCTTCATCCTGAACAATGCCTTGGTCGACGGGGAGATCGCCAGCCTGCCCGGAGACCGGCTGTTCGGCTCGCAGAAGGCCGTGGAAAGCCTTTTCTTCGGGGAGAAGGCGAAATTCCCGGCCGGCCCCTTCATCCTTGCCGTCCAGCGGCACGTACCGGTCCTTACGGTGTTCGCGATGAAGGAAAAACGGAGGAATTACAGGGTTTTGCTCCATGTCATTCCCGCTCCGGAGCATGGCTCCAGGCAGGAGCAGGTCCAGACGCTGTGCGACGCCTACGCCGCCCGCCTGGAGGAAGTGGTGCGCCTGTATCCCGACCAGTGGTATAACTTTTACGATTTCTGGAAATGACCCCGTTCAAGGAAATACCCGTCAGAGAGATCCTTCCGCAACGCGATCCTTTCCTGTTCGTGGATTCTCTGGACAGCTATGACGAGAAGGAAACCCTGACATCCTTTACCGTCCGGGAAGGACATCTGCTGGTGGAGGACGGATTCCTGTGCGCTGCCGGTGTCCTGGAGAACATGGCGCAATCCAGTGCGGCCAGAATCGGTTACCTGAGCAAATACATCCTCCATATCCCCGTCCGCATCGGCTTCATCGGTGCCATCCGGAATTTCCGGCTCCATCGGCTTCCGGCTGTCGGGGAAACCTTGTCCACATCCATCGTGCTCAAGGAAGACGTCTTCGGCATTTCCCTGGTGGATGCCGTTGTCAGGATCGGTGAAGAAGTGATAGCCGAGGCCGCCTTGAAGACGGCCCTGGGTGAAAAGGAGGCGGAATGATGAGGATCGTTTGCAAAGGCAGGAGCATCCTTACTCCCTTGGGCACAACGGTGCAGGAGAATTTCGACGCGGTTTGCCGGGGAGATTCCGCCCTGCGCCGTTATGAGGGGATGTTCGGAGTCAAGGAGCCGTTTGTCGCCTCCCTGATGGACCGGAAGGAATGGACCCGGGAGGGACATACCTTTTTCGATTCCCTGGTCATCGAGGCCGCCCGCCGGGCTGTCGAAGATGCCGGGATCGATCCGGCCAGTCCGCGAACCGCCTTTGTCCTGTCCACCATCAAGGGCAATATCGAATTGATTGGAAAGCAGGACGTTACCCTTGCAGCCTCCGCCCGTACCCTTACCGGGGCTTTTGGGAATCCGAATCCGGCCGTGGTGGTGTCCAATGCCTGCATCTCAGGATTGGCAGCGCTCCTGCAGGGGCATCGTATCCTCTGCGGAGGAGGTTTCGACCATGTGGTGGTCGTGGGCTGCGAGGTTCAGTCCCGGTTCATCGTGACCGGATTCCAGTCCCTGAAGGCCCTGTCGGAAGCACCTTGCAAGCCTTTTGATGCCCACCGGGACGGGCTCAACCTGGGCGAAGCGGCTGCGGCCGTTGTGCTCGGGTTCGGGGAGGACGGATGGGAACTCGTGGACGGTGCCGTCCGGAATGACGCGAATCACATTTCCGGCCCGTCCAGGACGGGGGAAGGCAGCTACAAGGCCCTCCGGTATGTGTTGAGGCATATTTCGGCCGGGGAGCTGGCCTTCGTGAACGTCCATGGCACTTCCACCCTGTACAATGACGAAATGGAGTCGATCGCCATCGACCGGGCCGGGCTCATCGGCGTCCCCGTGAATGCCTTGAAAGGCGTTTTCGGCCATACGATGGGCGCCGCCGGCATCCTCGAATCCATCCTGTCGATGGAAGCAGCCGATGCGGGACTGGTTCTTCCGACCCGCGGCTTCTCGGAACTGGGCGTGAGCCGCCCTGTCCTCGTGTCTGCAGAGACGAGGAAGACGGACAAGAAAGCTTTCATCAAGCTCCTGTCCGGGTTCGGCGGTGTCAATGGAGCCCTGCTGTTTGGAAAAGGAGGTGCAGGATGCTGACAATCAAGCGCTTTGCGGCTATTCCGAATGGTGCCGACCTGACGGGTCTGTACCGGAATACAGCAGGGGATTACCCCAAGTTTTTCAAGATGGATACGGCCTGCAAGCTGGGATTCCTCCTGGCGGAGCAGTTGGCCGACGAAGCGCGTTTCGTTCCTCGGGAGGACCGGGCTGTGCTGATGTTCAGCACGCACGGCTGCCTGTGCAACGACCGCCATTATGAGGAAACGGTGCAGGATTTCCCTTCGCCATCCCTTTTTGTATACACGCTTCCCAACATCATTACCGGCGAGATTGCCATCCGGAATAAGTATGAAGGGGAGACGTCGGCCTATGTCCTGGACCGGTTCGATCCGGAACGGTTCTGCTCCCTGGTAGAGCAGGCATTCCAGGACGAGGTCACCCGCTCGGCCGTCTGCGGCTGGGTGGACTGCCGGGCCGATGATGATTTCACCGCCTTCGCCTTCCTGGTGGAACGCGGCGAGAATGGAAAAGAATTCAACGCAGAAACGATATATGGAACAGTTAATCAATGAGATCAAGCTGAAGCTGATCGACACGCTCAACCTGGACGGAATGACCCCGGAGGACATCGGGAACGATGCGCCGCTTTTCGGTGACGAGGGCCTGGGACTCGATTCCATCGACGTCCTGGAACTGATTGTCCTGCTGGAGCGTAACTACGGAATCCGTCTGGCGAATCCCCAGGAAGGGAAGAAGGTTTTCCAGAGCGTGGCTGTCATGGCCGACTACGTCGCCGCGAACCGGACCAAATAGGTGGAGACGGCCATCCATATCACCGGAGCCGGGGTGGTGAGCGCCATCGGATGCGGACAGGGAGAGACCCTGGACGCACTCCGGCGTGGCCTTTCCGGCATCGGCCCGGTCCGCTATCTGAGGACTTCGGAGACCCTTTTCCCGGTAGGGGAGGTCAAACTTTCGAATGCGGAACTGGCGGCCCTCAGCGGAGCTTCCCCGGACTTGTCCAGGACTTCCTTGATGGGTATCCTGGCGCTCCGGGAAGCGCTTGAGGAGGCTGGTCTTTCCAGCCTGGAAGGCATTCCCCTCGTAAGCGGTACGACAGTGGGCGGTATGGACTTGACTGAACAGACTTTCCCGGCCTATTCGCCGCTGCATGACTGCGGTGCGTCCACAGATGCCATCGCAGCGCATTTCGGTGGCGCCCCCTGGGCCACGACCCTGTCCACGGCCTGCTCATCCGCAGCCAATGCCGTCATCTTCGGCGCGAACCTGATCCGGAGCGGACAGGCGGAAATGGTGGCTGTGGGCGGAAGCGAGTCTCTGTCGGACTTCCATCTGCACGGTTTCGGGTCGCTGATGATCCTGGACACGGCCCCGTGCCGTCCGTTCGATGCCACCCGGGCAGGACTGAATCTGGGTGAGGGGGCGGCTTTCCTCATCCTGGAATCCGGGGAATCCCTCCGTCGCCGCGGCGTGAAGCCGCTTGCTAGACTGGCTGGTTTCGGCAATGCCTGCGACGCCTTCCATCAGACGGCTTCCTCCGAGAACGGGGAGGGCGCTTTCCTGGCCATGCAAAAGGCGTTGCGGATGGCTGGGTTACGGCCGGAGGACATCGATTATGTCAATGCCCACGGTACCGGTACACCCAATAACGACGCTTCCGAAAGTGCCGCCCTTCGCCGGATATTCGGAGAGATAATCCCACCGGTTTCATCCACTAAGGCATTTACTGGCCATACAACCAGCGCGTCGGGCACCATCGAGGCCGTATTCTGCCTGCTCGCCCTTCAACAGGGATTCATTCCCGCCAATCTGAATTGGCAGGAACCAGACCCTTCCTGTATCGTTCCTTCAGCCGGGGGAGCGGCCAGCCTGCAGCATATCCTGTGCAACGCCTTCGGTTTCGGAGGCAATGATTCGTCCTTATTGTTCTCCCGATGATGCGAAAAGTCTATCTGCACGCCCGTTACGAACTGCACTCCGGAGATCCGGAACCCGATTATCGCAGCCTTTTCTCCGTCCTGGAGGCCCGGCGGATGGGCCGGCTTCTGAAGCGCGCCGTCTGGACTTCCACGCAGGCTCTGCAGCAGGCCGGCATCGGTGTCCCTGACGCCGTCATCATCGGCACGGACTTCGGCTGCATCGAGAATTCGGAGTCCTTCCTGAAAGCCCTGAAAGGCATTGATGACGCGCCGCTCCGGCCGACGCATTTCATGCAGTCCACCCATAATACCATCAGTTCCCTCATTGCCATCCGGCTGGGAGCGCATGGGTATAACGCCACCTATTCCCATCGCGGCCGCTCGTTTGAGAGTGCCCTGCAGGATGCCTGGACGCAGATTGCCCTGGGCGACATCGACAATGCCCTGGTCGGTTGGTTCGACGAGATGACCCCGTTGCTTTCCGACAGTCTGGTCCGCCAGGGCATCGAGCCGAAAGAACACGCCCTCGCGGTGGTCCTTTCGGCCAACCCCGAGGGCGCGGTTTCAGAGATTACTCCGTCGGACTTCTAATATCCGAAGATCTCCTCCAAAGTTACCTGCTGCACAGGACCTAACGTCCTGAGGAAGCTCATGTCCAGGTCGGAAGGATCGCCGAGGATGGCGTACACGTAGGTGCGGCCCTTGATCCATTTGGCGTGGGTGGCCAGGAGGTCTTCCATCGTCAAGGCTCCCACTTTCTCGAACACCTGCTTCTCGCGCGGCTCGGTGAGGCCGAGTTCCTGCGCGGTCAGGTAGCTGTACAGGACCGAAGCGCCCGTCGTGCGCTGCGTACGGAGCTTGCCCAGGATGGAGGCCTTTGCAATCTCCAGGTTCTCAGGGGCTTCCGGGAGGGTTTCGATGATTTCGTCAAAGCCGTCGGCCGCTTTCTTCAATTTGTCGTTCTGGGAAGCAATGGTAGCGCGGAAAGCGTAGGTGTCGTCTTTGAAAGAAGGACCGGAGAGATAGGCTCCGGCGCTGTAGGCAAGGGCACGGGACTCTCGCATTTCCTGGAAGACGATGGCGTTCATCCCGCCGCCGTAGTACTCGTTGAACAGGTCGATGTACGGATCCTGGGCGAGGTCGAGGGTTTCGCCCCGGTTGGAGTACTGTACATAGTTGAACTGGCGGGACTGGTAGGGGGCGAGGATCACCTTGGAGGCCGGGGTGAGCTGCTTGACGGCATAGGTCCTCTCCAGCGGCTGCAGGTCCTTGCACGGGTGGTTCTCCCGGAGCATTGCGACAACTTCCTCCAGGGAGGCGGGTCCGTAGTAGAGGATCTTGTGCTGCTTGCCCAGCAGGTCCTTCACGGCACCGAGGAGTTCCTCAGAGGTGAGACCGGCGACCGCGGCGTTCGTGAGCGTCTTCGCCTTCACGTAGTCAGGACCGTAGATGAGGTAAGTCTGCAGAGCGCTGTTGCAGGCGCGCTGGTTCATCTTGGCGTCCAGACGGCTACGGATAAGATCCTGCTTGAGCTGGGTGAGGATGTCCTCATCGCCCACGGCGTTCCGGAGCCGGTCCTCGACGATGGCGAGGGCCTTGGCCAGGTTTTCACTCAGGCCGTCCACGCGGATGTTCGTGGTATTTCCTCCCACCTGGAGGCCGGAGCTGCAGGCAAGGGCGTACATCTCGGAGGCAATCTCCGCGGCAGTCTTGCTGTCAGTGCCCAGATAGTCGAAATAACTGGGGGCGAGGGAGAGAAGCGGATCGTTGTCGCTTCCGCGGTCATAGCGGAAGGTGAGGGTGGCGATGTCGTTCTTGTCGTTCTTCTTGTACAGGAGCTGCAGGCCGTCGCAGTCGGCGACGGTCATGTCGCGGTCGAAGTCGACGAAGACCGGATCGATCGGGGCGACCTCTGCGGCGGCGATGCCGGCGAGGAAGTCGCTCTGCTTGTCGCGGTTCGTGACGATCGGCGTGATGCGCGGGGCATCGATCTTCTTGATGGAGGTGTCCTCACCGATATGCTTGTAGGCGGCGGCGTAGCACTCGGCTCCGAGATACTTCTGGGCCCAGGCGACGACGTCGGCCTTGGTCACTTTCGCAATGCGGTCCATCTTGCCCACGGCGACATCCCAGGGCACCCGGTTGATGAACGCATCCACGAACTGGTCGGCCCGGCTGCTGTTCCGCACGAGCGCCTGCATCTGCTGGAGCTTGTAGTTGGCCTTGGCGGCCTCGACGAGTTCTTCGGAGAAATCACCGTCACGGAGTTTGGCGATTTCGGCAAGGAGGATGTCACGCACTTCCTCCAATGTCTGACCCTCCTTGGGAAGGCCTTCGATCAGGAAGAGGCCGTAATCAGCCCGGTTGTACGGGAAGATGGCACCGTCCAGGATGGCCTGGTTCTGGATCACATCCAGGTCCACGAGGCCGGCCTGGCCGTTGAACAGGACGGAGGCGACGATGTCGGAGATTTCGCTGTCAAGAGAGGAAGCGCCCGGGGTGCGCCAGCCCATCATCAGGAATTCGGATTCGTTACCGAGGATCTGCTTCTCCTTGGGGGCGGAAATGGGTTCTTCGGGCTTGATGATGAAGGTCGGAAGGTCCTTGTTGGGCTTCCATTCACCGAAGTACTTCTCGATGACCTTGACCATTTTGTCCGGGTCGAAATCGCCGGAAAGGCAGATAGCCACGTTGTTCGGGACATAGAAGGTATCCTTCTGCTTGCGGATGGCCATCAGGGATGGATTCTTGAGATGGTCCTGCGTGCCGATGACCGTCTGGGTGCCGTACGGGTGGTTCGGGAACAGGAGGGAGTCGATGGCGTCGAGGGCCTTCTCGCTGTCGGAGGTGAGGCCCATGTTCTTCTCCTCATAGACGGCCTCCAGTTCGGTATGGAATCCGCGGAAGACGCAGTTCATGAAGCGGTCGGCCTCGATCTTTGCCCAGTTCTCGACCTGGTTGGAAGGGATTTCCTCCACGTAGCAGGTCACGTCGTTGGACGTGTAGGCGTTGGAACCTTCCGAACCGATGATGGACATCAGCTTGTCGTATTCGTTCGGGATGGCGATCTTGGACGCCTCGTAGCTGATGGAGTCGATCTGGTGGTACAGGTCCAGGCGTTCCTGCGGGTCCGTCAGGGTCCGGTACACTTCGAACAGGCTGTCAATGGCCTGAAGCATCGGCTTTTCCGCTTCGTAGTCCTGCGTGCCGAACTGCTCCGTACCCTTGAACATCATATGCTCGAGGTAATGGGCGAGACCGGTATTGTCGGCCGGGTCGTCCTTGCCGCCGGCGCGGACGGCGATGTAGGTCTGGATGCGCGGCTCGTCCTTGTTGACGGTCATATACACTTTCAGGCCGTTGTCCAGGGTGTAGATCTTCGCGTTCAGCGGATCTCCCTTCACGGTTTCATACTTGGGGCCGCAAGATGCGGCGATGGCAGCCAGGGCCGCCAGGATCAGGAGTTTCTTCATACTCGGATGGTTTGAATTTACAAATTTACAAATAATCCGGAGAAACCGTCAGAAAATCGGTACTTCCAGTTTCACCGTGAAGTTCCTGCCCGGATTGCGGATGCCCACGTATTTGAGCCGGCTCAAGTGGTCCACATAGACGGCGTCCGTGAGATTGTCGGCAATCAGGCTCAGAGTGGCGATACGTCGGTCGCGGACGAGGATGTCCGTTGCGGCTGTCAGCCCCAGGAGCGTATGGGCCGGTGTGGCCGTTTCCGTTCCGGGCAGGAAATGATTCTGCGCCCAATTGTGATCCACCCGGAAGGCGATGTAACTGTTGTTGAATACTTTCCCGTCGTGGGACAGCTCCCATTTTACCTCTCCGCCAAGACGGGGAGCCGGCATCAAGGGAAGGTCACCCCCGTCGAAGGTGCCTCTAACGTAGGAGAAACGGGTCTCCAGATGAAGACGGTGGACAGGGTGTACATCCAGGGCGATTTCTCCGCCGTAGAGCAGGGCCCCGGCCGCCGTATACCGATAAACGGCAAAACCGTCTGCGACCTGGTCCGTCCGGCCGGCAAAGATGTAATGGTCGATCCGGTTGCAGAACAGGGCGGCGACAAGGGAAAGGTGCTTCGTGGCGAAATCGGCGCCCAGGTCTCCCTGGAGGCTGAATTCCGGCTTGAGGTCCGGGTTGCCGCACTCGTACCGGACCGTTCCTTCATGCACGCCGTTGGAGCCCAGTTCACTGAGGTTCGGGGCACGGAAGCCGCGGGCGACATTGGCCCGGATGTTCAGGTTGTCCATCGGGGAATAGACGATGCCGGCACTGCCGGTCAGGCCGAAATACCTCCGGCTGAAATCGTCGAACTTCCCGATGCGCGCCAGGCTGTGCAATGCCCTGAGATCTCCGCGGATACCACCGCTGAAATGGAACTTGTCCATCGCCTTGGTGGCGGTGGCGAAAAGGCCGGCATCCAGCAGGCGATAGGCCGGAATGAGGACTTCTTCTCCCAGGTTGTCGCTCTCCTGGTACATGCCACCTATGCCGGCGGCCAGCATCCATCCGTCCAGGTCCTTGGATATGTATTTGAGGTCATAATTCAGGGTGTTCAGCCGGAAGTCCAGTCCGGCCTCTTTTTCATCCTCCTCGAATTCCTGGCGGCGGTTCTGCTGGTATCCCACCAGGGCCTTGATCCGGCCTTCTCCGGCTATGAAGGTATTGTCCCATACGGCCTTGTAGTGACGGACCTGTTGGAAGGGGAGTTCCATCCCATAACCTGTCGGACCCTCCAGGACACCGTCTTCATAGCCTTCTGTCATCCCCGGGGTCAGATGGAAGTAGCCGAGCGTCACCCGGGAGAAGCCCCACTTGCGGTTTAAACCTACGCGACCGGTCAGGGCCCTTTCGCGGAACTGCGTGCCGGGTACCAGGCCGTCTGCTGCGTTGCGGTACGCGTGGGCATACTTGTCGCTGAAACGGAGGTTCCAGACCACGCCGTTCCGATTGCCTCCCTGATAGAGACTGTAGGCGGCCAGTCCGCTATTGCTTTGAAACTCGCTGCTGAAGCCTCCCGTGAAAGCTCCCGGAGCCGGATTCGGTTCGGGATGGAAGATGATGACGCCGGCCAGGGCGTCGGAACCGTACATCAGGCTGGCGGGGCCCTTGATGACTTCGGCGGAATGGACGGCGTTTCCGTCCACTTCCACGCCGTGCTCGTCGCCCCATTGCTGGCCTTCCTGCCGGATGCCGTCGGCAATCACCACGACCCGGTTGAACCCGAGACCGCGGATGACCGGTTTGGAAATGCCGCCACCGGTGGAGATCTGGCTCACGCCGGGTTCCCGGGCGATGGCGTCGATGATATTGCCGGAAGCGTTTGACCGGAGGGTGTTTGCGTCCAGGACGCTTACGGGCGAAGGGGTTTCACTGAGTTTGCTGTCACCGGTCAGACCCGTGACGACCACCCCTTCCAGGTGCAGGTGACGGTTAAAGACGTCGGTCGTATCCTGCGCCTTTACGGATACGGCCAATAGGCACGTACCCGCGAATAAAAGGAATTTCTTCATGGATTGTTCTGTTTCTGTTATATGTGAGGGAATAACCCGGATGGGGGTACGTCAACAGAAAACAGAAGGAGGGGCGCGGGTGGATAAAGAAAGAACTGACCCTGTAGCCAGGGCAGGAACCGATATCTCCCAGAGATAATGGGTGGGCAGCGTCGGCCGGATCGTCACAGATTCCGACGACGTCAGCCAGGAAACGGTCAGGAATTGACAGACAAGGCATTCGTCCGTTCCCTGCCATTGGTTCAGGTGCCCGTGGGGGATATGGTGGGAGCAGTCGATGCAATCGATGTCCCGAAGCGGTTCGTGGTGATGGAAAGAGGACAGCAGGATGGCCGGCAGGATCACTGCCGACAGCATCATTGCGTAAAACCTTCTTCTTTCCTGTAACACGGTGCAAAGATAGCAAATAACCTGGTTGATGCCAACCAGGTTATTATCTTTCATGACTCGAAGTGTGATTATGTGGCGTTGTCTTTATCCGGCTGATACTCCAGGATATCGCCGGGCTGGCAGTCCAGGGCGCGGCAGATGGACTCCATCGTGGTGATCCGGATGGCCTTGGCCTTGCCGCACTTGAGGATGGACAGGTTGGCGGGAGTGATGCCGATTTTTTCCGCCAGCTCGCCGGAAGACATTTTCCGGCGGGCCAGCATGACGTCTATGTTGATGATGATCGGCATACTTATTTCACCTCCTCTTGCACATCGGGCTGCTTGTCTTTCTCAGCACCCTTCAGGTAGGACGGGAGTTCCATGCCGGCCATCTTGAAGAGGTCGTCCAGCGGAGGGACGGACTTCATCAGACCGGAAATGAAGTTGGAAGTGGCCGTCTTTCCGTCGGTACCGTTGCCGGTGTCCCAGACGGTGACCTTGTCGATGTTGATGCCCTTGACGGCTTCGACCTGGGTCTTGACCAGTTCGGGCAGTTTGTCGGCGATCATCATCAGGACGGCCTTCTGGGCATCGCCCTGGGCGGCTCCGACGAGCTGCTGGAAACCGGAAGCCTGCTTGGTGAGGATTTCCAGGATACCCCGGGCCTGCGCGTCCATCTTGGCGTAGATGGCGTCGGCTTCACCCTTCGCCTTGCGGCGGATCTGCTCGGCTTCGGCCTCGGCGTCGATGATAGCCTTTTCCTTTTCGATCTGGGCAGGGACCACGATGTTGGCCTTCCGGGTGGCTTCTTCACGGTCGGCACGGGCAAGCTCCGCGTCGCGTTCGGATTTATAAGCCTCCTCGAGGGCCTTTGCAGCCTGAACCTTCTCGGCCGCGACAGCCACGCGGGCGGCTTCAGCCTCCTTCTCACGCCGGGCGGCATCGGAGTTGGCGATGGTGATCTTGGACTGGTTCTCACCTTCGACGGCGATGGCATTGGCTTCGGCCGTCTTGATACGGGTGTCCCGGGTGGTCTCGGCGATCCGGATGTCCTTGTCCCGGTCGGCCTCGGCCTTACCGATCTCACCGAAGCGGTTCTGTTCGGCCACGGACTTCTTCGCGTCGTTGATGGCCTTCGCGGCGGCTTCCTTACCAAGAGCGTCGATGTATCCGGATTCATCGCGGATATCAGTGACGTTCACGTTGATGAGCTTCAGGACGATCTTGCGGAGTTCCGCCTCCCCGTTCTGGCTGACGGCGGCGCGG
>JAEEGL012491503.1_pt1 | contig 25660 bp, 9 predicted proteins | sample 9134231 | NCBI WGS metagenome assembly JAEEGL01 (sample SAMN16246548, study PRJNA631951) | gut metagenome | biome: gut microbiome; feature: rumen; material: fiber-attached | host: Bos | place: Iran: Karaj | collected 2018-10 | reverse complement strand
TTGACGATAAGGTCCTCTACCATTACAATAGAGTCTGTTGTCGCTGTAATGGTCGGCTTTATGACATACTCCTTGTCACACTGTGAATCACCGCAGCCGCGTCCGTGAATACCAAAGGTATTGTTGATTGTGAAGGCATCGTTAGAAAAGTTGATGAGTTCACCGGCTGCATCACGCTCTGCCTTATGGATACGCACTGCATTCTCTTCGTTCCTCAGACCGTACTTAAGCACTGCGAAAGCTGAGTTTACATAGCCACAACGGCACAGAGCCTCAGCGAAGAGCAGGTAGATATAATGTGAACGATACATACCTACGAAACCAGTCGGGAGTTTCGTAATCATATTTCTCTCAGAAGAGTAATCGGATGTGATATCCTGGTTCACAACGTACTGCCTGTAAGAGCCATAGAGACGGAGGTCGCCTGCTGCAAGAGCACCCAGAGAAAGATTATCCTTCGGAGCGCGTATGGTATCCTTCTTCGTTGGTGATACCACGTACTCCATCACATAGTCTTCAGCCCTGGATATAGACCTCATTGCCACAGAAGGTACAGCCTGAGCATAATAATTATTGTTCTCAGTAGAGTTATAAACCATGTTTATGAGACTCTTAACACCATAGAACTCAGAATCCTCCATAGGTATGAATGAGATAACAGAGGGAGCATCGGCTTCAGTAACAGTACTTGTGAAACTATTGCCTATACCACCTTTAGAGAAGTCATAGTCGCCATCAACAATCCATGACATCTGTCCCCTACCTATTGTAATAGGATTGCTTGTCTTGGTCAGATAGTCGTGCAGATAAGTGGCTGCTTCCCTATAGCGTCCTGTCCACAGGCACATCTCACCCAGGATAACCCTAAGAGGAATGAAGAACTTCTTTGAGTCATAGCCGTAAACGGATCCATACTGCGGATATTCTATATCAGCATCGTCCTTTGAACCAACATACTGGCCAAGGTCGTTGATGAAGTAGTCACATATACCCTGAATGTCCGTGTACTGCATGTTCATCGCATTCTGTGCCGACTCAACCGTAAGCAGAGGTTCCAGAACGAGAGGCACCTTGCCATAAATCTTTGCCAGCTGTAAGTATGTCCATGCGCGGTACACCTTTACGGCAATATATTCGTTACGGAAATACTTCTTTGACATTCTCTCTGCATCAGGATTAACATTTGCAATATAGTAATTACAGTTGTTTATCACAGCATAGAAGTCACTGATGCGGTTATACATATTCTGCTTATCAGAAGCAGGTACGGCAACAATACCTTGTACATCCGTCGTAGCCATGCTTGTTATCTGCATGAGATCACCACGCAGTTCTCCAAGAAGTACCGTTCTGTCTGCAACTACCTGTAACTGACGTATGATACCCATGACACTGTACAGTGTATCCTCAGGAGTATCTAACTTGTTATCATCGGCGAACTCTACCAACTCAGAGTCCGTTTCGAGCATCTTCCCACATGACATGAAGGAGAGGAGCAAAAGCAATATTAATATCTTGTCTTTCATTTTCATCTTTACATTAAATATTTTACAGATTTACTTTCACACCCATTGCAAAAGAGCGGCTCTTTCCGAGCAGTCCTCTGTCAATACCCTGATAAAGAGCATTGCCTGATGCTGTGCAGTCAGGATCGCTGCCAAGGTACTTTGTTATCGTAAACACATTGTTTATAGCACCCCATACCGTGATACCCTGCAAGAAGGTACTATTGATAGGTATGGCATACGACAATGTCACATTAGAGAACTTCAAGTAGCTACCATCCTCAATCCATCTGTCAGAGAAACGGCTGTTGCCGTGAGGATCCTGATAAGACAGTCTCGGCATATCAGTTACCTGGCCTTCTGTTGTCCATCTGCTGTTCATAGCACTTGTCTGGTTGTAGAAATACTTACCACTTTCCAGAATGCTGCGTTCGTAGTTATATATATCGTTACCTATTGAGTATGTGAATGCCATGTCGAGTGTGAAGCGCTTCCAGTTAAGATGGCTGCGGAAGTTACCGAAGATATCTGGGTTAGGATTACCTATCACTACCCTATCGTCATCGGAGATTATTCCGTCGCCGTTAGTATCCTGGAACTTCATGTCACCAGCCTGGAAAGCAATAGCCCTGCCTGTATTGTCAAGGAACACCTTTCCGTCGGCCTTAGCCTCTGCCTCTGTAGCGTACACTCCGTTAGTCCTGAATCCATAGAACTGAGCTATCGGGCTACCTACCTCAGAGATGATAGTTGCTCCGTATGCAGAGCTCAGCATACTTGACGTGCCGTTTCCGAGGTCAGTAAGCTTATTCTTATAGTGTCCCATAGTGGCTCCAACTTCCCATTTCCAGTCCTTGGTATTGAGTACCTTCACATCAAAACTGAGGTCGAAGCCTGTATTGCGCAACTTTCCGCCATTGGTCCAGTTCTCATGCAGTCCGCTAGTCCATGCAACCTGCTGCAGTGTCAGCAAGTCGGATGTCCATGAAGCATAGTAGTTAAAGCCTACGTGCAAGCGGTTTTTCAGGAGGTTGCTCTCGAATCCTACATTAAACCTACGTGTTGTCTCCCACTTCAGAGTGCTGTTACCAACGTTACCGAAGAGCAAGCCAGTCAGGGTAGCTCCCATCATAGACTTTGACACGAAGTAAGAGCGTGATGCGGTATCGTTGATATTATCATTACCAGTAATTTCAAATCCCATATTCAGGCGGAGGTAGTCGATCATTCTGGCACCTGCCATCCATGACTCATTGCTCATAACCCATGAACCCTGGAAACTTGGGAAGAAACCCCAGCGAGCACCGAACAGCTTCATAGCGCTTGCATCATCACCGAAACGAGAAGAAGCCTGTGAAGCAAGTGATGCAGAAACATAGTACTTCTCAGCATAGTTATAGTCCGCAGCCAAATACCATGTAAAGTCAGAATACTTGTCGTCAGCACCTATCGTTGACTTATATGACAATGCCGTAGACATATTAGGAGTCTTGTCATTACCAGTGTTGTAACCTCTCTGGATATTCATCTTATAGCGATTGTTCATATAACGGATACCACCGTATGCCTTAATGAAGTTCGCCCCATAGCGATTATTCCATGTCAGCCTTGTATCTGACTGGATGGAATTCTGCCTTGTTGCAAGAGAAGACACAGTATTATTCACATATACCCTGTCTGTCAGGTCAGGAACCCTGAACTGAGGAACACCAGCGATTGGAAGATAGTAATTCTCATTAGTATTCACCAAAGAGAAGTTAAAGTTCTCAGATACTGTGAAGTATTTGTTAATCTTGTAACTTGGAGCAATGGTGAATGTCACAAGACGGTTACCAAAGGTATTCTTGTTACGTCCGTCACCATTATCAAGTATGCTGTTAGGGTTAGCAAGACTTCTGTCACTCGTAATGATATTATTCTCCAGATAGTCATCAGCTTCAGCAAGATATTCACTCTTATTACCGCTTATATCATACGCGTATGGAGAGAGGAACGGAGACTTAACCATTGCGAGGAAATTAGGTGCAGTCAGTGTAGTATTCTCCACATTGGCACTGACACCAACATCTCTCAGGTCACGCTTTACATCACTGAAAGATGCATCAAAACGTACATTCAGGTTACGTATTATCTCGATATCTGTATTCAGTCGCATATCGAAACGTGAGAAATCGTTGCCCTTGAGAGTACTCTTGCCATCAGTATATCCCACTGAGAGGTTATAGCTTGCTACATCGTCACCACCCTGCACGTTAATGCCGTAGGTCTGTGCGAATGCATTACGATATACCTCTTTCTTCCAGTCTGTCTGGTTATGATACTGAGGATAGTAATAATAACTTGGATCAGCAACCATGAACTTCATATTAGTGATATCCTCTACCTTTGCAGACAGCATTTCACTGGCGTAGGTACGGTAGTCCTCTGCATCCATCATGGTTGGAGTACGTGGTATTGAAGTAAACTTAGCACCTATCGTAACATCAATCTTCGTGGTCATGCTCTTGTTGCGCTTCGTCTTTATGAGCACCACGCCATTGGCACCTTTCGCACCATAGATAGCAGTACCATTTTTCATCACTTCCACGCTCTCGATGTCATTGATGTTGATGTTTGCCAGCAGGTTGTTGAAATAACCGTCATGGATCATCGTCCTGTCATACATCATATCCATGATAACACCGTCAACCACGACGAGCGGCTGCGCATTGGCATTAAGACTGTTAAGGCCATTGATGAACATGACATTTCCCAGTCCTTCATTGCCGCCTCTTCCCACAGCGTGTACGTCAGCATTCAGCCTTGACTGGATAAATGGATCAACAGAGGCCTCGACACTGTTTCCGAAACCTTGTGTCCCGGACACTCTGTTACCAGATGTGTATCCCTTGTAATTTGAAGAGAATGCATCTCTGTATAACTGTGCATCAACATGCGCCGGATCCTTTCCAATTGCCATCTGAAGAGGGGCACATCCGTCAAGGGTGATATATACGCTGCTAATATATTCTGGTACATCCTTCATGAGGTATATACCTTCAGCATTTGTCATTGCGGTATAACGTTCATCACCGTATGCTCTCACCTGGGCACCCGCAATAGGATTACCTGTAGCAGCATCAGTCACCTTTCCTCCTATTTCCTTTGCTTGCAAGAGGGAAATGGAAGTCAATGCAAATGTCAGTGTAATTATATATTTCTTATTCATAGCGAGTTATTCATTTACAGGTTCGAGATAAATGTAGTCCAGGAACATTTCAGAAGTTTCTGTACTAGCCTTCTTTGCATTAGCATTACCGCTGATAGTAATTGTAACATAGTTGCTCTGGTTGTAGAGACTTACAGGGAACTCCATATTGGCAGCTACAATCATATTACTAACATCATCGGGAGAGATATCACCTTCTACAGTGTTTTCTGTAGAAACAAAGGCTCCACAATCTTTTACAATTTCCTTGCCGTCCTGACCATAGTATGTCAACTTAATCTTATATTTCACAGGCAGGTTCTTTGCAGCTTCACTGTAAATAGTCTTAGGTATCGTAACGAGATGTACATTATACTTGCCAGAAAGGACATTCGTAATTTTGTATGTCACATCATAAGTACCATTTGTCTTTGAAGGAAGAATCTGGACATATCCACCCTTATGTACCCTCTTGTCATTAGTAGTCTTTGCATTGGTAACACACTTGTCATTAGTCCATGCTGTTATATTCCAAGTAGATTCGCCTTCCTGCTCAATCTTCTTGAAATAAGTCTGTTGAGGGTCGAATGGCCATTCGTCATAATAGTACAGGATACCATTACTACACATTTTCTTTCCTTTTGCCTTTCCGAAGAGTCCTGTAGCCTCATAAGGCTTATAGAACACATGATATTCTGGAGTAGTCTTTGTATACCAATAGCTTATGACGCTGTCTTTCTCTGAAGACTGTATCGTACGGCTGAAGATAGCATCATCCAGGAGAGCACGTGCTGTCCAATATTTCTGCAGAGAGTCACGCTTTTCAACGTTATCGGCAAAGTTAAAATACTTTACAGCCTTTTCCCATGCAGATTTCCATCCGGCATTGGTTGGTACAGACATATAATATACAGAGTCCTCTGCATTAAGCAATCCTATTGCCTCCATCATCTTGTTACGCTCAATGATGACAGAATCGACATAAATAGGAACACCGTCAATCATACCGCTGCTGACACTTGAATTCTCATCAAAGTAATCTTCATTGTAAGAAGCTATGAGGCCACCAATATTTGTGAAATCCTTGTCCATTACCAATGTCTCATACAAGGTCTTATTATAGATTACAGGACCCTGCAGAATATGCAGCGTACCATTACGGGTCTCAATATTACTTTCACTCAATGGAACACCTCCAATAGATGTCGAAGAAAAATCAATATACTTTCCGTTCAACATCTTCAGACGAGAATCCACAGCTGAATGTGGAGAACGTACCAAATGGTTCTTAACAAAGAAATTCTCTACTGCAGAATCGCCCTGGGCAGTCTGCAATTCTGCCAATAACGAGTCCTTATTGAAAGTTCCGTTAAGAGGTGCCATAACTGTCAGAGACTGACCACCCGACAGGACTTCCGCATAGCTTGTCGCCGTCACCTTATGCTGTCTGAACACCCTTGTGTTCTGCAGCACTTCAGTAAAGTCTGAAACATCCGCACGTGAGGCAATCTCCTCAAACAGGGAGTTTGCATTACTGCCACCTGATGCATTTTCATAGTGGTCACTCCAATCACTACATGATGTGAGCACCGATAGCGGAGAGAGTAAGGTGCCAACGACCATCAACCCCCATATATTCCGATGTTTGCTCTTCATTGTCATATATTTTTTCAATGTTCAATATTCAATGTTTAATGTCTGTTCTCTCCCTGAGCACTTGCATAAACGCTCTTAGGACATAATTCTATATAATCAAATGACCATTCTGCATCTCCTTCCAGCACCTGACGGAAGCGCAGCCAGTATTCTTCACCCTCAGTGAATTTTGCTGTAGTAAGAATTCTACGCTGATGTTCAGGAGCATCTACACGGAAACTTACTGCTCCAGGTTTACCATAGGAATCAGGGCCGAGCATATATCCGAGGTTGCGGAGAGTCTTATCAAGAGCACGGCTGTCCTCTTCATCGTTGAGATCATAGTCATTAAAGTCTATTGGTAAATTCCACCTACCTAATCGCAGATCAACTGGAATACCGCAAGGCTCATTGTTCAGATATACCTGTACAACACCACGCTCCTCACCGGCTACGTATGCCAAGCGTATTTCATAAAGTCCCGGAGGAGGATTCGGCAACTTAATCTGCACGTCGTACTGTCCTTTTACAGCAACAGCATTTCCAAGGTATGAAGACCACCATACATTATCACAGTGTACACCCACGAATGTTTCAGGTGAGATCTTCCATCCTTCTATATATCCTCGTTTCTGTCCAAAGAGATAGTTCTCTTCCCATCCCAGGTTGCCACGTGCACCCTGATTCATAAAGTCAGCACTCAATGTTGTTGCATCAATACGCATACGACAGTTGAGAACCTTGTCGCGTACATCAGTACTGTACTCCAAAAGATCTTCAATATAGAAATATCTGCCGTTGAGAGCCACCTGAACACTGTTGCCACTTTCAGAGTCGGTAAGCACCCTGACACCTTTCAGACCTTGTGATACAACATTCTTCAGTCCTTTTCTATTAGCATATAAATCTCCAGCTGCACGACAGAAACGTATCATACCCTCATTCAACATGGTCTGCCAGAAGTCCTCAGCATCAGCCACATCCGGGCGACAGCACTGTGTATAGATTTCGCCGTATGGTGCCCAGGCATCATAGTTTCCAAGACGGTTCATCAAATGATAGCTGACCCATCTGTTCAACGGATTCTTACGATTTGTATAGTCACCATCATAGAGTCCTGCATCACCTGGGAAGGTCTTGTCATAAACCTTCTTCGCATGTGCAATAAGACCTTCAAGATTTGTTATTCCACGCTTTTTCAGTACATCATTTGTCTCAACAAAAGCAGTATATTTGAAGAAACGTTTCTCCTTATAGTATGCAACCATATCCTTTCCACCGAAACGCTTTCCAGGAACACCTTTCGTTACAGAGTCAACCCCGACAGAATATGTATAGTCAATATATTTTGTCAGAGAGTCCGACATATTTGTGAGCTTCAGTGCCTGACAGAAAATGGATATTGTTGAATCCTCTTCCATAAGGTCAGGAAGGTACTGATTGCTGGCCTTCATCACATGATTAATAGTATGAACTACACCATTGGTGACAGAGTCATCCTTCTGAATAATAAGAGAATGCTTATTGACATAAAGCAACAGTGCATTATTATTATTTACGTCACTGTCACTGGTAATAATAACATAGCGGTCATCCATATTCATGGCAGGAAGTGCACCATCACTATAGTCAGTAGTGAAGTATGCTCCCTTGTCTATGATATGGTTGCGAACTATGGTATCGCAAGTCTTTGCAGGAATATCCTGCACACTGGAATATCCACCTGCTGCCAGATATTCCATCATGGCATTATTGTCTGGAACAAAAACGGTATAGGTTCCGTATGTTGCCAACATAGAGAAATAGTCGGACACATCTTCGGCATCCTTGAGCATAGGCTTTGTCCTCTGCAACAACTCAACATACAGACTGTAACGCTCCGGATTGTCGGCCAACAATTGAGCTGCAGTCTTCTTTGTTGCAGCATAATAGTTGGTCTCATCATCCTTGGCATCGTTATCTACACAAGATGCCACACTCATCAGCAGCCCTGCCGCTAACAAGAAATATAATGATATTTTTCTCATATTACACATTATTGTTTAAAATCTTCAGTATCACCGTATGCAGGATTCTGCTTGAGGTATCTGTTAAGTTTCAACTCATCCTTATTGAATGGCCAGAAGAGAGAATTAGGGTCACTAAGTCTGATCTTTATGGCATTGCCATTAATCTGATATTTCGTTGTAACCTGCTCAGCAAGGAAGGTGTTGCTTCCTGTGTGGATAGAATAACGTACCAGGTCGTACCAACGCTTACCCTCGAACATAAATTCACGCTTACGCTCCTTAAGAACAAGGTCTTCCATCATTTTTGCCTGGCTTGAACTATAGTCAGCATAGTTGAGACCTGTACCTGTGGTAATATTCCTTGCCCTACAGTTGACAGCATCCACAAGTTTGAAAGCTTCCTCATAATATGACTCACCCTTCATAACCAAAGCCTCTGCTTTCATAAGCATGATGTCAGTCAGACGATAGATTACCCAATTAGCATAATCATCATTACGACGTGACATAGAAAGTTTCACACCACTCTCGTCAGAAATAGTACTGAGACGGTTTGACATAGAAACACTCCTTGCCACATACTTGGCAATGCTGTTCTTGCCGCTTTCTTTCTTCATTATAGCATAAACGCGACAATCATCCTTCTTTTTCTCCCATACATCATTATTTCCGAGTTCAACATCCTTACTATTCTCATCAGTAGTAGCAAAACCGCCGAGAGGAGTAGAGCTGGTTCCATAGAATCTTCCTACTGTTTCATTTCCGGTACCCTGATTTGTATAGTACTCCAACTCAAAGATGCTCTCGAAGCTATTACCTTCTCCGAAGATTTCATTGTATGCATTACCACAGGTGGTACCACCTTCAACACATTCTCTGATAAGAGGAATTTCATTGAAGAGCATCATGTCATTGATCTCGCCAAGCTTGTCCTTCTTGTCTTCATACTGCTGTTTCTTAGCATCAAGAACAATGTCACAATAACGTATTGCCTCATCATAATCACCTTTCCACAGATTCAGTTCTGCGAGCAGTGCATATATAGCATTACGTGTTACGCGGCTGCTATTAGCTGCTGCCATAGATGAAGCGACAGAGTTTTCCATTTCACTGTCATCAATATAACGTCTTGCAGCGAAATTCTCCACTCCTTTTAGATCGTTAATGAGAATATCAAGTGCTGGTCCGATAACCCATCCGCCATTCACATACTTAAAACCAACAGTAGGCTCAATCTCGAACTCTGTTTCATCGCTGATACTTGGCTCAAATGTGATAGGCACCTCACCAAATGTTCTGAGAAGGTAGAAATAGCACAGGTCACGTATGAATGTTGCCTCAGCTATAGTTGACTGCAATTCGGCATACGTATAGTTCGGGTCTATTTCCTGCACCCCTGGTGCATAATGAATAACGGTATTACACCTGTTTATCGTCTGATAGAATATAGCCCAGGAAGTCAGAGTGCTACTTGGAAGCAATGTCTCTTTGAGAGCATCCAAAATGTTATTCCAAACATTCCATCTATTAAGATTTGGAGTACCTCCCTGTACTATGTTTTCAGAGCGCAGTTCACCCCAAACTTCCATGCGTAATATGCTTTCCCTGTTTTCGAGAGATTCGTAACAGGAATTCATAACGCTGGTTACATCTTTCTTTTCTGTCCAGTAATTTTCAAGCACAACGTCGTTCAGGGGCAACACATCAAGATACTTGTTGCACGATGTTGTTACGCCAGTCAGCAATATTGCTGCTGTTACTGCAAATATATTATATAATGTCCTTTTCATAGTCTTAGAATTGGATTGTTATACCACCGGTAATTGATTTTGCCCTTGGTGTCTGTGAATAATCTCTGGCAATACCCTTGGTGTCTGTGCCAACCTCAGGATCTGCACCGGAATATTTCGTAATACAGAAGACATTCTGAGCAGAGATACTGAAACTAAGCTGTGTCATACCAAGCTTCTTGATTGCCTTGTTTGAGAAACTGTATGAAAGCTGAGTATAATTGAGTCTCAGGAAAGAGCCGTCTTCTACGAAACGGTCAGATCCAAGCCAGTTATATCCTGCCTGATGCAATGCACGTGGAAGTTCCGTCACGTCACCCTCTACGCGCCAGCGATGGTTGACAGCACGGCTTTGGTTGTTATTGTTGTACATAGCCTCAACATTCGCGCGGTTCATATTGATAATCTTGTTACCATAACGGAAGTTGAACTGGTTGTTAAGAGTCCAGCGTCCATACTTTATCTTAAAGCCGAAACCACCAGTAATCTTTGGCAGTGAAGAACCAAGATATACAATATCAAGTTCATTAATGGTACCATCATGATTTATATCTTCATAGATGGCATCACCACCTTTGAACTCATATTCTGAACCAGTACCAAAACAGAATGTCATTGGCTTAGCAATACCCTTGTCATCAGTAACGACATTACCCATAGCATCACGGGCAACAGGAGCATTAGGTCCACTGACACCAGGTACTTCCTGAGGTGTGTAGTCTGTATATTGATATACACCTTTGTAACGGAATCCATAGATGGCACCCAACGGCTTGTCAACTTCAAGACGAGCCATGTATGAACCATTATTATGGTTGAATTCCTCATTATACATCCTCAGGCATGTCTCATCCATCTCCGTAACAGTACTGCTGTTGTTGGCAAAAGTAATATTTACGTCCACGCCCACTTTACCAAACTTGATGAGGTTATTACTGTTAATATTAAACTCCCAACCAACATTCTTCATCTTACCTACGTTATCCCATGCAAGCTGAGAATAACCAGATGAAGAGGCTATTCTAACATTCTGCATAAGAAGGTCAGAAGTGTACTGTCTGTAAAGTTCAATGTTACCAGTAATCTTGTCATTGAGGAATCCGAAGTCGAAACCAAGGTTCCATGTCTTCTTCTTCTCCCATCTAAGATTCTTTAACTGTATATTAGACGGGTAAGTAGAACCTTCTCTCATATAACCACTGCCATTACTGTACTTAGAGAAGTAAAGTCCTTCGCTTCCAGGCTGTGTACCCACGATACCTACACCTGGACGTATAGAAAGCATTGACAGCCATGGAAGATGCTCCTTAACCCAAGGCTCGCTGCTGATATTCCAACGTAAAGAGAATGCAGGGAAAGTACCCCAGCGGTTGTCTGGACCAAACTTAGTAGAACCGTCACGACGTATAGAGAAGTCTGCCATATAGCGGCTCTTGTAAGCATAGTGTAAAGAATAAGTGAAATACAGAGACCTCCACTGACCTGCTGTACTGCTGAAAGGATCACCTATAACAGCTTCGGCACCAGTACTCTGGATTGTACCTGTAGGCAGTCCATATACAGCGGTATTCTGTGTCGTTGAGCTACCATCTGTAAGCTGACCACGAAGCATCATCATCATAGAATGGTCTTCATTCTTAAAGTGAGGTGTAAAGGTCAGCGTATGTGTAGTGGTTATACCAAGACTCTTGTATGCATACGCTGTAGAACGGTTGTTGTTGGAGTTTGTATAACTACGCACATTAAGCTCTGCTGGCAAGAATGTGTCAATATAGTTATTAAAGATATCAAATACTATCTTTCCTTCATACCTCAACTGGTGCTTACCCTCTTCAACACCGAGAAGGTTATATTGCAACTGGAACTCAGGTGATATCTTATAAGAGGTATCCGTATTCTTAGCAAGACGAGCGAGAGCAACTGGATTATACACTCCCACCATATCCTGAATTTCAGGAGAAGCAGTAGTAGGAAGGTTGAAATAGTAATCCAAGTCATTACCATCGTTGTCACGAGCATATACCGGAAGGTTAGGCATATATTTATATGCGATAGCAAGAAGATCCTGATAGTTCTTCTGGTTCTTGGTATATGTGAAAGCAAGATTTGATATAATCTTAATACGGTCTGACACAAAGTAGTCCAATGCCACACGAGTTGTCAGACGATCCAAAGCCTGCTTGATGATAGAACCTGTCTCATGGTCATAACCTGCACCGATACGGAAGTTAGCCTTTTCACCACCACCAGTTAGAGAAAGGTAATGATTCTGACGCCAACCAGTCTGCTTCACTTCACCAACCCAGTCGGTGTTAGCAGCATAGTTCTGCCATCCTACAGTACCAGTAGAGTAGTTGAATTCGGAGATATCACTGTCACCACTGGACAATCTAGGATTGAAATATGCCTCTTTCTGGAGCATAGTGTATTCATCACCCGTAAGCATCTTATATCCCGTAGGCTGCCATGTACCCGTCAGACGAAAAGAATAACCTACACGTGTCTTACCACGGCTACCACGCTTCAACTTGATTTCAATTACACCATTAGCACCCTGAGAACCCCAGATAGCTGTTGCAGCAGCATCCTTCAAGACGCTGATGCTCTCAATATCTTCCGGGTTCACATTGAGCAACTCTGCAAACTTCTCGTCATTGGCAGAACTTAAATCCATGCCACTGTTTCTGTCACTTTCCCATACATTGCCGTCAACAACGATCAGCGGTTCTGAAGAACCATTGATAGAGCTGACACCACGCAGACGCATGGAAGTACCAGAACCGAGGTTACCACCAGCTACGATATCAAGACCGGCAATACGTCCTTGCAAGGCCTCATCGATAGTTGTCAAAGCAAGTCCTTCAAATTCCTTAGTAGAAATTGTCTGGTTAGAGGTTGACAACTCATTATGTGGAATAGCCAGACCGGAACCATTACCACGTCCCTTGCTGACAACCGTCACCTCAGTAAGAGTAGTCTCGTCATCAAGTGTAATGTCATACACCGTACCCTTAATTGGCACTGTCTTTGGTTTACAACCCACGAACGAAAATCTCAGCTTGTTTTTAGGACTTTTAATCTTAAAAGAGAAGTTACCGTTCATGTCTGTTGTAGTAGAACTAACTATACGATTAGCATTATCTATCTCCACAACATTAGCCTGCATGATAGGACCCAGGGCATCAGAAACTGTACCCGAGATAACTTCATCAGCCTCTTGTGCGAAAGAATGCAATGCTGAAAATGGAGTGAGGAGGACACACATCAAGGTCAACCCCAATATATTTTTGTACTTCATATTTCTATGTTCATTTTTCATTGACTACACATTTCACTCTATAGGAGTATCTATTAGATGAATTACCGCCGTTGCCGAGGATTGAACACCTGTTGCGGTCTCCTTATCACTACCATTGGCAACATATTCACGAGCCATCATGTTATACATGCCAGCAGTCTTTAACACCTTACTCTTATTTGAGGATGTCTGAGTCTTGCGCACGTAAAGGTCATTATCAGTTAACTCCGCATATATCCTGACGAATTTATCCGTCTCCGAATCTACCAAAGCTGTTTCATATCCATCTTCTTCCACAGGTTTTGACCCAAGGAACAAAGCGCCGTCCTGAATATGCAACCTGAGCATATTCATAATCTTGGTAGAATCAGCTGCTCGCTTAAGAGGATTTGTCTCTGCCTCCACATCATCCCATGTAGGATAGCTTGCGAGAGAGGAATTCTGAGGAACATATATAGTATAATGATAAGAATTAAGTACACTGAGGTTTTTCTTTATACAAGCATACTTCTCGTCACGTATTTCCTCAAACAAAGTAGGATCGGAACCTTTCAGCAGTTCAATAAACTTGTCACATGTGTTTGGGTTGTCTGCATCCATTTTCTCCAACATCTCCAAAACACTCATTCCCGTAGTCATGATGGGCTTCTTCAATATATATACCTTACCGTTACCTGCTTTTGTCTGGTCATATATATAAGAAACCGTAAGTGGAGCTGCGTCCTCATTGATTTGGCGACTGCCTTCAACCGTCATGCCGCCAGCACCCAAAGAAGTATTCCTGACACGAATCTCCTGACCACCCTTAGTACGATAATACTCACTACCGTCCTCCACATCACCAATCACGATGTGGTTATCAAGGATATCCTGAAGACGTTTAATAATTAGATTTTCATCCGTAATCTCTGTACTGTCTGTACCTTCAACATTACCATCATCATCGCACGTACGCGTCCACGCACGTACCTTTTTCTGTTCTTTATCGTAATGGAATCTGCACAACTCACGTTTGCTCTTACCGTATGATACAGGATCAATGTAGCATTGGAAAGCTGTGCTGTCTGGAACGAAGAAACTGTAACGTGAGTTGAGGGAGTTAAGATATACATTATACTGGTTCTTCTCAACAGCCCAACGCATAATCTTCAGATTTTCCTTTACAATAGCTGGATAAAGCACACTTACAAATGAAGTAGGTGAATAAACCCTATTTGTAAGATATACGGCACCGTTACATCCAAGCCATACACTGTCAATAGCAGCACGTTCAACACCCATAGGATCATTTGCATCATTAAGGATGCCATCGAACTTAGAAGGAACACTTTCTGAGAAAGTTGAAAGCATATTGTTATTAACAAGTTCTACAATTACATCATTAGGAACCTTGTCAAGGGTACCATACTCCTCAAGAAGCACCTTACCTTCCTGATTAGTAAAATACTCATGAAGGGCTGCATTTGATGGAACCATCATAACACCCATGTTCTTCTGCATGGCAACCTCTTCGCTAGAGGTTACTACACCAGTATAATATGTATTCCATCCTGGATCAAACTTCAACAGACCTGCATAAATGTTGTTATCATCATCAGTATTGAGCTGAACACCTCCCTGAGATTTCTTGGAGAAGAAACGGCGTTCATACAGTCTGTACTTGTTAAAGTCGCGATCTGGACGATTTTGGTATGCACGTATCTTATTCTCATCGGTAATACGACGTGGCACAGCAAAACGCATCATCAGAGAGTTCCATTCTGATGCCTGAGGTTTGCTGTTAACAATCGATGCAATACTTTTAAGAGGCTGCGAAACGTCTTGTAACACATGTATAAAACCGTTGCTGCACTTTATATTATGCTGAATAACATTCATGCCATTTATACTAGCATCACCAGGAATACGGTTTGTAGCATAATTATACAAGAAGTTATAATCATCATTAGTAATCTTATTATTAGTAAGATAATCCTCTATGAAATGAATCATCGGAGGCACTGTTGCATCCTGAAGCAGGTATATCTTCTCAAGACCCTCATCCTTCAATTTCTTCCATGTAGGATTGTTAGCCCAATCTTTCTCATCCATATTGGGCAAGTCCGCTACATTAACCAATGCTAGCGTATCACCTGGATTCTGGGAAGAGATGCGTCGCATACACTGTCCCTCTACCGGACCCTGGATACTGGAGAGATCATTGATCTGATAACTGTTGTTAATTACTGAACCGTTCAACAGAAGACACTTCTGTGACTCTGACAAATCCTCATACCGTCTTACACCCCAATCATTGGAAGCATAAAAACGTTGGAAGGCTTCATCATTAGCGGCAAAAATCGTTTTACTACCTGTTTTGGCTAAGACTTCGGTAAGACCTAAGTCGTCAATCATACGGGTAGTGTTGGTAAAATTGCCCTGTTCGTTAAGATAACTGTAGATGCTTGCGCCCCACCCTTCTGGGTCATTGGCATCAAGGTCATACTTATTGCACGAAGTAAATCCGCTAGCAAGAAGCATGGAACACGTGGCAAGCATCAAATGCTTTTGTGGTTTTAGGAAATTAAACATGTTGATATAGTTGATATATTTTGCTGTTTCCGTTTAAGGAATTAGTTTTTCGGATGCAAAGATAAATAATTATTATTTAACATCCTTTGCAATTTGTTTCTTTATCTTTATTTTTTATAACAACCCGCACTTTCCATATATGAAAAATTACAAGAACTTTTTCTCATGTAACATGCTCGAAAATATTTTAAGAAAAGAAAACGCATTTTTAAAAAAACTTTTGTATTTTTGCTTTGTATTTGTAAAAACTATTGCTACATGAGAAAACTATCCTTTCTAATTCCACTCTGTATCTCAGTATTACTAACCTCTATGCCAGGTATGGCACAGAACTGTATGTTGTCATTCACCAGACAACTTAGCAGTAGTTTCCTTAACATGATATACCAGGATGCTCAAGGAATGATCTGGGTCACAACAGAGAATGGTCTAAATCGCTATGACGGATACTCATTTGAGACTTTCAATACAAACGACGGTTTGTCGTCAGACAATATTATTAAAGTTATACAAGGTTCTGACGGGAAAATGTATATTGGAACAGCAAGGGGTTTATGCCGCAGCACCTCCGATCGATTCATGCCAGTGTATGAGGAGGGAAGCAATTATATCCACCAATGGTATGTCACAGATCTGCTTAAAACCCAGAAAGGAGATATTATAGCAGCCACATCAGGAGGAGGATTATGCAAGATTACGTCAGAAGGCAAGTTTCGTGATATCACAGAAAAAATACAAGAAGCCAAATACTGCCGTAGCATAATAGAGGATTCTAACGGCAACCTATGGGCAACAACGGACAGTAAATATATTATATGTATTCGTTCCACATCTGTTGGGGGCAAAGAAGATTACACAATAATAGGACGCTATAGTCCAAAAGACGATGGTAGCATTGCCATACTCTGTCGTGATGATGCAAATAATATATATGTTGGATATCTGAGTGGCGGTATTTTTTGCAAGAAGGCAAACGAGAACAATTTTTCTGCGATTCCATCGACTCAAGGATATGCTATCAATACACTTCTTCTACATTCAGGAACAATATATGTAGGAACAGATGGTAATGGAGCTTTCACTCTTAGCCCTGATGACCTTTCTTTCAAACCATTATCCCTATATTCTCCAAATGCAGACATCTCACGTGCCAAGATAAAGAGCATCTTATTTGACAATGAAGAAAACATGTGGCTTGCACTCCACCAAAAAGGTATTTTCATGCAGCCGCACCAAGGCAACCCCTTTAGATATCTAGGATATTTACAACTCGGAGGAGGAAATATCGGTGATGCCTGCGTTGTAGCCTTATATAAAGGAAGCCAGAACACACTCTATGTAGCTACCGACAGAAATGGCATCTACGGATTACGGGATCTCAATAGCCAAACTGCAGCCTTTCACTACAAATCACCCGCTACTGTTCTTTCAATGACAGAAGACAGCGAAGGCAGACTTTGGGTTGGATCATACGCTGAAGGATGCGGATGGATAGACAAAAACGGAGCATATCATCGCCTTCCTTTCTCATATGGCAGGACAACAGAGGTTTTCGACATACGGCAAGACCATAATGGACGACTTTGGATGGGAACATTAGGCGACGGTCTGAAATGCTATAATCCACATACAGAAAAGCTGACAGAATACCACGCAATAGCTGGTAAAAAGAATCAGCTTATCAACAATTACATACTACAGATGGAAATGAGTCCTGACGGCACCATGTTATTTATTGGAACAGCTATGGGACTTGCTTGTCTTGACATCCCCTCGGGCAGTTGGACTAAAGTTTTAGGTACAGATTCCATTCTTAGCGGTCAAATCGTAAGATGTGTGAAATATACCAAGCAGAATGGTCTGTGGGCTGGAACATCAGCAGGAGTATATCACTATGACCTATCCACGAAGAAACTGACGCATTACACCGAGCAAAACGGACTACCATCAAATCATGTATCAGCAATAGAACTGAATTCCAGGAATCAAGTATGGGTAAGCACAAACAAAGGAATATGTTCTATTACATTGCCTACAGGGAATATACAGAGGTACTACACATCCATTGGCTTCTATTCCAATGAATACAGCGAAGGCTGTTCTTATAGTTCAAATGACGGCATGATGTATTTCGGAGGTACATTAGGTGTTACATACTTCAATTCTTTACAGATTGAGCCTTCAACCAAGAAGCATCACGTGACTCTGACTAAAATGTTGATTGGCAACATACCAGTAAGAGCCCTGATGAAATCGGGAAGATACACTGTATGCGATACCCTGATAGATGATGCACATGAGTTTAATTTCTATCACAATGACAACAACATCACCATGCACTTCTCTACCCTATCATACGAGGGTTCAAGGCGCATTTCCTTCGCATATTCAATAAATAAAGGTAAATGGATAACCCTCCCACCTGGGGAAAACACCTTAACATTGAGTAACCTCCAACCTGGCGATTATCTTGTCCGTGTAACAGCAACTGAGGGTAGCGTTATCTCATCCCCGAAGGAATTCCTCATCGTAGTGCATAACCCATGGTATTTTACCCCATTTATGCGCTTGCTGTACATTGCTTTAATAACAGCACTTGTCCTGTTCTTTATATGGCAGGTCATAAATCGTGGCAAACAGCAGTTGAAAATACAAGAACACAGAAATGCAGAATTATTGCAAGAGCAAAAGCTACAGTTCTTCATAAATATTTCCCACGAAATACGCACCCCAATGACCTTAATCCTATTGCCATTACAACAGCTTATAAATGATGACCTGCATGCTGGCCGACAGGCAATATATACCTCTATGAAACGAAATGCCGACCGCATTCTGCGCCTCATAAACCAGATTATGGATATAAGAAAAATCGATAAGGAGCAGATGAGGATGCATATGCAGGAAACCGAGTTTATTGAATATAGCAAGCAAATCATTGATCTTTTCAACGTACAGGCTACAGCAAAAGGTATAGACCTCATCTTCATGCATTCCACTGAAAAGATAATGGTTTGGATTGACAGAGCTAATTTCGATAAAGTTATTTCCAACCTCCTCTCCAATGCCCTAAAATACACCAATAACGGCGGAAAGATTATTGTTACCATAGAAACATTTGAAAAACAAGTAACAATAAGGGTTTTCGACAACGGAGAATCAATTCCTGAAAATGAGATACAGAATATCTTCCGACGTTTCTATCAGACAAACACCTCTACCAACCTTAACAAAACGGGTACCGGTGTAGGACTTGATCTCGCCCGCTCTATAGTCCTAATGCACCATGGAGAAATCAGCGTCCGTAATATAGAAGGTGTTAAAAACAACATAGATCGAGGTGTAGAGTTTACTGTTACAATACCACTCGGCTCAGACCACCTCACAGAAGAAGAGAAGTTTAATGTTGACACCTCAACCGAGGATAATAATAATACAGAAGAATATCCTATCACCAAAGTTGATGATGACGAGGAACTTGATACTGATACCAATGCCCCAGATACTCGCCGTCCTACTATTGTCATCGTAGAGGATGAGGATGAGATACGTAACTATCTTATGACTGAATTCTCCGACATTTACCGTGTCCTGACCTTCCCAGACGGCAAGGAAGCTCTGCCCGTAATACTCAGGGAAATACCTAGTCTGATTATTTCCGACATCATGATGCCTCATATGGATGGTAACGCCTTACTTACTTCTGTACGCAACAATGTGAATACAAACCACATACCTATAATATTGCTGACAGCAAAGATACGCGACGAAGAAAGACTTGAGAGTCTGGAGCTTGGAGCTGACCTGTATATCACTAAGCCGTTCAATATGGATATACTCAAGCGTAATGTTGCCAATTTGCTGAAGACAAGAAGGCTTCTTCAGAACAAGTATGCCGGTAAGGAGACTCCACAGGCAAAGATTGACAATATCGTGCTTGAAAGCCCTGATGAGAGACTCATAAACCGTATCATGGATGTGGTCAATAAAAATCTCAACAACTCAGACCTGAACATTGACATGATATGCAGCGAAGTAGGCATCAGCCGCGTCCATTTGCACCGTAAGATGAAGGAGATGACAAACCAGACACCTCATGACTTCATACGCAACCTACGACTCAAACAGGCCGCACGTCTGCTTGCAATGAAGGGACAAAGCATCACAGAAGTTGTTTATCATTGCGGTTTCAACAGTACAACTTCCTTCTCTACAATGTTTAAGAAGATGTATGGCATGTCACCGCGTGAATATCAGCGGCAACATGCCGATTAAATCGTAACTTTTATAATTCAAACGGCACAACAGGCAGTCCGTTTTTCCCCATAAGCGTAGCGTTTATGGGGTTACTTTTCCATGCATAGCGAACTTTATCACCTATTGCATCGATTATAATTTCTGTGCCATGTGCTTTTCCTTTTACATTCTGCCATTTACCATTAGAGAATATCTCCATATCACCAGTTCCATCATTGTCCTGAAGCTGCTGATCCATGATAACGACCATACTGTCTCCCCTCTTTTCCATCCTTACGGGTTGCGGGCTCACTATGCCCTTCAGCAGAGCCATAGCACAACGTTCTGCCACCTCACGCTTTCGTAAAGGATGAATATCTGAAGCCTCACCAAGGTCGTGAGCACAAGTAATGGTAGCATAAGCATCGTCCTTAGCTGACATTCGCTGTTGCTCGCGTAATTGTGACCATGTACTGTCCTGAGGCTTTTCTGAGTAGTCCATATAACCTGCCAGTTGAACTATATTGAACTGCAAAGCTGGGTTATTGAATATAGAACGCCAATTACCCATCATCTTCGTAAGCATTCCCCCATATTCCATCGGTTTTCCGGTATTAGACTCACCCTGATACCATACTACACCTTTTATTGCATATGGAGCAAGCGGAGAAATCATTCCATTATAAAGAACAGAGGCCTGATTGTTGGTATTTAGTTTGCCGCCCAATGGTCCTTCAGGCATCAGTGAGCCTGTCTTTATCTTCCAGTCTAAAGAAATAGGCACCGTACTATTGTCCTCAAAAACAATCTCATGCGGCTTATCCTTGAAGAAATTAGCCATACCACTTTTGACGATGATACGCACAGCTATAACATTATCCCCTTCGCGAAGTACTCCAGCAGGGATATTATATCGACGCGGAGGATACTGATAGTATGTCACACCCACCTGTTTTCCGTTTACATAAGTATAGTCCATATCATGGAACGTACCAAGCAACAGTTTGGCAGACTTTCCCGCATGAGCTTTGTCAATGTTGACGTGCTGTCTAAGCCAAATGGAGCCTGTTATTGCCTTACCCTCATGCCTTGCCCAAGACCAGTTATCATACTGATTATATGTACGCCAAGACTCATCCGGACACGAGATTTCTGCATATTTACCGCTAATACCAGGGTCTGTTATGTTCATTGTATTGGTCCATACATCATTAGCACGATTATTTGCCTTTGTCTGATCAGCAATATATGCAGAATCAGTATATAGCATAAATGTGCTATAGTAATCCGTATTCTTCAGCGAGTCGATATTAAGCCACGCCTGTATAGGTGAACCTCCAAGAGAAGACTGTATTATTCCCTGCGCAACCCCTGTTTCCTCATACATTTTCCTAGCTAGGAAATAGCCTAATGAAGAAAAAGTCCAGGCATTCTGCTTTGTAGGAGTCTTCCATGCTATATTGACCTTGACATCCTTGTCTTCAGAAACACTAGCTTTTGTCCTTACCTGAAACAGACGTATCTTATCATTATTATAATTGTCTATTTCAGTAGTATATTGCGGATATACACGCTCTATAGTAACATCAACATTTGACTGTCCAGAACACAGCCATACATCGCCCACCATAACATCTGTAAGAGTCTTGTCATTTATGGACAAAGTATATGGGCCACCTGCTTTCTGCTTAGGAAGCATTACTTGCCATTTTCCGTTGGAATCAGCTGTGGCAGAATATTTCTTGCCACGAAATTCCACAGTGACTGTTTCACCTTGACCTGCCCAGCCCCATACAGGTATGTCCTGTCCTCGCTGCAGCACCATGTGCGACTGAAACAAAGCAGGCAGTGTGACGCTACCCGCCATTGCAAATAGACTAATACAGGATAGAGCCAAAAGTGCTATACCTCTTGTCATTCCTGAAAATGATAACCTTGTCATTTTATACATATTCATTGTGCATTCACTATGATGTTAATTATCTCCTGGATATCTGTACCATTCACCAAACCATCTTTGTTGACATCAGCTTTTTCATCAAACTCACCTGCAACGATGAAATTAATAACAGCTTGGATATCTGTACCATTTACGACACCGTCACCGTTGACATCGCCCTTTAAGCCTGTTGCCTCACTACTGAAACGCCAGTTGTCAACCTTGACACTGCCATTGGTACATACAAAGTATACATTATTTATAATACCAGTAAGTTCTTCTGTAAGTTCAGTTGTGACTTCTTCGAATTCATTACCTGATATTTCTATCGTAGCAATAGCTTCGCCATCAAGACTCTTACGAACCTCGACGGTTCCTGCTCCTGAAGCGTTCATGACAACGCTCCTTGCCGTTCCGTCACCAAGCGAGTAGTTTATACCATACACAGAAGTCCATGCATTCTGAGGCATATTAACAACAGTATTACCATCAGTCTCTGTCATCTCTACCGTTATCCCTGCCCCATTATTCATCATTTCCGCCTGCTGTTCGTCGTATGGATTCACACGCACGCCAGAAAGCTGCGACACACCTTCGATAGTGGCCGTACTTGCAGTAAGACCATCGATATAAGGCTTGTTCTTTACAACCCTTACGCTCATAGAATTTGTCTGAACATTACGATAACCTCCGGCATAACCGTTCTTGTCCTCAAGCCACTGAGTGTGATAGAACATATAGTACTGACTACCAAACTGCTGCAAATGACTGTGGTTGTTTCCGTATGGATAACCCAGATTACCTGGGTTAGGAAGCATTTCTCCACCATATGTCCAATTATTTGCAAGAGGATTAGATGTAGAAAGCCATACAATTGAGCATGAAGACGGAGCTGCCTTGCTGCTATATTCAGACCAGTTGTCCGCAATTGTCCAGCGTGTACAATAGCTATATACCCATTGATTACCGATATAGTTAAGCTCATTTGCCTCAAACTGACACGGAGCACTAATCTCTGCTATATCCGATGAATTAAATGAGATAAGGTCATCAGCAAGTTTTACTATACGAGCATTGCCAGGGAAGAGAGCAGAACCCGTTGACTGTATGTCGCCACCACCGAAAGTAAGGTATGCCTCACCTGTTTTTGGATTGATTGCTACACCTGGATCTATAATACTGCTTATCGTACCTATTCCCTCTGTATTGCCGTCAATGAGCGCTTTTCCAAGAGGATCTTTCCACGGACCGACAGGAGAAGTGGAAGTGAGTACACCTATACCACCTCCACCATTGGTAAAGTACATATAGAAGTGTGTCAGACCATCGCTCTCCACACGGCTAATGATGGATGGTGCCCATGCACGACTTATCCAAGGTGCAATTTCCTTTACATCAATAGTACCGTGGTTGGTCCAGTTAGACATATCTTTGGTTGACATACATACGAGCGATGTTATCTTGCTATAGTTGTTGGCAACAAGTCCCTTGGTAGAGTCAAACTGCTGCTGGTCACATGTGCCATATACATATAGACGACCATCATACTCTACAGCTGTCGGATCAGCGAAATACTGATAAGGATTTATTGGATTACCAAATCCTGCAATCTTAGGTGACGTAGGAACTATCTCCTCAGGCTCTCCTTCTTTTTCAAACACAAAGGTATAGAACATTCCTGGCTGCAATGTCGTCACCAGTCTCTTTGTTGAAGGATTATATTCATCCGTAAAATCTATCTTCTTTGCATTTAAACTTTCGCCAGTAACTATCGCTGTAACCTTATTTGCCACAAATGGATTACAGATAACAGTGAAATTAACAGCTACAGTCTGTGGATTCAGCACAAAAACTGTTATCGTATTGCCGTCATCGCTGATATATGTAGAACCTCCGATGAGTTTATCAAAATTTACCGTCTGACCATTAGGCTGTGGTATTGCTGCAAAGCCACTCTTTGTCGTATTGATACGCGTCTTGCCTGTAGCATACTTTGCATAGTGGCTGAACACCCACGCACGCTTCCACAACTGTGTACTGCTACCACCATGATTAGAAGCAAAGAAATCATCGAGCATATTGTAATATACATAGCCTGTATAGTAATTCTGCATGGCTATCTCAATATTCTCGATCATCCTATATTCAAACTTGAATTCTCCACCATATGGGCCATAACCATAACTTCCATAATCATCTCCATAACTTACAAGGTACTCCGTCATCCAATGTGGCTTTCCCTTGTCATATATATTCTTGGAGAATGATAAATCATTTGAACCATAGAAGTGGTTACCGTAGATGTCAATATTATCCGTAGCGTCTGCTATACCGAGAAGAGTAGTATTATAGTTCTTCTGCCCCCATCCGAAGGTTTCCGGACCCATAATCTTACATTTAGAATCTACTGCAGCACGTGCAGCCTTTACCATTGCCGCCATCTGCTGAGGAGTATATATACAACTCTCATACGTTGCAGTACTTCCGCCGTCTGTAGGAGTATAGTCGCACTCATTCTGAATGGATATTATATCTATCGGTGCACCTGCTTTTTCCATTGCTGCACGATAGCGCTCCAGATAATCAGCAAATTCCGACATCTTATCATCAAGGATGGTGGAACCGGAAGAACTGTTTCCGCCCCACCTTGATGGGACGAGAGGATACACCCAAGTACCGAAAGAATTCTGGTAAGGTGCGGTGAAACCGTCCTTTTTATATTGAACAGGCGGTGTCCAAGGAGTAGCAAAAACCTGAAGGTCCGGATTTACCTTACGAGCCCATTTGACAGGGTTGCTATACTCTGGCGTAGTCTTGTTCCATGAAGACTCATCAGGACTGATGCGCAGTCGCATGATGTTCAGACCTACCTGACCTTCTCCCTGTCCCCATAGCAGATTCACCTTTTCCTGAGTATAAACATCTGCCCACTGACCATTCATGCCAGTACCACCGAAACCGTCAATCTTTTGGTATTTGGTAGGATTAGCCGTAATATACAAATTAGCCGTCGTGACAGCATTCATACCCAATGGGTTCAAACAGGCCAGAAAACCGATAAAACCGAGAATTTTTGCTCTCTTCATTTCATTCAATGTTCAATATTCAATATTTCAATAACTGAAGCATCCTTTCTGCATATCTTCTTCCTATGATGCGATATCCCTCTGCCGTAAAATGCAGTTTATCAGGCTTTCCTGGACATCCCAAAGACGATATTGGATATGCTGTAGGTATGTTGTCGTGTATGTTATCGATGATGGAATTGTGCATATAGCAGCATCCTCCATCAATTTTTGTAAGCAGTTCTCCGACGAGCAGCGGAACATCCTCTGCTTTCAGTCCAAGTTCATTCAGCATTCGGGTATATATGAGATTAACGCGAGAAGGCCATGTTTTCTGACCATTGTCCGTACAACCCTGATGCAGCAAGATGCCTTTTATGACACCTACCTGCTGCGCCTTCTTCGCCAATTCCATCAGACGACGG
>JAEEGL010601690.1_pt1 | contig 25660 bp, 19 predicted proteins | sample 9134231 | NCBI WGS metagenome assembly JAEEGL01 (sample SAMN16246548, study PRJNA631951) | gut metagenome | biome: gut microbiome; feature: rumen; material: fiber-attached | host: Bos | place: Iran: Karaj | collected 2018-10 | reverse complement strand
TTTCAACAAGAGGACGGGCAAGTATCTTTACAACTCTTCCGCCATTACGACAGGCGCCTACAAACTTTCCTGGGGCAATCTTCCTTGTGGAGATCCATATATTCACGAGGAGATAAGCAAAGACGAATACGACAATATGCCAGGAGTCCCGATATCCGACCATGCCATCCTGGAGGCCAACGGCTACCACGACTGGGAACCGACTCTCGGTAAATAATAGGGCAAGTCGCTTGGTACCTTAGTGAGGATGGCCGTGAAAAGATATCTGACCATAGCTGCTGCGCTGATTATTATCTGCCTCGCCGGGAACGTGTATGCGGCGGAATCCCGCTTGTTTGCGACCAGAGCGGAGATAAAGGCGTTCCATTCGGCCGGGACCGGCTCGACCGGACACGAGATTTTCGCGGCAATACGCTCCCGCGTTCAGGAGCGCGCGTCATCCCCGTCCCTAACGGATACGACGGCTACTACCGAATGGTGGCACCACGTCTCCGAATATATGACGGACGCGGCGCTAGTACATGCAATCGAGCCTGGTGAGAAAGTGGACGCCTGGCTGCGTGCCAGGCTGCTCGAGCTTGTCCGCAGGCCCGTATCCGACTGGGCGGGACCTCCTTTCCGGCGCTATCGAGGCGGCGAGATGACGGGAAGCCTCGAAACGGCCCATATCAGCTGGACCGTCAGCATCTGCCTCGACATGGCCGGAGATCTCTTCTCGGAAGAGGAGAAGGCCGAAATCAGGGCCGCTCTGCGAGAAAAGGGCCTCGTACCCTGCCGCAGGTATCTTGAGAGCAATATCCCCTACCACAACTGGAACTGCGTCTTGTATGCAGGCTATACCGTGACGGCAGCCGTCCTTCGGGACAAGGAAGCCCTCGACTACGCGAAGTACTGGTTTCCTGTCGCCCTGGACCATTTCCAGGATGACGGAAGCTACGGCGAGTCGCTGCAGTATTCAAACTATGCAGCCTACGCCATAATGCTGGCCCATGAGGCCTTGATCCGCGCCCGGGTGCTGAAAAGCGGCGATTATAATCCGTATGCAAAAATAGTGGACTGGGCCGCCTACGCCTTAGTTTGCCGCAAGCCCGTTGTTGGCTGGCCCGTGGCGGCCGTGATGCCCCGCAGCATCAATTTCGGGGATTGCGCGGCAACGTTCCGGCCCTCAGGCGACTTGCTGATGCATATAGCCGGGCGGGCCAGGCAGGACCTGCCGACCCAGGCAGGCATAGCCGCCTGGCTCTTCGACAGGACGTATCGGCCTGTCGACGGCCCGGCAATCCACGATATGGCCAGTTTCGGATTTATCAACGACTTCGGCTTCCTGTCCGTCCTCCTGGCACAGGACGCGGCAGCTCCCATCTCTCCGGAACAGGCCAGGTATCCCGTAGCCAGGGCCTTTTCGGCCGGTGACGCCTTCCTGCGTGACTCCTGGGACGGCAAGACGGTGCTCGGTTTCCGTATGGCTCCGGAGGCCCGTCACGCCAACGGACATCTGCACGGTGATATGAACAGCATCCAGCTCTATTTCAACGAAGAAAGGATGCTGGCAGATCCCGGCCACAGTTGCTACCGCAACCTGACGCGGGAACTGGATGTCGCCACCTCCAGTCACAACACCTGCACTTTCATACTACCGGACGGGAGCGTCCTCGCTCAGCTCAAGAGCACGCGAAGGACGCGCCAGGCCGCCGGTCCCCTTTGGGACGGCAACGAGCCCTTCAGCCCGGGGGGCAAAAGGATAGAGTGCTCCCAGAACGGGCAGATACGCCGCGTTTCATCGGATGTGGCCGAACTCTACGGGGCTCCTTTGAAGGAATTTACGCGCACGGCGGTGCTCTGCGGGTCCAACGTGGTTTTCGTCATAGACCGCATCAAGTCCGACGTCCCTGTAAAGCTTGTATGGAACTGGCTTCTGGACAACAGGGACGGAGCCCTGAGCTACGATTACGGGCAGCCCGGTTTCATCTCAGCCGACCGTCCCGGCGCATCTATGCGGATAAGGCGTTTCGGCACGGAGGGAAAACTCTCAGGACCGACTTGGGCTCTGCTCCACGACGCATACCACACCCTTCCGGGGCGCTTCTGTGAGGGCAAAGCCGGAAGCGGAATATCCTTCCGTATCACGGAGGAAGTGGCCTCTGAAAGCAGCTTGTCTGTCCACGTAATACTTCTTGACTCGCGCGAAGCGATAGACGGATGGACCTGCAGTGAGAACAACGGCAGTTACATCGCCGAGAACAAAGATCGTAGACTGCGCTGGACCCTAACCCTCGGGCAGGACGGTTCCATAGAGGTCAGCCGCCTCCTTTGTCCAGCCCGTCAATGAAAACAGGGCAAAATCAGCTTTTTGAGAAGTAGGACATCAGGGCCTTCTGATAGTCCTGAAGGGCGGCGGAGCCTTTGGGGGTTATGCGGCAGACGGTATGGGAGCCGCGACCGGCTCCGCTGGTGGAAAGTTTGATATAGCCGGCGTCCTGGAGGTTGGAAAGCTGGACGGAAAGGTTACCCGAAGTGGCGCCAGTGAGCCCTTTCAGGTACACGAAGTCTGCGTCGTCCAGCGAGTCCAGGGCTGCCATAATCTTGAGCCGTAACTCGTTGTGCAGTATGGGGTCAAGATCTTTAAATTCCATCTTTAATTCTTTTCTTGTAGAGAAGACCGGGTACTACCAGCGACACGACGGATACAACGGAAAGCGCAAGCATTTGCCACGCCCAAAGCTCTCCCTGAAGGATAAAGGCACCAATGCCTATGGCTGCACCCGCCAGCCCGCCGATAATCTTTGGGCGGAATCGGTTGACTTCTCCGGTGACAAAGGCTCCCATCCCGACAAGAAGGCTGATGAGCGGCACGGCAAACAGTTCGAACATATCGGCAAGCCCGAAGGCAAATCCGCCGACCGCACAGGCCGCTCCGACAAAAATCCAGAAATCCAGGATAATCTTGGCTTCGTGGGTCCTGTGATGAGTGCGCTTGTGGTCGCGGCGAAGGAGAATGATCATCCAGGGCCAGCCGATAACGACGGCCCCGGTCCAAATCCAAAGGCACCAGTTCTGGCGAAAAACCGTCCACAGAACAAACTGAATCAAGAAAAAAGCAGCGGTGAGGAATCCCCACAGCAGGAAAAGGTTTTCTCCTGTGGGAATCTTGTCCATTTCTACTTTGCCTCTTGTACGGGCAATGATTTCCAGAGCGTCAAAGTTTTCTTCCATACAAGAGGCAAAGATAGCGATTTTTTAATTGTGGTCTACGTATATAGTACTGGTCTTTCTATTGTCATACTTCAGTCGGAAGATAATCTGGGTGCTGTAGCTCGTCTCGCCGCCAGGATTGCTCTTGGTGCGCACAAGCTTCGGGTGATCCTCCTTGCCGCCGTGGCCAGAGAAGGAGAAGCCGTCGTAATCGTAGGCCAGTTCTACATCGGCCCAGTTCCAGTAGGCGTCTTCCGGAACGGTAATAACGCCCACTTCCATACCCATAGGATAATTGCACACGCCGTTTTCTCCGCCGCTGGTCCAGGGTTCAAAAGCGCCGTTACTGTGCTTATAGCTAATCTTGAAGGAGGTGGCCTTATGATGAACTACCTTAACGGGGATGGTGAACTTGACGCTGTGGTCGGTCACGCTGCGGAAGATAAGGTTGAAGTTTCCTTCCGGGATGCCCTTCTTGAAGCTGACATATTTGCCGTAAGGATTGTAATCCAACTTGTTATAGTTCTCAGTAGCCGGGTCAATCTCTATGCCGTAACCGGTGAAAGAAGATTCCTTGGGCGTCCATCCATCTACCGTAAGCCAGACTGTGTCGCTGCCTCCCCATTCGGGATCATTCTCGGCCAGGATATAATCGGCGGAACTGTTTTCCATCGATAGCGAGAATGAAGAGTACCCGGGGCCGTTATAGAGTGAAATTTTATAGGTCATCTCCGTGCCGGAGTAGCCGAAGGTGAGTGAGACCTGCTGGTTGTCAGCGGATTTGGTGGCGGTGAGTTTCTGCGTGGAGGCGTCCCAGCTGAACCATTCCCCGGAAGAGCCATTTCGGGTCTGGCTTTTCAGCGTTACCTTGCTCCAGTCGAAGGTGGCGCCGGGAGTCCAGGATGCAGAAAGGGTAGTGGACTTGCCAGGGACCACCCAGTTGCTCTCGTAATCCAGACGGAATTCCGAGAGGTCGGCAACCAGTTCCTCCACAATCGCGTTGCCGCAGATGGTGTATTCGACTCCGTCAGAGACATAGCTGTCTGTTTCGGGATCGTACTTCTGGTTCTCAAATACAAGGACAAAGAGGAACTGGTAATCTCCGGAGTATGATTTGGTTCCGCTTTTCTCTTTGAGCCAGATCTGGCTCCTGCCGTCCAGCTTCACGTTTCCGCCCTGTCCCATATGTGCGTCTATCATACCGCCCAAACGCATTGTCCCAAGTTTTGTCCCGGCCCAAGGATACTTCTGGTAGAACTCCTGGTTGATGGTGGTCAGTTTATTGGCAATTGCCAGAGGGAGTTCGGCATTGGCCCAGCCCATGGTCATTTGCTCCGGATCCTCATCCATCAGTTCCACGTGGATGGCCTGCTGGGAACCGTCCATATTGCTGGTGCCAACATACCAGCTCGAGTACTCCTGAGGCAGTGTAAATACTTGAACCTCACCACCTTTCTTCTGAATGGAATAAGTGTTCTCCTTGAGTTTTTCTGCCATTGAAATTGGCTGTTCGCCCACGGTCGGATCCTCTGCGTCCAGTGGCAGTACAGTGGCTGTCGCCGTCGCCAGGTTGCCCTGCTGTTCCACGATTCCCTTTACGTTTTTCACCGTGCCTTTGACAGTGCCGCCCTTGAAGTTTGCCGGATCCGACGCGGTAAAGGTCACGCTTATTTTCCCGTTTTCATCCGTCGTCCCCGACGCGGGGCTCACCGTACCGCCGGTGGCTTCGAAATGCACTGTTGCCGTGGTCTTGTCTTTTGTAAGGTCAATCACAGTTCCATCGGGACGAAGGAGCGAGAAGGTGAAGGTAAATGACGCAGTACCGTTCTCGGCAATCTTCTGCGAAGCCGGTGACACAGTGAGTTTGTCCTGTGTTCCCTGAAGTTGTCCTTCGATTTTCTCCGGGTCACATCCGGAAAGGAGCCCTGTCACCAGGGCAAAGAGGGGAAATAAGTGCTTGAGTTCCATATATGAGTGCTTTTAGTTTATTCCATAAACTTTCGCAAAGATACTAAAGTTTATAAAATAAACAATAAAAAGCCTATGTTCGCACAAAAATAGACGCTTACTGATTATCTCTGTAATTAGAAGTTACGCGAAGGAGGGGAAGGCCTTGAACATGGTCAGAAGAGAGATCAGTTCGTCTTTCAGGCCATGCCGCACGAAATCCTTCATCTCGCCCTCGCTAAGCTCACCCATACCGCTGATCAAACTCTTTTCCGAGATATCCAGGACACTTGCGATGCATTTGTCCAGATATTCTTCAATTGGCATTCCCATGCGGGATTCCACGATTTCTTTATTGATGGAAGTCCTTTCCTTCAGGAAGAACCAGCAGTCGAACACGTCTCGGCTGGTGATCTCAGTCCGGTCAAGGAGGGCGCACAACTTGTGGGCGAACATGTCTTCCTTCACCATCACACGCATCTGAAGACCGAGATAGTTCCGGATTTCATAGTGATTGTCGTACAGCCGGTTGGATATCTCAATTTTGAGTTTCCGCTCGCCGATACCATAATCAAGCACGATGATGATTCCATAGTGTTTGATGGCCTCGTCGTGAATCTTGCCGTATTTCAGGACAAGCTTACGGACTCGATCATAAACCTCGGTTTCCTTCTCCGGATTCAGCAGATTGAAGTCCAGGTCCGTCGAGAAGCGAGGCAAATTATGAAAGAACATGGTGGCGGTACCGCCCTTGAAGGCCAGAGAGGAGGAAAGCAGTGCATCGGAGAAGATGTCCTTCAGCAACTGCAGCATAAAGAATTTATGTTTGTTCGTATCCATTATCCAAGTATTTTTAAAACACGTTGCTCAAGCGTTTTGCTATTGTAGATGGGAAGGAGAGCAAGCACCTTCTGTTTGTCTAGGGAGGATGGGTTGTCGAAATAATAATTACTGTCCAGATACAAGGTGTCCAGAAAGGCTCTTTCAGGAGAAGCAATATTGACATTGCCCTCGCAGATGATGCCTGCCGTATCAATCAGGATTTCGCCCTTGATTTTCCGGTACCGGTACACCTTCCCGTCTATTTCAACGCTCCTCGACAGATTCCCCACAGAGGTAATCTCATCGTTGTACTGGAATACAATTCCAGCCCGCTGCAGCACATACTCCAGAGAGATGTAGGACGGGGTGTAGAGCAGGCAGGACAGTTCCTTCTCGTCATATCCCGGCTTGGCGTATATTCCCTTCCGTGGATTGAGGATTTCGCCTTTCCTGACATAGCCCAACATCCTGATCTTCACTGTGTCCCGGTCAAGCCCTTGGCCATAAGCCATGGCGATTCCCTTCATAGTAAAAACACTTGCTTTGTCCTTGTAAAGATCCAGGAGAAGTTGATTTTGTAAACCCATAGTAGTGTTGTGCATTACTTTCAGTTCACAAAAATACGAAAAGACGTTGAAGGCTCCAAATATTTTTGCTCTATGAAAACAAAAAAACCTCCCGTGAGGGAGGCTTGTGCCCCTAACCGTTCTATTCTCGAACCTTTTGCTGGAGGGGATAGAGCGATTGTGGTCCATGCACGATATTCTTCCAGACCCAACTAATCACCACATGATTAATCTTTGGAGGGTGACTATCGGTCTCTCGACTTTTTAGTCACCCTCATGTCGACGGCATCACCGCCTACCTCTCCACCTTCGCGTAGCCTTCGAAATGGCCAAATAGCACTATCACGGGCGAAATGCAGAGTAAATCCGTTCTGTTTCGCCCGCTATACGAACAGGTCTGCCATTGTGACCTGGCTGTTCGCTATATCGGAATACCCGTTCCTCTCCAGCCCGTAGGTGGTGATGAAAGTGATGAACAGGCCCTTCTTGGTGCCGGTCTCCCGGCGGAATGCTTCGCTGCGATTGTTCAGTTTGAGGAATTCGTCTTTTGAAATGGCGTATGTTCCGCCCGAATACTTGACTTCACAGAGATTGATAATACCGTCAGCCCTGTCAATGGCAAGGTCCACCTGGGCGCCCTGGGGAGATTCAGTGCTACGCCAGGAATAATACTGCGTGAGAATGCGGTCCACGCCGATGGCTTTCAGGATCAGCGGGATATGGGCCATGGCCACCCGCTCGAAGGCGAGGCCGTACCAAGTGTTCTGTACAGGGGTGTTCAACGTATTGCTCCAGTAGTGCGCGTCCGTTATCCTCTTTGTGAGGAAGGTCTGGTGGAAGATGGAGTAAAAGTCCACAAGCTGGTACAGGCCGCCTGTCGCCCTTACACTTTTTCCAATCAAGTTGTAATAACGGATGAAGTCACAGTTGACCAGGTCTTCCAGGATGTCGCCGAAATGGCCATTGTCGTTGACTTTCAGTTTCTTTGCAAGCTCTCCACGTGTCATTCCCTTCCGGCTGCCGGAAAGGGTCCTGATGACGGCCTTGTATTTGTCCGGGTTGTTGAACAGGGATTTGTAGAGCCGGTCGAATTCCCTTGCCAGGGGCGCCTCTTTCCCGAAGAAGAGCATGTCAACGTTTTCGGAAAGGCTCTTGTTCCTGTCCAGCATATCCAGGTAATAAGGGACGCCACCCAGGATCATATAGGTCTGCAGAACGCTGATGTCGGTCCATCCGAACCCGTTCAGGCGAAGGTATTCGCGCGTCTCACCCAACGTAAACGGGAATAGATGCTTTTCGTGGGTAATCCGGTCGTGCAATCCGCCTTTGTTGTCAATGATGTTCCGGATGATCCAGGAGGTGGCGCTGCCGCAGACAATCAGGAAGACTTCGGCATGTTTACTGCCCCAGGTATTCCAGAAACGGTCCACGGCCTTGACAAGGCTGCTCTTGGGCGTTGCCAGGCAGGGCAGTTCGTCAATGAATACGACCAGCCGTTTGCCAGGGACGAGTTTCTGCTCAAGCAGGCCCCGGAGCGCTTCGAAAGCATTCATCCAGGAACGGGGCTTGCGCCCTTTGTATCCGCATCTGCGAAGGTCTTCCGTAAAGGCGGCGAGTTCTTCCTCCTGTGTCCCTCCGATAATGCCGGACGTGGAAAATGCATATTCCCCGCTGAACTGGCTATCCACAAGAAAAGTCTTTCCCACGCGTCTTCTGCCATAGACGGCAATGAATTCCGGCTTTCCGGAATCATAGTATCTCCTAAGTTCGGCAATCTCTTCCTGCCTACCGAATATATGGTCCATATCCAATAATTTTCCCAAAGATAATCAAAATTACAATATCCCGGGCGAAATACATGGAAAAAACGCCACAAATCGCCCAGGATAGTGCATCTCGGGCCGGTCGGTATTAATTCGCCGATATGGTCACATCGGACGCCGGCATGGTGAGGGTATAGGAACCGCCTCGCGCTTCTCTTCGACGCGAATACGCTTGACGGGGACCTGGCGTTGAGGGCAAGGCGCAGTTTTTCAAGACACGATATAGCCGCAGGGGCGAATCTCATAGTGGCAAAGCAAAAAGAGGCCGGTTCGTCTTTTATGTTCGCCCATACCGTAGAGGCCAATCCAGTCAGAGTTTATCGAGACGGCGCCGCAAGCTGGGCATTCAACACCAATTCCACTTATATGGACGCGGTGAAGTCTAAACTCAACCTTTTCATTTCGGATGAGTGGAAGCCGGTTCCGCGCCTCGTCGTCCGGACAGGAATCCGCTTGACTCCGCTTTACAATGACGTATTCAGCGCTGCGCGTCTGGGAGGGGAAAGCCTGAACGCCCGCGCTACCTGGCAGAATCCCAAGTACAAGAACTACAGCAACGTGTTTACTTTCAGCGATGGCTCCCAGGCTGTCCTAGACTATACCGGCAACACCGTCACAGGCATCTCCAAGTTGATGGTGGAATTCGATCCGTCCTATCAGTGGGGCAACGTCAGGGCCTGGGGGAGTGTGCGTTACGACAGCCGCCAGTATGTGAGCCGTACCAATCTGGCTTCATTTTCGGGCCATTTCGAGACCTTCGCCGGTGCCGACTGGAAAATAACGCGCAGCCACAGCCTGTCGCTGAGTTTCGTGAACCTGCTGATGCAGAGCGGGGCGAAAGGCAGCATAGACATTGCCGACACCATAGACGATCCGTCAGTCCTTGACGGCTATGTTATGGCCGGATCTTACATTCGGCCCTTTACTGTGGACCTTTCTTACACATATAGTTTCTAGTTTCCGGGATAGAAGCCTTCCCGGCGAGTGACAGTGTCGTTCCCGGGGTATACTCTTACGAGCACCACTCCGTGAGGCGCGACTTCCGTCTCCCACCTTTCTTTAGCCCCGACCGTAGCGATGTCTTTCTGCCGCCACAGGTCACGTATCGTCTGAGTGCCCTCGATACCGATACTGTGGCAGATGAATCCGATCTTCCGGGGAGTTTCTCCGAGATTGAACATACCAATGGCAACAGAACCGTCTTCCAGAGGCTTGATGTAGGTGGCATATGCGTCACTGTAGTAGTAGCGGGAAGCCTGCAGTCCCAGCGGATCCTGATTGACATCCAGTACCTCCGTATTGGACAGCAGCGAGAAGGTGAAATCGTCCATATCCGCCATATCGCAGCCAATCAGGAGAGGAGAAGCCAGCAGAGCCCATAGAGAAATATGGGAGTACTGCTCGTCCGGAGTTAGCTTGGAATCGTGGACTTTCGGCCCCCAGCCGACCTTTCCGACAACCAGCATATCGGCGTCCGGCCAGTGGCCCGGAGCCTTGAACTGTGCCCATCTGTCCTGGCCTTTGAAGCCAATCTTGACAATGCTCTCCCACTTGTCCCGTATGTCGCCGGTAGTGCGCCAGGCCTGGCAGTATTTTTCCCAGTAGGGGGCGAGGGCGAATGGTGCGCTGTTCGACAGACTCAGAACTATGTCTCGTCCGGTCTCATTCAGCGCCTCGGCCATTTCCCGGGTGTTGTATACGTCATTTGGATTCCAGTCATACTTCAGGTAATCCACGCCCCAGTCAGCCCATTGGGCGGCATCTGCCTTGGCAAAGGAATACTTGCCGAAGTACCATAGAGTTTTGCGGTCAGTCCTGCTGCGGTCCAGTTTATAGACACTGTCGACAAGTTCCTTCTTGATGAAGTCATATGTGCCGTCAGGATAGTCCGCGCTGGTGCCGATGTGTCCGGCATATGTGCCGACCCAGGGACCGGAATAGATGCCGAATTTTAGGCCCATCGAGTGAATCTCCTTCGCAAGGCCTTCCATATCGGGGAACTTGCTGTTCGGCTGGATTGCATTATGTTTTCCGCCGCGTACGCCCTGCCATCCGTCGTCAATGTTGATGTAGCTCCATCCGCAGTCCGCGAGCCCTCTCTCGACCATCGCCCGGGCGGAACTGATGACTTTTTCCTGCGATACGCTGTTGCCCCACACATTCCAGGAATTCCAGCCGAGAGGAGGAGTGAGACATATTTCATTGCCGATGACAATGCGGAGTTCGCGTTCGTCGCTGCCAAGATCGTTGGTGGCCTTGAGAGTAATCTTGTATGTGCCGGCTTTCTTAACTTTTCCGGAGATTATTCCGCTTTCCGGATCCAGTTTGAGCCCTTTGGGCAGACCCTCCGCCGAAAAAGTCATAGGACGCTTTCCCGTTGCGGGAATACGGTACATCAATGGCGCTCCAGGACGTTCTCCATACACTTTCGGCCCGTTTACTTTCGGTGTGTCAGGGGCCGGGGGGGTGAGGATGAAGGAAGAGTTGTCAACTGTGTCCTGTGCGGCTGCCTTTTCCCCCAGAGGCATCAGCGTCGCCAAGGTGGCCAGGCAAATAATCAAACAAGTACGTTTCATATCTTTCGCTTTTGTTGTCCTGATAATAATACGGACTCCTCCCGGAATAGCGACAGCGATATGTCAAGAAAAAGTTGTATCTTTGCCGGGATGGACAAGGAGAGTCTATACAAGTCGTTATATGAGGACTATTTCGCCGCTTTTTGCCTCTACGCCAAGCGCTATGTGCAGTCTGACGCAGTGAGCCAGGATATTGTGAGCGAGGTCTTCGCGCGCCTGTGGTTCAAGGGAGAACGTTTCATCCTGATTCGCGAAAAGGCCCTTTCTTTCCTTAAAACCAGCGTCAAGAACTCCTGTATCGATTTTCTGCGTCACGACAATGTGGCCAGAGCATATTCAGAGAAGCATACTTTTGCGGCTCCATCATATGCAGACAGTCCGGAGCAAATTTACTCTCTCAATGAACTGTATGCGCTGCTTGAAGAGGCTGTAGAAGCTCTTCCTGAGAAATACCGTGTTGTCTATACTGAAAACATCGTAGATGAAAAACCAGTCTGTGAAGTTGCACGGGCCTTGGGCGTTTCTGTCCGTTCAGTCGAGCGTTACCGTGCATCCGTGATGGAAATCCTTCGAAACAAACTCGCAGACTATCTTCCTTTATTGTTCTTCCTTTACATCCTGGGAGAATAATTCTGTAAATCGTCTTTTTTTTGTCGCAATCGGACTGCTTGTCCGTATTATTGTTGTATTATGGAAAAGACTCTACAAGAAAAACAACTCGCAATCAAAGAAATCCTTGATGATATTGAGGCGCTGAAGAGCATCGATGTCCAGGGAAACTACCGGCAGACTGTCAGCAGGATACGCCGTATCCGGCAACACAGGAGCGCATTCTGCGGAATTGCTGCGGCCTTTGTGCTTCTCATTTCTTCCTGGTTCTTCTTCCGTGGCAACAATGTGACGGACAATCTCATCAGCGTTACGGCTCCAGTCGGAGAGGTTCTTTGCCTGACCCTGCCTGACAGCAGCCACGTATGGCTCAATTCCGGCAGTACGCTGAGTTATCCGGAGGTTTTCCGGAAGGATCATCGTGATGTCCACCTTAGCGGGCAGGCCTTTTTCGATGTTACGGCCAGTCAGAAACAGCCTTTCTTCGTCAGGACCGATGCGGGAATCACCATCAATGTATATGGTACCCGTTTTGACGTGATCGCTTATCCTGACGAATCTTTTACCCAGGCGTTGCTTGTCGAGGGAAGCGTCAATGTCCTTTTCAATTCCGACAAGGTGGAATGCACGCTGTCTCCGCTTCAGAAACTGACTTATTCCCGGAAAGACGGCGAGTTTAACGTGGAGAATTTCGCCGCGGAAGATATGGTCGGCTGGATAGACGGGCAGCTGGTGTTCAACAATTGTCCTATGGACGAAATCCTGAACGCTGTCTCACGCCATTTCGGAAGCCGTATGAAGATGACGGATTTCTCTCACAGCGATGTCAGTTATCACGCTATGTTCGTCAACGGGGAAAGCCTCGAAGACATCCTTAACTACCTGTCTCTGGTATCACCGCTCAAATGGAAAGCCAAATCATGCAGGGACGGAGAAAAAGAATATACAGTAATCTATTGATAAATTATGTCAGGATACCATTTGGATTCCAGACCGCGCATCGCTTTTCTCTCGCTTGCAGTTTTCCTTATGCTCGGTGCGGGAGAATTCGTCTTAGATGCACAAAACCTCAGCAAGTCTCTCAATGCGGATAATGTGACCGTGGAACAGGTCATTGGCGACATCCAGGCTAATTCCGACTATGTCTTCCTATATAGCCGCGCCGTTGTGAAGGGAAACCGCAGGGTGAACATTACCACACGGAGTATGGATGTGCGCAAGGTGCTTGACGAGCTTTTTGCCGGCACCGACGTTACCTACAGCATTGACGGACGCCAGATCGTACTGAAACGGCAGGAGGAAAAGCCTCAGGCGTCCGTGCGCCAGACGACCCCTTCCAAGGAGACTCACCGCCTGAGCGGAAAAGTTGCGGACAAGAATGGAGAGCCATTGACCGGATGTGCCGTATGGGTGAAAGATACCGAAATATCTACCATTACGGATATAGACGGTAACTACTCTCTTACTTTCAGCGGCAATTATGGATTCGTAAAGTTTTCGACTCTTGGTTTCAAGGAGGTCGAAGTACGTATCGGGCAAGGGGCGGAGACGATCAATGTCGTCCTGGAAGATGATACTTTCGTGCTGGAAGAAGCCGTGGCTGTCGGTTATGGCCACCAGCGCAAGGCTTCTATCGTAGGCGCTATCACGACCATCGATCCTGACCAGCTCAAAGTCCCCGTTTCAAAGATATCCAACTCTCTGGCCGGCCGCCTGTCGGGTGTCATTTCATATCAGCGGACCGGTGAACCGGGCCAGGCTTCCACTTTCTTTATCCGCGGGGTCTCTACTTTCGGAGAGAGCGCGAATCCGCTTGTGCTGGTAGATGGAGTGGAACGCTCTCTGGACCTTGTAGACTATGAAGACATCAAGGAGTTCTCTGTGCTGAAGGATGCTGCCGCTACGGCCGTTTACGGCGTTCGCGGTGCAAATGGAGTGGTGCTTATCACTACCCGTAGCGGTGAAGAGGGAAGAGCGAAGATCAATGTGAAAGTCGAGCACGGAATCGTTGCCCCTACGCGAGTCCCGAAAGTGATTGACGGACCGACTTTCGCCAAGATGTATAACGAGGCTCTCGGCTACGAATATTTCAGTCCTTATGAGATTGATGCCATTGCGAGCGGAACTGATCCCGACTTGTATCCCAATGTGGACTGGATCAACGAGATTTTCAAGACCAGCACCACCGACACCAGGGCCAACATCAACGTGAGCGGAGGTTCAAGTGCCATCAAGTATTATGTGAGCGGAGGGTACTATAACGAAGACGGCTTATTCAAGACCGATCCTACCCTGGCTTACAATACGAATATGTTCTACCGGAAATTCAATTTCCGTTCGAATGTCGATGTCAAGATAAGCACTCATACCTCCCTGAACATCAACCTCGCGACCACTTTCGAGCAGAAAAACAAGGGCGGCACGTCAGCATCCACCATATGGGCCCAGGCTCTTTATACGCCTTCCTGCGCCTTTCCGACCGTTTACAGCACGGGGCAATATCCCGGACCTGGCGGCGGACAGGCAGGCTCCAACCCGTATGCGCTCGTCACTCAGACCGGCTACAAGCAGAGCTTTTACAACAATGCCCAGTCGGTATTCAACATTAAACACGATTTTTCCTGGCTGACGGACGGGCTTTCCGGTAATTTCAAGGTCAGTTTCGATGCGAACAACCAGCATTCCCAGGACCGTACCAGGACTCCCGAACAGTGGGGCAACGCCTATCGTGACGACGACGGCCAACTTATCCTCAAGCAGATCGTGGAAGGCTCCCAGACGCTAAGTTTCAGTTATCCTTCCCAAGGATGGAGGGCCTGGTACCTTGAGGCAAACCTCAATTGGGCACGTTCATTCGGAAAGCACAACCTGACAGCCCTTCTCCTCTATCAGCAGAGCCAGAAGAACTATGTGGGATCCAGCGCCAAGACCTCTCAGAATGCTTTGCCGTATCGCCATCAGGGTGTCGCCGGACGTCTTACCTACAATTACAACTATAGGTATTTCATTGAATTCAATGCCGGTTACAACGGATCAGAGAACTTCTCTCCAGGTCACCGTTTCGGTTTCTTCCCTTCTGTCGCGGCCGGATGGATGGTTTCCAATGAGAAGTTCTGGAAGGGCATCAAGCCCTATATTACTTCTCTGAAGTTCAAGGGCTCGTACGGTCTCGTCGGTAATGACAACATCGGCGGAAACCGCCGTTTCATCTATCTGGAAACCATTGAAGATGGCTCTTCATACCATTTCGGCGAGACGCGTACCTCATATTCTTCCTTGAGGATGGGTGAGTGGGCCAACAAGAACGTGGGTTGGGAGACCGCCCGGAAGTTGGATCTTGGATTCGACGCCAAGTTCTTCGACAAGCTTGAACTCCAGTTCGACTATTTCTATGAGAATCGTTCGGGAATCTTCCTTGAGCGCAAGTCCATTCCTGTTTTCGCGGGTGTCATAAACGATCCCTGGGTGAATATCGGTCGTATGCGCAATTCCGGTATCGATGCATCAGTCAACTATAATCACCGCATTGGCGAAGTTACCTTGACCGGACTGGCAAACTTCACCTTTGCCCGCAACGTAATCCTGGATATGGACCAGCCTGACTGGGCGGAACTTTACCTGAATCATACTGGTCAGGCCCGCTGGGAATCATTCGGTCTTGTGGCGGACGGCTTGTTCAAGGATGAAGAGGATATCGCAAGTTCCCCGGACCAGTCATCGTATTACGGCGAGGTCAAACCCGGAGACATCAAGTATGTCGACCTTAACGGTGACGGATACATCAACTCCTTCGACCGTAAGCCGCTCGGCGCTACCTCGGTTCCAGAGATCGTTTATGGATTCGGCCTTTCCGTCGCCTGGAACGGATTCGACGTGTCGGTATTCTTCCAGGGCGTCGACAATGTCCGTTTCAGCAAGTACTCCACGCTAACCTGTGGCTTTACTTCCAGTTCCATCACCCAGTCCAACCTGCTCGCCGACGTAGTGGACAATTACTGGACTCCGGAACGTACTGACGCGAGTTATCCACGCCTTACCAATGGTCCGAATACCAACAACAGCCAGCTTTCCACATTCTGGCTGGTGGACGGTCGCTATCTGAGGCTGAAGAATGCCGAAATCGGTTATTCTCTGCCTAAGCGCCTGGTTCAGAAGGCTAAACTGCAGAACTGCCGTTTTTTCATCACCGGAAACAATCTACTTCTGTTCAGCCCGTTCAAACTTTGGGATCCGGACCAGAACGTGTCCGGTGGCGCCGCCGCCTATCCTATCACTATGACCGTGAACGCAGGCCTCAACCTCTCATTCTAAACTGAAGTGAATATGAAAAAGATATTTGCCATATTGTCTTTGGCTTCCACGATGCTCATCTGGAGCTGCGACAGCTATCTTGACCGTCAGCCTGATGACCAGCTCACTTCGGAAAACGTTTTTCAGAAGCAGAAGAGCACATTCCAGTATCTGGTAAACTGCTATTCTTTCATTCCGGGTTTCTCGCTGAATGTCGGCTACGATATCCGCGAGATTGCTTCGGACGAGGGTTCCTGCGCCTTTACCGGCAACCGTTTCTTTGCCTTAGCCAACCACGGAGGCCTTTCCGCAGCGACCAGTCCTACGCATTTTCGGACTACATACTATCAATACCTGTACTATGGGATCAGGGAAAGCACTTTCTTTATGCGCAATGTCGACAGGTGCAAGGAACTGACCGATATCCAGGTCCGTCAGATGCAGGCTGAAGCCAGGTTCCTCCGTGCGTACTATTATATGGAACTGATTACCTGGAACGGTCCGGTGGTGTTCCTGGGCGACGAACTGGTAGACTTCAATGACAGGAACCTTTCGGAATACGACCGCTCCGACTGGATGACCATCGTAAACTGGATCTGCAATGAACTTGACGATGCCGCTGAAGACCTTCCCCTGGACTGGGGCAGCAACTATCTTGGCCGCGCTACGAAAGGTGCTGCAATGGCCCTGAAAGCCAGGCTGCTGACGTACAGTGCACGTCCTCTGCTAAATGGACAGAATGGACGCGGCATTTACGATAACCTACGTAACAAAGACGGCAATCTGGTGTTCTGCACCACTTACGATGCGACGAAGTGGAAGACGGCAGCCGATGCTTGCAAGGACGTGATCGACTTGAACGTTTACAATCTTGTCGACGACAGGACCCTGGACCCTGTCTTGAATTACCATAACATTTTCATCAGCAAGAACTCTTCGGAACTGATCTTTTCCAAACAGGAATCAGGCAACTGGAGGCAAATGACTATGCCTTGCCAGATTGGTACGACCAAGAGTTACGGCGGATGCGGAGCCACCCAGAAACTTGTTGACCATTTCGCGATGGCCAACGGCCGTTACCCCATCCGCAACCTTGAGGATGACAATTACAAGAACGGGCTCGGAGTCATAGACATCGACCCTCAGTCCGGTTACAAGGAGACAGGTTACACCTCGATGGTCAACAAATACTGGCAGCTTTGCCCGCAGAACAGCCCTCAGCAAGGTGCAGTCAATACAATGAATATGTACGTCGGGAGGGAACCCCGTTTCTATGCAAATATTGTCTGGAGCGGCCAGCGCTACACGGCTGGCAACACCGTCGTGAATGAAATCCAGCTTTTCCGCGGAGGTTCAAATGGTCCCGGAACTTTCCAGAACTATTCTCCCACCGGCTACCTTCCCTTGAAGTTCAATGATCCGGACAAGGATGGCACGACTTCGGACTACGGCTCCATTTCCTGGCCAATTATCCGCTACGCGGACATTCTCCTTTACTACATCGAATGTCTCAACGAGTATGACCCCACCAACTCGGACATCCTGAAATACTGGAATATGATACGCTCTCGTGCCGGTGTGCCGGAGATTGGAAGCGGATCCGGCAAGGTTTATGGCGAGATTGTGGGAGACAAGGACTTGCAGCGCAAGTTTATCCGCCGTGAACGTATGGTGGAAATGTGTTTCGAAGGCAGCCGCTACATCGACTGCAACACCTGGATGATCTCCGAGAAGCAGAACAGCGGGGCGGTGGTCGGCTGCAACATCAACATTACCAACCACGAATTGGAGGGAAACTATTGGAAACGCACCTCCATCTTCGATTGTTTCGGAGAGGGCGGCTTTATGACGGAGAGGGTTTTCAAGGTGAAGAACTATTTCCTCCCGATCAATCAGGAAGAACTGGACCGTGTTCCCGGATATACTCAGAACCTCGGATGGTAGAATCCTAACGAAGCAAGTGATGAAAAAGACAAGTATCATACTCACATTGGCAGTGCTTTTCACCGGATGTATCGAGCGCAGCCATCTGGATGACAACCAGTACGACCCTTCCGTCTATCTGACACACTGGGGACTGGTCAAGACGGACACTTTCTACGATGTGTCCCGGTCATATTCCGCTCCGTTATATGTGTACTGTGCCGGGTACAAGGCAGCTGACGCGACGGTGCGTCTGGAGTACGACGAAACGCTCATTGATCTCTACAACGCAGATAACGGGACTGCTTATCGTCCGCTTCCTTCCGACTGTTATACCATCGGGAACGACGAGGTCTCCACGGTAAACAGGAAGGGGAGTTTCAACATAGTATTCGATTGCGATGCCCTTAAAGCTTTGTCTACTGAAGCTAACTATTCGGACCTCGAAGAATATGTGGTTCCTTTCAAGATCAAGAGCCTCACGGAAGGGGTTACTGAAAAACTCCACGAGGAGCAGAGCCAAGTCTTGCTCGTGCCTGATATGAAAAAGCTCAGTCTGGTTTTCAATGAAGCCGGTACCAGTGAACTGAAATATGCCGACGTGGTTGAAGATGCGGAAAACATCTACTTGAGCTATCAGGTCTATACCAGTGTGGATGACAATAAGTGGGACTGTGATGTCACTCTTCACTTCAACGAGGCGACTCCGGGTCTTCCTTATCCTCAGTTGCCGGATGGCTCCTGGGAGCTCAGCAATGCTGAAGAAAAACTTATGGACGGTGTCTCTGAGATTAACTGGATGGTGGTGATTCGCAAGTCGCTCATTCCTGATCCGTTCTATTCCATCGTGGCGCGTGTCGAGACGGATGGCTCATTCGAAGTCCTCGGAGAATCAGTTTCTGTGTATAATTATCAGAACCGCAAAGTCCTTTCAAAGTCAGCGCTTTCTGTCACTTTCTGCGATTCCTGGCAAAGTTCGACCTACGCCGCCAGCAAGATCATAGATGACAATAAGGATACGATGTGGCACTGTGCGTTTAGTTCCTCCCATAACGGAGTCACTTCGCTGCCATACCAGATTATCCTGAAGGTGAACCGCGAAATATATGCATCTTCTTTCATTCTTACCAGACGAGGCGACAAGTACGTCTCGGACCTTCGCGGAGGAAGTATATATGGCTCCGTTGACGGTTCGGACTGGAAATTGATAAGCAATTTCGATTTTGGTGATTCGAGCAACACCAAGAGGGAACTTACCGTAAGCGGGACCGAGGTGAAGTCTTCATATCTGAAACTGGTGTTCACCACTTCAAACCGCAACAATATCGCCAGTCTGTCAGAATTGGATGTCCTTTACAGATAATCACTTAACCAATCTATTATGAAACAAAAAAAAGAGTTATTCTATGTCTCGCCAACCATTTCGGTGGTGAAAGTGTACGCAGATTATTATTTCTGCGCGAGCGTCAATGGGACGACCGTGTCAAGCCTTGACACATCAGAAGAAGAGGATATGGGCGTGAACTGGTAAGATGGAGGAATTAATTATGAAAAAGTATTTGTATCTCTTAGCCGCGATCGCATTCGCCGCTGTTTCCTGTAACAAGGAACTTGAGACCCCTCAGGAAGAATCCCTCCCTGCCGGCCAGAAAACCATTACCCTGGCCGTTTCATCCGGTGAGACAAAGTCTTTTGTCCAGGATTCCGATGCAGGAACCATCTCCTGGGCAGAGGGAGACGAGGTCGGCGTTTTCACTGACCTGGACACGTCCTCTCCGATCCGCTTCACTATGTCCACCTACACCGGCAGCTCCGCCAACTTTAACGGCACTGTCACCGATGGGGCCAGCGAGTTCTATGTATTCTATCCCTATGACGAGAATGCCACATTCGATGCCGTAAACAAAACGGTCACCACCTCGCTTCCCGCCACACAGGTCATTGTAGAGCACAATGTTGCCAAAGGTGCTATGGTTGCCGTCGGCACTGCAACCAAGAACGGGGGCAGTTACAGCGTCACCCTCAACAATGCATTCGCCTACCTGAGAATCAAAATCACTGACGAGAATGTAAGTTCGATTGTCATCGAGGGAACGAAGAATATTGCCGGAAACGCCACCTTCAGTTTCGCCGACGCCTCCGTCAGCGGGACGCCCGGAAGCACCACGAGCATCGTGGCCAGCAAGAGCGGCGGATACTTTGAAAAGGACAACGACTACTATATTCCCGTTCTTCCCGTCAACGATGTCAAGCTTACCTTTAAGCTGACCGTGAACAACCACGGCATCGCTTCCGGCACCGCCCCCAATGACGACTGGAAGGCAGAGCGCACCGCATCCGCGGCTTTCAACTTCACGAGGGGAACCGGCAAGAAGTTCGATAACTTCACCGGCGGAACCTGGGATTGGTACTTCGACATCCACGACGCCGCTTCGCTCAAGCGCTTCCGCGCCCTGGTTGAGGCCGAGGAATTCCCCACGAACGGAGTAGCCAAGATCACTTCCGACCTTGACCTCAGCGGCGAGACGCTCACCGCCCTGACCAAAGAATTCAAGGGCACCCTCGACGGACAGGGCCACAGCATCACCAACTGGACCAGCAACGGCGTAGCCCTGCTTAATAATGTAAACGGAGAGGTGAAGAATCTTACCCTCGCATCCAGTTGCACCCTCACCTTCGCGACCTCCAACCCGAGCCAGCGCGCCGGTTTCATCGCGAACGCGGTGTATAACAAGGGCACCCTCGACGGCATCACCAGCAACGCCACTGTTCAGGAGGTCACAGACTCCTTCTCCAGCGGTGTCTATGCCGGCGTCCTCACGGGCGTATCCTACGGTATCGTGAAGAACTGCGTGAACAACAGCAACGTCTCCATCATCAACACCTCCACGTCCGGCAACTTCTACCTCGGCGGTCTTGTCGGGTATTTCAACTCCGGCGACAAGGATGCCTGCATCAATAACACCAACAACGGTAACGTTTCCTTACGCGTGAACGTGAAAGGCAACAACGTCTTTGTCGGCGGTATCTGTGCAGGTACTTCCATCTCGGCCATCGCCAGCGCCACCTCCTCCAAGGGTACGATGAGGAACTGCCTTAATACCGGCAACATCAGCTACTACTCGACCAACGGCGGATCCATGACTGAGAACGAGGGAACAGCCGGTTCTGGAAACTACTTCAAGGTGGGCGGCCTCGCCGGTTACTGGGAAGGCAATATGTATGACTGCACCAACGGTGTGGATGGAGACGCGACAAAAGGACAGATCTCCGTTACCGTGCCGACCAATGAAACAGCTTCCTGCGCGACTGGTCCTGCCATCGGCGGTGTCGCTGCCTTTGTACTCAGAAATATGACGGGCTGCAAGAACTACGGCAATGTCACCATCGAAGGCACCTTCGCTGGCGGCGGAGTCGACAAGTCCGGCTGCGGTGTCACAGGTGAATTCTGCGCGGCCGGCGTCGTCGGCCAGATCGGCCCCAATGCCGATGCCGATACCTACTCCCTTTCGGACTGCCATAACTACGGCACGCTGAACCTCAAGGGCTGGATGGCTTATGCCAACGGAACGGGCTTCAATTTCGGCGGCGTCGTCGGATACAGCGTCGTGCCCGTCTCCCTCTGCACCAACAACGGCGCGATGACGGTGGAATCCAAGGGCGCCTTAGTGAGAGCCGGTGGTGTCGCAGGATATACCGTGTCGGAAGCAACCAGCCTCACCAATAACGGCAACCTTACCGTTTCTGTCGTCCGTTCTACTGCAGGAGATGTTGCTACATACAAACAACTGTCTACACAGTTGAGGATTGGAGGCGTCGTCGGCTATGCCAAGGGAGAGGCTTCCGCCTGCGACAACAACAATCCCCTGACTCTGACCACTACCGCGGCTGACAATCTGGCTGCCAACCTGCAGCTTGGCGGTTCCGTCGGTTATGCCGAAGCCGCGTTCTCCGGAAGCAACAAGGGAAAGGTCACAGTCACATATAACGGCAAGAGCGTCCGTTGCGGCGGCGTGCTCGGTGAAGGAGTTGCGCAGGGATTGGGCTCAGCCTGCAAGAACGAAGGCGACGTTGATGTCACTTGTCCCAATGTCGGCCAGAGCTGGGTAGGCGGCGTATTCGGTTTCATCGCCGCGCCTTCTTCCGGCACTGTCACCCACAGCGGACTGGAAAACCGCGGCAACCTGAGTTTCACTGTCACCGCTTCTTCAAACAGCGGTTTCTACTATCTCAGCGGCGTTTCCGGGACCTCCGCAGCATCGCAGATTTTCTCAGGCTGCAAGAACTATGGAAACCTGACCTATTCCGGAGACGCAAAGATCCGCATCGGCGGCATCAATGCCTATATGAACAAGACCGCACACGACTCGGTGGTGGAATGCAACATTACCGCATCCTGCACCGGCCGCGATTATTCTGAGGTGGGCGGCGTCAGCGCCTATACCGCCGCGACGGATTTGAAGAACTGGTCGTTCAAAGGCACCATCAATACCTCCGGCTCCACCAAGAAGGTCTATACCGGCGGTCTGCTCGGCAAGGTAGCCGGTGATGCTAAATTCAACGGCTGCTCCTTCGACGGTTCGCTTACGGGAGCCAGCGGAAACAACACCCCCGGACTCTATTCAGGCGGTCTCCAAAAAGACGGAAAGACCATCACCTTCGGCGACTCCGCCAAGTGTGTCGTCAAATCCGGCTCGAAGGTGAACGGCAGCACCATTACGGCACTCACCAATGACAACCTGGTGTCACAGTCTTCCGACGCGAATGGTTTCACCTCTACCGGAGCCCTCACCAACATTGTAATCGAATAATTCGATACGACAAGCTTTTTTCGCGGCGGCGGTACACAAAACTGCCGCCGCGTTTTTTACCTATTACGCAAAGAAGTTTTGCAGATAGATGGTTTTTTCTTATTTTTGAGCCGGAACATGAAACGAATCCTCTTTATCCTTTCCATTTTTCTTCTGGCATCCGCCTGCTCCAGGCAAGCCCGGGAGACAGCATTTATCCGTATCGTCCGCACCGACGGGACGGTACAGGAAGATACTGTATGCCTGTCCTGCGGCAAAGGCTTTCTGGAATACTCATTCCCGGAAGCGGACATCGCCGGGCTGGACACGCTGTATGTCACCCCACAGATGACCTGCGCTCCAGCCGGGACTGACGGTTATTATGTGAACGCGGATGGAATCGTCACCAAAATGCTCGAAGGACGGGAAGGAAGGAATTCCCTCCGGCACCGCCACCCGATGCCGATAGCCGGCTGCGTGATCGGTGCCAAGGCGTGGATGGCCCACTTCCCAAATTACCGTTTCGACAGCCACGTCTCCATCGTCTGCCGCAACGGGCAGTACCGCCAGGTCTTCGCCCTTACCCCGTTTGACCACAAGGCCTATGACGGTGCCTGGGTACTCCGTTTCTATCCGCTCGAAGGAAAGGACGCCACCTACGCAGGCATCGGCAGGCTGTACCGTTCCATCAGACTGGCCCAGGGAGACTTGATGCCACTGAAGGAAAAGATTAAAGACCGTCCGCTGCTGAAATATGCAGTGGATTATCCGGAAATCCGCATCCGCCAGGGCTGGAAGCCAGTTCCCTGTCAAATTGAGCATCAGACTTTGGAGAATGAACCTCCGATGAAAGTCGCCGTGACCTTTGACAGGGTGTGCGAACTCATTGATACCCTCGTGGCCCAAGGCGTTCCCGGAGCCCAAATCACTCTTGTAGGATGGAATATCCGAGGACACGACGGACGTTTCCCCACTATTTTCCCGGCCGAGCCAGCGCTCGGAGGCGACAAGGCGCTTCTGCACCTGATCTCGTACGCGCAGGAAAAAGGCTTCCAGATTGTCCCACACATCTGTACCGGTGACAGCTACGAGGTTTCTTCCGATTTCGACATCAACGATGTAGCGCTGCTTCCTTCCGGCGTGCGCTATTCCAATGCCGTCTATGGGGGCGGACGAATGTACGAACTCTGTTATGAACAGGCATACAAGAAATACGCTGTCCCCTACTGTGACACGCTCGCCAAAATGGGATTTCGCGGAGTGGGATACAACGATGTCTATTCCATCGTGGCCCCTCACGCATGCGCCGACCCTAAACATTACAACAATCCATTGCAAGCCGCGGAATGGGCCCGGAAGACACTGAAGGAGATGAAAGACAAACTCGGAGGCTGCGCTTCCGAGGGCGGTTTTGACCACCTGTCGTCCGAATTGGACTTCGCGCTCTACATCTCGATGCTTGGACCGAAAACCCTCCGCTTCGAAAAGCTGCGCGACGCTTATGTCCCTCTGTGGCACATAGTCTATAATGGTTACATCTATTCCTGTCCTCTGTCCCGTTCGGTGAATTATACTATCAAGGAGCCGGAATGGTCGATGAAAATCCAGGAATTCGGCGGACACCCTACGTTTTATTTCTATTCCGCCCACCGCGACGACGACAAGAACTGGATAGGCACACCCACCTGCGACCTTTTTGCGGCAACCAGTGAAGACGTACACCGTTCCGCCGTTGAAATCCGAAAGGGCTGGGAATACCTGAGAGACTACGGCTACCTGCAGTACGAAACAATGGACGACCACTGTGAGGCCGCTCCAGGAGTGTTCAAGACCACATACGGAGACGGGACCATAACCTGGTGCAACTATGGAGACGAAACCTTCACCTGTCCGGACGGAGTTCCGCTGGAGGCAAAATCCTGGCGCACGGTAAAACCTGCCAATTAACCTAATTAACACACTATGTCTGGAAAGGATCACGCAACCATATTTGACGTAGCACGTCTCGCCGGCGTCGCCCGAGGCACCGTGGACCGCGTCGTATATCACAGGGGTGGAGTCTCCGAGAAGACTGCTGCCAAAGTCAAGGCTGCTATCCGCGAACTTGGATACAAGGCCAATCCGGTCGCCGCTCAACTTGCGTCCAAGCGCAAGTTCACCATCGCCTGCCTCACGCCAAGTTATGAAAAGGGGGACTATTGGGACACAATGCAGAAAGGCTTCAATGAAGGAGCCGCCGCCGTGAAATCCCACTCGGTTTCAATCCGGATGTACCATTTCGACTCCGACATTCCTGAATCATATTTGGAAGCCTGCCAGCAGGTATTGAAAGACAAACCGTCAGGAGTCCTTATGAACGTCGTCTTCGAAGAGGCGCTACGCAGTTTTGTCCATTCTCTGGAGGAAGCCAGAATACCTTATGCATTCGTAGACCGCAAACTAGACGACCTTGATTACACAGTCTATTGCGGAGTGGACCCTTGGGAGGCCGGCTATCTGGGAGCATATCTGCTCACCCACAGGATGCAGGTAAAGGAAATCGGGATAATCAGGCTGCAGCGAGACCCCCGCGGGCAATCCGACCCGAACAAACTCCGCCGTGAAGGTTTTATGAGGTATCTGAGGGATTACTGTCCGGACTGCCGCGTCACCGCCACATTCATTCCTCCGCACGACCCTGAACAGATATTGAAAAACCTGGAGCAGTTCACCAAAGACCATCCCGACATCAAGCATTTCGTAATGGCCAATTCCAGGGTTCATCTTATGCGTGACTTCCTGCTTCTGCACCCGGATCCGCAGCGTTCGGTGGTCGGCTATGATGACATTGAACGGAACCTTGCCGTCGTGAAAGATTCCCTGGTTGAATACCTTGTCACCAGGCGCACTCCCCTGCAGGCCTATTATGCAGTAGTAAACTTCGCCTCCTGCCTTATTTCAGGCCAGCCTCCGAAGAAACGCAACTACTATATGCACGTTGACATCCTCAGCCGCTTCAACCTGAAGGACTATGACACTCAGTCGCCCGAAACTGTCAATCTACTTTGACGGGTCGAATGAAATTACAGGGATGAGTCTGTACAGGGACGCCCCTCCCCTGTTGAACACGATATAATAGTCTC
>JAEEGL010158734.1_pt1 | contig 25661 bp, 19 predicted proteins | sample 9134231 | NCBI WGS metagenome assembly JAEEGL01 (sample SAMN16246548, study PRJNA631951) | gut metagenome | biome: gut microbiome; feature: rumen; material: fiber-attached | host: Bos | place: Iran: Karaj | collected 2018-10 | reverse complement strand
GGCAAATCCACCCTGATGAAGACGATCCTGGGACTGACGCCGCCGCTGGAAGGCCGTATCGCGACCGGGGACGGCCTGCGGCAGACCGAGATCGGATACCTGCCCCAGCAGACGCCGGTGCAGCGGGATTTCCCCGCGTCGGTGCGGGAGATCGTGCTTTCCGGCTGTCAGAACCGCATGGGCCTCAGACCGTTTTACGGCAAGACCGAAAAGGCGCTGGCGGAGGAAAATATCCGCCGCATGGGCCTGGAGGCCCTGGCGGACCGCTGCTACCGCGAACTTTCCGGCGGACAGCAGCAGCGGGTGCTTCTGGCCCGGGCGTTGTGCGCGACCAGACGGATCCTGTTGCTGGACGAGCCGGTGGCGGGGCTGGATCCCCGGGTCACAGCGGAGATGTACCGCCTGATCGACGATCTCAATAAAAAAGACGGCATCACGATCATCATGATCTCGCACGACTTAAGCGCCGCGCTGCAGTACGCGGACAAGGTGCTGCACATCGGGCACACCGTGTTTTTCGGCGCCAAGGAGGCGTATCTGAAGAGCGAGGCCCTGAGCGGGCTGACGAAGGAGGCGGCGGAATGAGCGCATTATTTGAAAAACTGGCGGCTTCCCTGGAGTTCCCCTTCGTGCGGTACGCGCTGATCGTGGGGACGCTGATCGCGCTGTGCTCCTCGCTGTTCGGGGTGACGCTGGTGCTGAAGCGGTTCTCCTTCATCGGCGACGGGCTCTCGCACGTGGCGTTCGGCGCCATGGCCATCGCGACGGTGCTGAAATTCACCAACGAAATGCCGCTGGTGCTGCTGCTGACCATCATCTGCGCCATCCTGCTGCTGCGCACGGGGCAGAACACCAGGATCCGCGGCGACGCGGCGGTGGCCATGATCTCGGTAGGCGCGCTGGCGCTGGGTTATCTGCTGATGAATATCTTCCCGACGTCCGGGAACCTGTCCGGCGACGTGTGCTCCACGCTGTTCGGCGCGTTCTCCATCCTGACGCTGTCGCAGACGGAAGTCTGGCTCAGCGTGGGACTGTCCCTGCTGGTCGTGGGACTGTTCGTGTTCTTTTATCACAAGATCTTTGCGGTGACGTTCGACGAGAATTTCGCGCGTGCCACCGGCGTGAACGCCGGAGCGTACAACCTGCTCATTGCCGTCATCATCGCGGTGATCATCGTGCTGGCGATGAATCTGGTGGGCTCGCTGCTGATCTCCGCGCTGGTGATCTTCCCGGCGCTGTCCGCGATGCGGGTGTATAAGAGTTTCCTGTCGGTGACGGTGTGCTCCGCGGTCGTATCCGTGGTATGCGCCGTGCTGGGCATGCTGGCGGCGATCGTGGCGGATACGCCGGTGGGATCGACCATCGTGGCGGTGGACATCGCGGTGTTCCTGATCTTTGTGCTGGCGGGGAAACTGAAGAAATGACCGGAGAATAGGATGATAAAGAGATTTGCCGTTTTGTGTCTGTGTCTGGGGATGCTGCTGGTCTCGGCCTGCGGCAGTCTTTCGGGCGCGACGACAGCCGCCGGGACGGCGCCGGGGGCGGAAACGCTGCCGGGGAACAAAACGGCGCCGGGTACTGCGGCGGAGACGACTCCTGTTATGATCACGACGACCGCTGCAATTTCCGAAAATCCGGATGAGACCGTGACGGCTGGCCCGGCGACTGCCGAAGCGACGACCCCGGCCGCGGCCGAAACGACCTCTCCGGCTGTTTCCGAAACAGAGCCGCCGGAAACCACCGAACGAATGCCGGAAGAATCGACAGAGGCCCCTGCGGAAACTCCTGTCACTCAGGTCTCTGCGGAGACGACGGCGGACGGCGACGACGAGACTTTCAGCGAAGGCGCCGACACCCCTTGCGAGATCATGGCTTACAAGCCTTATACGGGCGCGCTTTCCTCTTATTTCCTGCAGGAGGGCGACCGGATCGCGGTCATTTCGCCCGCTACCCTGCCCACCCGGGGAGAGACCAACGCTGTCCTGAACGGCCTCCGCGCGTGGGGCTATGTCCCCGTGGAAGGGCAGTACGCCTGCGTCACGTCCCGGACCCTGGAGCAATGCCGGGCGGACCTGGTGTGGGCGCTGACCGATCCTTCCCTCAAAGCGGTGTTCTGCGTACGGGGCGGCTACGGGGCCTCCGAGGTCATGGATTCGGTCTCTCTGGACCTGATCCGCAGCTCCCGCAAACTGATCATCGGCTACAGCGATATCTCCATCTTCCACGCCGCCTGGTCGTCGGCCGGCCTGCCGTCCGTACACGCCTCCATGGGCCGCACGTTCACGGATCTGCCGGGCGAATGCGCCTGGGCCACGCGGCAGATGATGCGGGGACAGACGCCGGTCTACCGCTGCGCCGGCAGCGGATACGATCGGCCGGGCACCGCCGAGGGCATCCTGATCGGCGGCAATCTGGCCACCGTGGCCACTGCCCTGGATACGGAATATGACTGCACGGCGCTGCAGCAGCCCTATATCCTGTTTTTTGAGGAAGTGGAAGAGGACCTGGAACACATCCACCGCTTCCTGACGATGCTGAAGCACCGGGGCGTGCTGGATAATGCTGCGGGGATCGTGTTCGGCGAATGGATCGATATTCCGAGGGAAAGCGAGACGACTGACGGTTCTTCGCGCGGCGGCGCCTACCGCTCCGTTGCCGACATGATCCGCCGCTCCTTCTTCCCGGACGCGGATATCCCCGTCGCCTTCGGCTTCCCCGCCGGTCACGGCTCCCTGAACTATCCCCTCCTCCTGGGAGAAAAAGTCCGCCTTCAGATCACCTCCGACGCCTTCACCCTTGAGTGGATCGACTGACTGCCGCCTATAATCAAAAAAGGATGATAAAGGAACCGTCCCCGGGAGCAGTCTTTTGCGCAATATGACAGCGGGACAGTTCCTTTGTCAGAAAAAAGCGGACCAAGTCCGCTTTTTTGATGGGTAGATCTTCAGCAGTCCGGCCGCTTCTTCCCTTACGGTGTCCACTCCGTAAACCGGTAGGTCAGGCCGTTTTCTTCCTGCGGCTCGGACGCGGCGCTTTCATGCCAGCCGGCGGCGGCCAGGTCCGGGAAGTAGACGGAAGGCGCGACGGGCGGCTCCTGGTCCACACGGGTCAGCAGGCAGCTGTCGCAGTAGGGGAGCAGCAGGCGGTAGATCTCGCCGCCGCCGATGACGAAGGGCTCGGTTTCTCCCAGCGCGGCCAGCAGCTCCAGCAGTTCGCGGACGCTGTGACACACGTAGACGCCGCGCTTCTGATAGCGCCGGTCCCGGGTCAGGACGATGTTGCGCCGCTTCGGCAGGGGCTTCCCGCCGGGCAGGGACTCCAGCGTTTTGCGTCCCATGATGACGGCGTGTCCGGCTGTCTGCTTCCGGAAATATTTCAGGTCGCCGGGGATCTGATACAGCATGCCGCTGCCGTCCCCGATGCCCCAGTCCGGGGCGATCGCTGCGATCGCTTTCATGGAGACCTCCTTCGGGAGCGGACCGCGGTCAGATCGCGACCGGGATCGGGAACGGGAACTTGTGGAACTGGTAATCCTCCACGTGCACGCTGTCCACGGTGAAATCGTAGAAATTCTTCACGTCCGGATCCAGCCAGACCTTCGGCGCCGGGAAAGGCTCCTGCTCCAGCAGGTATTTCACGCCTTCCACGTGCCGGTCATAGATATGCGCGTCCGCGATCACGTGCATCAGCGTGCCGGGCTTGAAGCCGGACACCTGGGCCATCATCATCAGCAGCATGCTGTACTGGCAGACGTTCCAGCTGTTGGCGGTCAGCATGTCGTTGGAGCGCTGGTTCAGGATGGCGTTCAGCGTATCGCCGGACACGTTGAAGGTCATGGAGTAGGCGCAGGGATACAGCGCCATCTCGGACAGATCGTGGTGGTTGTACAGGTTGGTGATGATCCGGCGGCTGGCCGGGTTGTTCTTCAGATCGTACAGCACGCGGTCCACCTGGTCGAACAGGCCTTCTTTGTACTGATGCTTGACGCTCAGCTGGTACCCGTAGGCCTTGCCGATCGTGCCGTTTTCGTCGGCCCAGGCGTCCCAGACGTGGGATTTCAGCTCGCTTACCCGGTTGGATTTCTTCTGCCAGATCCACAGCAGCTCGTCCGTGGCGTTTTTGATGGCGGTGCGGCGGATGGTCTGCAGCGGGAATTCCTTCTGCAGGTCGTAGCGGTTCACGATGCCGAAGCATTTTACGGTATGGGCGGGCGTGCCGTCCTCCCAGCGCGGCCGGACGTCCTGGTCCGTGTCCCACACGCCTTCGGTCAATATCTGACGGCAGTTTGCCTTGAAAACTTCATCTGCGTAACTCATGGGCACCTCCTGGTTCGTGCTGCGTCCACTATATCACACGCGGGCGGCGGCGGGCAATGTTTTTCTTGCATACGTCGCGGAAAAGCAGTAAAATACCACCGAAAGGCAATAAAACCCGATGCTGGAAAACCTCAGAGTCACTTTTTCGATCGTTTTTCCCTTCCTGGCTTATATGACGCTGGGTTTTTTTCTGAAACGCATCGGGGCGATCTCGGACGGATTCGCGGCGGAAGCGAACCGCTTTCTGGCCAATGTCCTGCTTCCCGTCAACATCTTCAACAGCCTGTATAACAAAGACCTGAGCGCGGCCCTGCAGACGCCCGCCGCTTTCTACAGCGCGGCGGGGACTCTGGTGCTGACGGCCGTTCTGATGTGGCTGGTGCCCCGCTGGGAGAAGGATCCCGCCAAACAGGGCGCCATGGTCCACTGCGGCTTCCGCAGCAACAGCATGCTGTTCGCCCTGCCCATCGCCAACGGGATCTTCGGCTATGAAGTGCCGGAGATCGTGATCGTGCTGGCGGCCGTCGTCCTGGTGAACAACGTGGAGACGGTCCCCCTGATGGAGTACTACCGGGGCAAAACACCGGCGTACGCGGGACGGCGGGAGAAGAGCGGTTTTTCGCTGAAAGGCATGCTGCTGGGCTGGCTCAAGACCCCGCTGCTGATCGGCATGCTGATCGGCGCCGTCTGGGGCCTGCTGCGGATCCCGCTGCCGGAGCCCTGCGCCAGAGTCGTGAGCGGACTGAGCGGAGTGGTGGTCCCGCTGGCTTTTGTCGTGCTGGGCGCGCGCCTGGATTTCAGCCACCTGAAGGCCAACCGCCGGAACGTGATGCGGATGGTGCTGTTCAAACTGGTCGTCGCGCCGGCCGTGTTCCTGATCTGGCCCATCGCGGCGGGCTGGTCCCAGGAAAACATCGTGGGAGTCCTGGCCGCCTTCGGCGCGCCGGCAGCGATCATCGCTTATGCGATGACGGAATATTATGAATGCGATGCGGACATGGCGGGGGAGATCATTTCCCTGTCGTCCGCCTTATCCATGATCACCATATTTTTATGGATCTTCGGAATGAAACAATTCGGACTGATTTCGTGAAGGGAGCGCCAATATGAAAGAAACGCAGATCAAGTATCCGCTCAGCCAGACAGAACTGGGGATCTTCCTGGCCTGTCAGCAACCTACCACGGCTTACAACCTGCCTCATCTGATCCCGCTGCCGGAAGCGCTGGATCCGGAACGGTTCCGCGCCGCCGTGGAAGCGTTTTTCGCGCGGCATCCCGGCCTTTTCAGCCGGATCACGACCGGAGAGGACGGCAGCCCCGTACGGGTGATCGTCCCGGGCCCCGTCGTGATCGAAGAAAAGGAACTGGGATCGCTGGAGGAGGTGCCGCTGTCCCGTTTCGAGATCCAGGACGCGCCGCTTTACCGCCTGGCGTTCTACCGGGTCGGGGCGCAGCGCTATTTCTTCTTTGATTTCCATCACATCATTTTTGACGGCCATACCCTGGGGCTGCTGCTGAAAGAACTGCCCCTCCTGTACGAAGGCCGGACCGACCTGCCTCCGGAAGCCGTCTCCGCCGGGGAATATGCCCTGCAGGAAGCCGCGCGGCGGGAGAGCCCCGAATATGAAGCGGCAAAGGCCTGGTACACGGAGACTTTCTCCGGCATCGAAAACGACCCGGCCCTTCCGTTTGACCGGCAGGAGAGCGCGCCGCGCTACGTCATGAAGAAGCAGCGGCTCGCCGTACCGGCTTCCGGCCTGACGCCCTTCATCAAGAGTCTGGGCATCCGCAGCTCCGCCTTCTTCCTGGGTGCCTTCAGCTGGCTCCTGGCGAAGATGAACGGCGAAAAAGAAGCCTTCCTGGCCACGGTGCACAACGGCCGCACGCCCGAGACCGCAAACGCCAGCGGCATGTTCGTCAAGACGCTTCCGTTCTATGTGAAATTCACGGACGACGAGACCGTGGCGGACTACCTGCGGAAAGCCAGCGAGGAGATGACGCTGGTCGTCCGGAACGACCTCTACTCCTTCGCCGACGCGGCGAAAGACCTGGGCGCCAGCGGGGAGATCCTTTTTGCCTACCAGGGCGATTACATGTTCGACGCGCACTTCTGCGGCGCGACGCAGCGCCTCATCAAGCCGGACGTCCCGGACGGCAAGGGCCTGATGTCCCTGGAACTGCACAAGGACGGCGATGCCTACGAACTCTGGACCGAATACCGCGCGGACCTTTACAAACCCGAAATGATGGCGCAGCTGGCGGCCCTGTACGACCGCACCCTGCTTGAGTTCACCCGCCGCGGTACGCTGGGAGAGATCGAACTGTTAGATGAAACGCAGTCAGCCATTCTGGAAGAAAACAACGCCGCAGACCTTTCGGCCCTGGATCTTGACCGCACGGTCGTGGATTACTTCTACCGCAGCCTGGAGAACGATCCGGACCATCCGCTGGTCGTTTTCAAGGACCGTTCCTACACCTATGCGCAGGCGGAGGACATCACGAACCGCCTGGCCGCCCGCCTCATCGAACTGGGCGCCGGCCGCGAGAAAGTGGTCTCCGTGCTGATCCCGAAATGCGAATACACGATGCTCGCCAGCCTGGGCGTGCTGAAATCCGGCGCGGCGTACCAGCCGCTGGATCCCACGTATCCGCGCGAGCGCCTGAACTTCATGATCAAGGACGCGGACGCCTGCGCGCTGATCCTGGACCGCGCGCTGGAGGGCCTGCTGAACGAATACGAAGGCCCGCGCGTCTACCTGGACGAGATCCCCGGACTGCCCGCAGCGGAACGTCCCGCGGAGCGCCCCCGCCCGGAGGACCTCTTCATCATGCTCTACACCTCCGGCACCACCGGCGTTCCGAAAGGCGTCATGCTGGAGCACCGCAATATCCTGGCGTTCTGCCTGCTGAACAACAAGCGTTACGATGAGACCGCCGTCTCCCGCATGTCGGCCTATGCCTCCTACGGCTTTGATGCCGACATGATGGACCTCTATCCCGCCGTCACCTGCGGCGGCACGGTCTACATGATCCCGGAGGAGATGAGGCTGGATCTGCTGGGACTGGGCGATTACTTCAACGAGGTCGGCATCACCCACTCCTTCATCACTACCCAGGTGGGTCGCCAGTTCGTGGAAGCCGTGGACCTGAAGACCGTGCAGCATTTCTTCGTGGGCGGCGAGCGGCTCGTCCCGCTGGATCCGCCGGAGAATTTCGTGTTCCACAACGTGTACGGCCCGACGGAAGGCACCATTTTCTGCTGCGAGCAGCCGGTGCTGGAGCGGTATTACAGCGTCCCCATCGGGAAGCATCTGGAAGACTACAAGTTTTACGTGCTGGATGAGCACGGCCGCCGCCTGCCCTGGGGCATGAAGGGAGAATTATACATCTCCGGGCCGCAGGTGGGGCGCGGCTATCTGAACCGGCCGGAGGAGAATAAAAAGGCGTTCCTGAGCAATCCGTTCGAAACGGACCCGCTGTTCGCCAAACTGTATAAGACAGGCGACGTGGTGCGCTTCCTGCAGGACGGCACGGTGGATTTCATCGGCCGTTCCGACGGCCAGGTGAAGATCCGCGGCTTCCGCGTGGAGATGGCCGAGGTGGAGGAGATCATCCGCCGCTTCCCGGGCATAAAGGACGCGACGGTCAAGGACTTCACGGATCCGTCCGGTGTCAAATTCATCGCGGCCTATGTGGTGTCCGACGATCCGGTGGACATCGAAGGCCTCTGCGCCTTCATCGGCCGGAACAAGCCGCCGTACATGATCCCGGCCTGCGTGCTGCAGCTCGAAAAGATCCCGCTCAACCAGAACCAGAAGGTCAATAAGCGGGCCCTGCCGGCGCCTAAGCCGCGCGAGGTGGAGACCGTGCCGCCCGCGACGGAAACGGAGAGCCGCATCTTCGACATCCTGTCCGGCATCCTGGGCCATTCCTCCTTCGGCGTCACCACGGATTTCAGCGAAGCGGGCCTGACCTCCGTTTCCTCCATCCGTTACTGCGTGCAGCTTTCCAAAGCCTTCGGCCGGCCTTTCAAAAACAGCGAACTGGCGGCGTACCCGACGGTGCGCGCGCTGGCGGCCCACGCGGGAGAAGACGCGCCGAAGCGCGATTACGCGGTCCGCGAGACCTACCCGCTGACCAAGACCCAGGAAGGCATCCTGGTCGACTGCCTGGCGAATCCGGGCGGCACGGCCTACAACATCCCGTACCTTTTCGAAATGGCGCCGACCGTAGATCCGGAGGCCCTGGCGGAGGCGGTGGAGAAAGCCATCGCCGCCCACCCGTACATGATGAGCCGCCTGGAAATGGACGAGACCGGCAGCGTGGTGGCCCGCCGCGAGGACAACGAGCCCGAGGTGGACGTCATCATGGGCCGCGTCCCGGCGGACGACAAGCTGGTGCGCCCCTTCAGCCTGCTGGGCGACAAGCTCTACCGCGCGGAGATCTATTACAGCGCGGACAGCGTCACCCTGTTCCTGGACGTCCATCACATCCTGTGCGACGGTACCAGCGAAGTGATCCTGCTGCGGGACATCTCGGCCGCGTTCTCCGGCGGGGAGCCGGAACCGGAGACCTATTCCGGGTACGAGATCGCGCTGGATGAGACCGAAGACCGCAAGGGCCCGCGCATGGAAGAAGCCAAAGCCTGGTACGATGCGCTGCTGCAGGGCAAGGAAACGGATTTCCGCATGAAAAAGGCCCTGAAACCTTCCGGCGTGCCCGTGGAGTGCCTGGAGAAGGTGATCAGCGTGTCCCGCTCGTCGCTGGAAGCGTTCGCGGAACGCGGCGGCTTCAGCATGAACGCCCTCTTCAATTTCGTCTTCGGCCTGGTGCTGGGCAAATACCTGTATAAGGACGAGTCCCTGTTCACGACCATTTACAACGGCCGCAGCGATTCCCGTACGCTGAATACGGTTTCCATGCTGGTCAAGACCCTGCCGGTCACGGTGCAGATCCGCGACGACGCGGAGCTGGCGTCCGTCCTGCGGGAGATGAAGGCCCAGCTGGAAGGCTCGCAGAACCACGACATCTTTTCCTTCGCGGAGATCGCTTCCGCGTATGGCGTCGCCGCGGACAACCTGTTCGTCTACCACGGCGCGGACTTCAGCTTCGACCATATCGGGCCGGAGCCGGTGAAGTCCCGCACCCTGGAGATCGGCCAGGCCAAGGCACCGTTCCACTTCGTGGTGTTCCCGAAGGACGACGGCTTCCTGTGCCGCCTGGAAGCGGACGGCTCCCTGTACGATCAGGACGCCATGGCCTCGTTCCTGCGCTGCTTCACGCACGTGCTGGAGCAGGTGGAACACGTGCGCCTGGTCGGCGAGATCGAATTCGTGACCGAAGAGGACCTGGCCCTGTACGAGCGCTTCAACGACACGATGCAGCCCGTCCCGTCGGTCTCTTACAACAAACTGATGGAAGCGCAGGCCGCGCGCGTGCCGGACCGCATGGCGGTCATCGCGCAGGACGGCCGGTATACGTACCGCGAATTGAACGAAGCCGCGAACAGGATCGCGCACGCGCTGCGGGAGTCGGGGGCTGCCGCCTCCGGCCGGGTCGTGGCGCTGATGCCGCGCGTGAAAGACGCTTACGCGGTCCGGCTCGGCATCTTAAAGAGCGGCGCGGCGTTCGTGCCCGTGGATCCGAAATATCCGGACGACCGCATCGAATACATCATCACCGAATCCGGGGCCGGCGCCGTGATCACGACGGCCGCCGTCGCGCAGGAGCGCGCGGACATGCTGGCCCGGGCCGGTGCGCCGGTCTGCGACGCGGCAGAGCTGATGAAGCATGAAAATGCCGCCGATCCGGACTGGGAGATCGATCCGGACAGCCTGGCCTATCTGATCTTCACCTCCGGCTCCACCGGCAAGCCCAAGGGCGTGATGATCGCGCAGCACAACCTGGTCAACCTCTGCCTGGACGGCAAGAACTGCATCAAAGATGTGTTCGGTGCCGCCGGGGACGACGAAGTGGTCTGCGGCGCGTTCGCCTCCCTGTCGTTCGACGTGTCCGTGCAGGAGCAGTTCTTCCCGCTGAGCCACGGCTTCACGGTCGTGATCGCTTCGGAGGCAGACATCGCCAATCCGTTCCAGCTGGCGGAGCTCTTTGAGCGCGAGCGTGTGGACATCTGCTTCATGACGCCTTCCTACGTATCCAACGCGGCGGACATGCCTCCCTTCATCGAAGCCCTCAAGCGGATGAAGGTGCTCTACATGGGCGGCGAGGCGCTGCCGGCGGAACTGTATACCAAACTGCGCCAGTCCGGCGTGGAGACCGTCATCTACAACGGCTATGGCCCGACGGAGACCACGGTGTTCTCCACGTTCGGCCTGATGACGGACGAGTTCATCACGATCGGCAAGCCCGTGGGCAACACCAAACTGTACCTGCTGGATCCGCACGGTCATATCCTGCCGATCGGCGCCATCGGCGACCTGACGATCGCCGGCGACGGCGTGGGCCGGGGCTACCTGCATCTTCCGGATAAGACGGCGGAGCGCTATATCACGGTGGACGGCCTGCCGGCCTTCCGCTCCGGCGACATGGCCCGCTACAACACGGAGGGCAACATCGAGTTCTTCGGCCGTCTGGACAACCAGGTGAAGCTGCGCGGCCTCCGCGTGGAACTGGACGAGATCATCAAGGCCATTTCCTCGTACGGCCCGATCACCTCCGCCATCGTCGTGGTGAAAAACAACGCCGCGGAGGGCGATTATCTGGCGGCGTACTACACGGCCTCGGAAGAGGTGGATAAAGACGAGCTCCGGGCCTTCATCGGCAAGACCCTGACGCCGTATATGATCCCGCACGCGATGATGCAGCTGGAGAAACTGCCGCTGACGCCCAACGGCAAGGTGGATAAGAAAGCGCTGCCCGAACCGGCGGCGGAGGAGAGCAGCAGCCAGCCGGTGCGGAAGCCGAAGGGCGAGCTGGAAAAGCAGATCGCCGGCCTCTTCTCGAAGGCGCTGGGCCGCAGCGGGATCGGCCGCGACGAAGATTTCTTCGACCTGGGCGGCACTTCGCTGTCCGCCTCCAAGGTGGCCATGCTGGCCGTCGGCGCGAACCTTCCGATCGCCTACGGCGACGTGTTCGAGTTCCCGACGGTCGCGGACATGGCCGCTCACATCAAGCAGGTCCGGAGCGGCGCGCAGCTGGCCGCCGCGGAAGAAGCCCTGGCTTCCGGGCTTCCCACCGGCGAAGACGTGCTGGCGCACAATACGCTGCGCTTCCTGGACGGGATCCGTCCGGTCCGTCCGCTGGGCCGCGTCCTGCTGACCGGGGCGACCGGCTTCCTGGGCATCCACATCCTGCGCGAACTGCTGCGCCAGGAGGTCCCGGTGCTGGCCCTGTGCCGCGGCACGAAGGATCTGGACGCGGAGCTGCGCCTGAAGGGCATGCTGATGTACTACTTCGATTCGCCGCTGGACGAGGAAGTGGACCGCCTGGTGAAAGTGGCCGACGGCGACGTGACGAATACAAACCTGCCGGAGATCCTGAAAGACGAGACGTTCGATACCATCATCAACTGCGCGGCGCTGGTGAAGCACTTCGCGGCCGACGACATCATCGAACGCGTGAACGTGGGCGGCGTGGAGAACATGATCGAACTGGCGCTGGAGCGGAACGCGCGGCTGGTCCAGATCTCCACGGTTTCCGTGGCCGGCGAGAACGTCGGCGAGAAATTCCCGGAGACTTTCAAGCTGTTTGAGAACCAGCTGGCCGTGGGACAGGATATCTCCAACAAGTACATCCACTCCAAGTACATGGGCGAAAAGGTCCTGTACGAAGCGGTGCAGGAGAAGGGCCTGGACGGCAAGGTCGTCCGCGTCGGCAACCTGATGGGCCGCCAGAGCGACGGCGAGTTCCAGATCAACTCCGTGACGAACGGCTTCATCCGGAACCTGAAGGGCTACAAGGCGCTGGGCTGCTTCCCGGTGACGGCCTGCGATTCCCGCGTGGACTTCTCGCCGATCGACGAGACGGCGAAGGCGATCCTCCTGCTGGCGCAGACGCCGAAGGAGTTCACCACCTTCCACGCGGCCAACTCGCATCCGGTGGAGATGGGCGACATCATCGCGGCCATGAACGCGGCGGGCTTCGCCATCGAGACGGTGCCGGAAGAGGAGTTCAATGAACGCCTCGGGGCCATGCTGGCGGACGAGACCGCCAACATGCTGGTCTCCAGTCTCATCAACTACGCCTCCAGCGACCAGAAGGTCCACCAGTTCATCCAGACGGACAACCGCTTCAGCATCAAGGCCCTCTACCGCCTGGGCTTCAAGTGGCCCATCACGGACGAGACGTATCTGACGCACATGCTGGAAGCGCTGCAGTCGCTGGATTACTTTGACCGGACGGATATCTGAACTGAAAAGGGGCGGACCCTGCGGTCCGCCCCGATGAAAAAAAGAAGAGGCGGACGTTTTCGTCCGCCTCCGGCGATCACAACAGATGACACACGGAGATCCGGTGGTCCCGGCTCTCTTTTTCTATGAACCGGCAGCCCAGTTCCGCCTCCCTCCCGGGATGCAGCGTCAGTTCCTTCAGGGGATAGGAGAGGCCCGTGCCGAGGCATTTCAGATAACTTTCCTTGCGCACCCACAGACGGGTGAACGCGGAAAAAGCGTCCGCTTCCTCCTGTTCCGCCAGCCAGCGGCGCTCTTCCCCGGAAAAGGCGAAGGCGGCGATGTCCGGATCCGGGAACAGAAGAGGCTCCGCATCCGCGCCGACGGGCCTGTCCGAAACGGCGCAGACGACGAGGTCTCCGCCGTGGGAGAGATTGAAATGCAGATCCGTGTAATACCGCAGATACGGCTTTCCGGCCTGTGTATGGTCCAGCTGCAGGTCCCGCACGCCTTCCGCACGCAGCATCTCCGCAGCCAGGGTCCAGGCGGCCAGGCCGCGCAGGCGGTCGTCTTCCTGCCGGTAGCGGAGGATGCGTTCCCGCTTTTCGGGCCAGGGCAGACGGAAAAGCGCCTCGCGGAAAAAGGCGGGGTCGCGGTACGGTTCGAGGCCGGAAGTGCTGAAACGGAGCATGACGGCGGTCCTTTCCGTGAAAAAAACGAGGGGCGGCCGACGGCCGCCCCTGCGGGTATCGCTCCGGCCAGCGGCCGCATTGCGGAGATCACTGTCCGGCGATCTTATCTGTTCCGGCTGAAGATCCGCTTGAGGAGGCTCTTCTTGGGAGCCGGTTCCGGGATCTTGCCGCCGCGGACGGATTTCAGTTCCACGATGTAAATGCCGCTCAGGGCGACTTTGCATTCCTTCTTCACGGGGATGATGTCGAAGACCTTCTGATCCGCCATGAGGGACATGATCTGCGGGCCGATCTTGGCCTTGACGATGGGCATCTTGGTGCGCTTCGCATACCAGGGCAGCTGGGCCAGCGCCGCATCCGGCAGACCGGATTCCGAGGGCCTAAGCCGCTTTTTATCAATGACCAGGATGGAGACCGTCTGCTTCATGCTCTGGATCTGTTCTTCGGCGTCGGCCTGCTTTTTCTGCATCTTGCGGCCCCAGAGGTACAGGCCGGCCAGGACGGCGGCCAGGATGGCGAAGATGATGCCGAAGACGGCCCACACACTGATCAGGGGAATATAATAGATCGGCTGCATACGCGGTTCCTCCGTTTTCCGGACGGACAAGGCCGTCCGGGGAAGAGTATAGCATCATTTCGGGACGGACGCAAGGGAAAACTTCCGGCCTCGGCCTCCGGCCCGTAAAAAAGATCTCCCGCCTTCGGAGACCCGTGCCGGAGGCATCTGCCGCGCCCGCGGGAAAATAACGGGAAATGTAATATTACGCAGCAAAAACGCGAAAGGAGTTCTGTCTTATCATGAAGATCACAGTACTGGACGGCTATACGGAAAACCCCGGCGACCTGAGCTGGGAAGGACTGGAACAGCTGGGGGAAGTCACGGTCTACGACCGCACTTCGTATGAGGAATCGCCGCTGATCGCGGAACGGATCGGGGATGCGGAGATCGTCGTGGTCAACAAGACCCCCGTCTCCCGGGCGACCCTCGACAAGTGCCCGAACGTGAAGCTCATCGCCGTGCTGGCCACCGGCTACAACGTGGTGGATCACGCGTATGCGAAAGAAAAAGGCATTCCGGTCGTGAACGTGCCGACCTACGGCACCGCATCGGTCAGCCAGTTCTCCATCGCGCTGCTGCTGGAGGTCTGCCATCATATCGGCCATCACAGCGATTCCGTGCATGCGGGCCGCTGGGCGGACAACGCGGACTGGTGCTACTGGGATCATCCGCTCATCGAGCTGGAGGGCAAGACGATCGGCATCATCGGATTCGGCCGCATCGGCCAGCAGGAAGGCCGCATCGCGAAGGCGCTCGGCATGAACGTCATCGCGTACGATCTGTATCCGAACGACAGCGGACGGGAGGTCGGCACATACGTGGAACTGGATGAACTGTATGCAGCGGCCGACGTCATCACGCTGCACTGCAACCTGACGCCGGAGAATACCGGGATGATCAACAAGGACAGCATCGCGAAAATGAAGGACGGCGTCATCCTGATCAACAACGCGCGCGGCCAGCTGATCGTCGAGCAGGACGTGGCGGACGCGCTGAACGCGGGCAAGATCGCCGCCGCCGGCCTGGACGTCGTCTATACCGAGCCGATCCGCGCGGACAATCCGCTGCTGGGCGCGAAGAACTGCCTCATCACGCCGCACATCTCCTGGGCGCCGAAGGAGAGCCGCCAGCGGATCATGGACACCACGGTGGAAAACGTGCGGGCGTTCCTGGCGGGCGAGCCGGTCAATGTGGTAAACCGCTGAACGGAGCGGATCAGGATATCGGGAACAGAGCGGGCCTGCGGGTCCGCCCTCTTTTTATTGCCCCGTCCGGAAGGCAAGGAGAAGAAAGCCCCGGAAGATGAGAAGCGGAATAAGCGATTGTTTTTTGCGGCCGGAGATGGTATCATCAAAAAGAAGACTTCATTTTCCCGTGAAAGGACAGGATAAATCATGGACGAGACTCTCAGCAGACAGATCGATGCCTTTATTGAAGAAAACAAAGACCGCATTTTATGGGACATGACCCGGCTCGTGGGCGTGCCCAGCGTGGAAGGCCCCGCGGAGGAAGACGCGCCGTTCGGCCCCGGCCCGCGGAAGGCGCTGGACATGGCGCTGACCATCGCCCGGGAACTGGAACTGGGGACGGAGGATCTGGACCATAAGATCGGGTATGCGTACGTCGGCGGGAAGGGAGAGAAATACCTGGCCACCATCTGCCACGTGGACGTGGTGCCGATCGGCAACGGCTGGAACACGGATCCCTGGACGCTGACGGAGCGCGAGGGCTACCTGATCGGCCGCGGCATCGTGGACGACAAGGGCCCGGCGGTGCTTACGCTGTACGCGCTGAAATTCCTGCAGGAGCACGGCGGCGCGCTGCGCTACCCGGTGCGGGCCATCCTGGGCTCCAATGAAGAGACCGGCATGCTGGACGTAAAGCGTTACAATGAAACGGAGCCCGCCCCGCTGTTCTGCTTCAGCCCGGACGCGGAATTCCCGCTGATCAACGGAGAAAAGGGCATCGTGCACGGCCGCATCCGTTCGCTGTGCAAAATGGAGAAGATCGTGGACATCAAAGGCGGCGCGGCCTATAACGCGGTGCCGGACAAAGCCGAGGTCTGGATCCAGGCCGGCTCCGTCCCCGCGCAGGAAGGGCTGGACATCGAGGAGGCCCGGTTCGGCGTGTGGCATATCACGGCGCACGGCATCGGCGGTCATGCGGCTTCTCCGCAGGGGACGGTTAGCGCGATCGGCATCCTGGAGGATTACCTGCTGGAGAATCATCTGGTCTCCGAAGCGGAAGAGGAGTTCCTGCGTTTTGCGGTCAAAGTGCCGCACGCGTCCGACGGCAGCCTGCTGGGCGTGGCCGCGGACGACGGTCTGTTCAGCCCCCTGACGGTGGTCAGCGGCATGATCTACGGGGAAGACGACCGCCTGGTGCAGACCCTGGATTTCCGCTTCCCCACCAACACCAGCGCCGCCCGGCTTCAGGAGATCCTGGAAAAAGAAGCGGCCGGCGTCGCGGCGATCGAACTGGACGAGGGGAAAGCGCCGTTCTACAAGGACCCGAACGAGAAGGAACTGAAGGCCTGCATGGACGCCTTCCGCGAAGTGACCGGTTCGGAGAAGAAGCCGTTCACCATCGGCGGCGGCACGTACGCCCGCTCCTTCCCGAACGCGGTGGGCTTCGGCCCGGAACATCTGGACCGCGTGCGGCCGGCGTTCGTCGGCCCCATCCACGGCGCCAACGAGGCGGGGCACTTCGGGGAACTGCTGGAAGCCCTGAAGGTCTACATCGCCGCCCTGATGAACCTGGAAGAACTGGAGTTTTAAAGAGTTTTAGGAGTTTGCCATGGTCACGATCACATACGGCGAGAAAAAAAGCATCCAGGTGCCGCTGGGGATCACCTATCAGGAAGCGGCCCGGCTGGTACAGTCCGAATTTGAGCACGAAATCGTGCTGGTCCGCACGGACAATAAGCTGAAGGAACTGCACAAACAGATCAAGGGCAGCGAGACCGTGCACTTTATCACGACGGCGGAACGCGCCGGTATGCTGACCTACGAACGCAGCGCGCTGATGCTGCTTTCCAAAGCCCTGCACATGGTGGCCGGGCCCGCACTGGAGATGGTCTGGGTGGAATTCTCCGTCATCAACGGCTATTATGTGGAGCTGCGCGGGGATGTGGAGATCACGAAGGAATTCCTGGCCAGGGTGAAGGCCTGCATGAAAAAAATGGTGCGGCAGGACATTCCCATCGAAAAGAAAAAAGTCTCCACGGACGTCGCCCGGCTCTATTTCAAGGAACACGGGATGGCGAACCGCGAGAAGCTGTTCCGCTTCCGCCGCGCCTCCATCGTCAACGTCTACAACCTGGACGGCTATGTGGACTATTTCTACGGCTTCATGGTCCCTTCCGCGGGCTATATCCGCCGGTTTGACCTGAAGCCTTACGAACAGGGGCTGGCGCTGCTGCTTCCGACGCAGAGCGAACCGGAAAAGATCCCGAAGTTCGTGCCGCAGAAGAAGGTGTTTGACGCGCTGGACGCGTTCGCTTCCTGGAGCGAGGCGATGGGGATCGCCACGGTCGGCGAGATCAATGAAAAGATCGCGCGCGGCGAGGCGCTGGACATGATCCTGACGGCGGAGGCGCGGCAGGAGGCCGACATCGCCCGCATCGCCAGCCGCATCGCGGAGCAGCCGGACGTGAAATGCGTGATGGTCGCGGGCCCGTCCTCTTCGGGCAAGACCAGTTTTTCGCACCGCCTGTCCGTGCAGCTGCGCGGCCTGGGGCTGCGCCCGCATCCCATCGAAGTGGACAATTATTTCGTGGACCGCGAGAAAACGCCGCGGGACGAGAACGGGGAATACGACTTTGAATCCATCGAGGGAGTGGACATCGAGGGCTTCAACCGCGACATGGTGGACCTGCTGAAAGGCAAAGTGGTCAGGATGCCCACGTTCAACTTCCAGACCGGCCGCCGGGAATACCGGGGCAATACGCTGAAACTGGAAAAAGAGGACATCCTGGTGATCGAAGGCATCCACTGCCTGAACGACCGGCTGTCCGCCAGGATCCCGAAGAAGAACAAATTCCGGATCTACATCAGTGCGCTGACCAACACGAACATCGATGAGCACAACCGGATCCCGACTTCCGACGGCCGTCTGATCCGCCGCATGGTGCGCGACGCCCGGACCCGCGGCTACTCCGCGCAGGAGACCATCGCCCGCTGGGATTCCGTCCGCCGCGGCGAGAAGAAGAACATCATCCCGTTCCAGGAAAGCGCGGACGTCGTCTTCAACTCCTCGCTCGTCTACGAATTCTCCGTCATCAAGAACTACGCGGAGCAGCTCCTCTTCGGCATCCCCGAGGACGCTCCGGAATACGTCGAGGCCAACCGCCTCCTCAAATTCCTGGACTACTTCCTCGCCATCGACTCCACGCTGGTGCCGCAGAACTCCCTGCTGCGCGAATTCATCGGCGGCAGCGTATTCAAGGTTTGACCGAAGACCTGACAGAGGGACGGTTCCTTTGTCAGGTTCCGGCGATTCCTCATGGAAGGGGCGGCCGATGGCCGCCCCTTCCGGTAATTGCAGAAAAAGAAGGGCGGCCGGCGGCCGCCCTCTGTTGTTGTATCCGCCTTCCGCGCTTTATTTCGCGGCGGCTTTCCTTTCTTCCAGTTCCTTGCAGATCCGGTCGTATTCCGGCTCATCCAGCTTGTAGTGCTTCCGGTACAGCACGTAGGTGGCCAGCATGAAGAGGAAGGAGAGGAGCACCATGATCAGCAGGAGGCCGACGGCCTGGCCCGTATGGGCGCCGCCCAGGATCCCCTCGATCTGCTGCAGCTTGGCGGCTTCGGTGATGAGGCCCTGCTCCTTCTGCATCTCCAGTTCGGAGATCTGGTTGGTGATGCCGGTCACGTTGAGGATCAGGTAGCTGACGGTGGTGATGACGACGATCAGCGCGCTGCCCAGCTTGGTCACGAAAGGCCGCACGGAGGCGATGATGGCGTCGTCGCGCGTGCCGGTGGTGTATTCGTTGTACTCCACCGTGTTCAGGATGGAGATCATCATGATCAGGTAGAAGCCGTACTGGCCCAGGTTGGCGATCATGTAGCCCAGCGTGATGACCCAGAACCCGACCGTGCCGGAAAGCGCCAGGCCGGCGATCAGCATCAGCACGTAGCCGCCCATCGATGCGATCAGCATCTTCTTCATCATGTCCTTGCGCGGCATTTTGCGGGAGAGCATGGGATAGAGGATCATCAGCACGGCGGTCGCCATCATGCCGATGGTGGTGAACAGGCCGTACAGGCCGCCCTCGTAGCCGTATTTGAAGTAGATGAAGATCTGACCCAGGCCGCCGATGATGATGCCGTTGCCGATCTGCTGCAGCAGGAAGATCGGGATGATCCAGCGCAGCTGGTCGTTGCCGGTGATGGTCTTGATGATCTTCTTGAAACTGATCTTCGGCGCCGGTTCTTTTTCATAATCGCGGTTCTCGCGCACGCCGAAGATGGTGAAGCACAAAAACAGCGGGGCCAGGACCGCGATGACCAGCGCGATCACGCCGTACGCGGTCACGGTGCTGCCGCCGATGGTCATGGCGCCGACGGTCAGCATGGGGATCAGCACGTTGGCCAGCGTGCCGCCGACGCCGGCGAACAGGTTGGTGCGGGACGTCAGCTTGTTGCGTTCGTCCGCGTCCGTGCTCAGGGACGGGATCATGCCCCAGTAGGAGATATCATGCATCGTGTAGGTGATGCTGTACAGGAAATAAATGACGCCGAAGAAGACGACGAACGGCCATCCCTGCAGCTTGACGTTGAACGCGGCGTAGATGACCAGCGAGGTGGACAGGATGCCGATGACCAGCCAGGGTTTGAACTTGCCCCATTTGCTGCGGGTCCGGTCGATGATGTTGCCCATCAGCGGGTCGTTCAGGGCGTCGAAGATACGGGCCGCCACCATGATCGCGGCGATGGCGGAGAGCTGGCCCGCGTTCAGTTTCTTGGTGAGCAGCACGAAGGTGTAGAGGTAGTTGGTAAACATCTGGTACATCATGTCGCGGCCTACCGTGCCGAGCGGGAACATGATGCGGTTGCGCTTGAGGGTCTTCTGATCCATGATGATCTCCGTTCTTTTCTGTATTCCGGGGACCGGCGGCATGCCGGCCCCGGATTTATAAATGATAGATTATACCAGCGATTCGATCTCGTCCAGCAGTTCTCCGAAATACGCCAGCGCGTCGTTCACGGGCTGCGGCGTGCTCATGTCCACGCCCGCGATCTTCAGCAGGCTGATGGGATCCCGGCTGCCGCCGCCGGACAGGAACTTCTTGTAGTCCGCAACGGCCGGCGCGCCTTCCTTCAGGATGCGGCGGGCGATGGCCACGGCGGCCGAGAAGCCGGTGGAATACTGGAAGACGTAGTAATTGTAGAAGAAGTGCGGGATGCGGGCCCATTCCATCGCGATGCCTTCGTCGGAGATCATGTCCGGGCCGAAGTACAGCTCGTTCAGGGCTTTGTATTTTGCGCACAGGGCGTCCGCGGTCAGGGTCTCGCCGCGTTCCGCCATCTGTCCCATCATCAGTTCAAACTCCGCGAACATGGTCTGGCGGTACACGCTGCCCTTGAACTGATCCAGGAAATGGTTGATCAGAGCGGCCTTTTCCTTCTTGTCTTCCGTATGCTTGAGCAGATACTGCATCAGCAGGACTTCGTTGCAGGTGGAGGCCACCTCGGCCACGAAGATCACGTAATCCGCCTGGGAGACCGGCTGGTTCTCCTTGCTGTACCAGCTGTGCATGGAATGGCCCAGTTCGTGCACCAGCGTGAACTGGCTGTCCAGGTTGTCGTGATGGTTCAGCAGGATGTAGGGATGGGGCCGGGCGCCGCCGGAAGAGTAGGCGCCGCCGCGCTTGCCTTCGTTTTCATAAATGTCGATCCAGCGCTCGTCGAAGGCGCGGTTCAGCAGGGCCACGTAATCGTCGCCCAGCACCTGCATGGCTGTCAGGACGGTCTGCTTGGCTTCCTCGAACGGGATCTTCTTGTCGCTGCCGGCGATGATGGGACGGTACACGTCGTACATGTGCAGCTCGTCCACGCCCAGCAGGCGCTTGCGCAGCGCGACGTAGCGGTACATCTTGTCCAGGTTGCCGTGCACGGCTTCGATCAGGTTGTGGTACACTTCGACCGGCACTTCGGTATGGTCCAGCGACGCTTCCAGCGTGCTGCCGTAACGGCGCGCGTTCGCGTTGAAGAGCAGGGATTTGAACTGCCCCTCCAGCGTGGCGGCGACGGTGTTCTTGAATTCGCCCAGGCGGGTGTAGAATTTTTCGAACGCATCCTTCCGCAGCTGACGGTCCTCGCTTTCCAGCAGCGGGACCAGCGTGCCGCCGGTCAGGGTGTGGGCTTCGCCCTTGCTGTCCACGGCGTCCGGATATTTCATTTCCGTGTTGCGGAGCGTGGAGCCGATGCGATCCGGCGCGTTGCTGATCTCGCGGGAGGCGGCCAGCAGGGCTTCCTCCGCGGGACTCAGGATATGGGCGGCCCGGCGGCGGATCTGGTAGATGCTCCGTTTATATTCTTCCAGTGCCGGTTCTTCGGCGTAGAAGCGGTCCAGCGTTTCCTGCGGGATCGCCATGATCTCCGGGGACTGGAAGGCGCCGGCGCGGGAGAGCGCGATCAGGGCGCTGCGGGCTTTGCCCACCATGCCCTGATAATGGCTGTTGGACAGGTCCACGTCGCTGTTTAAGCTGGCGTAGCTGTAGACTTTGCCGGCTACGATCTCGATCTCGTCTCCCAGCCGGAAGAAGGCCAGCAGCTTTTCGGCGCTGTCGTCCAGGTGACCGCGGAAAGCGGCCAGCTGTTCGGCGTAGGCCGGGATCTTCGCGAGCGCTTCTTCCCAGGCGGCTTCGGACTCAAAAATGGCGCTTACGTCCCAGGTGAATTCCACCGGGACTTCGGAACGTTTGGGAATCGACATAGAATACCTCCGATCTTGCGGGTCTGGCCCGATCGCGTCCATTATAACAGATTCTGAGAGGATTGCAGTAGTTTTTTCAAAAAGAATGCAGAAAAAGAAGCCGGCGGGCCGGGAAGAGGAAGCAGGCGCACGGATACTTGAAAAAAACGGAGAATGATGGTACATTTTTGCCAGAACGAAGAAAAGGAGAAGGAATATGCCGATCCGTGCGGAATATGAAGTAAATGCCGGCGACTGCAGGAAAGCTCTGTATTATGGATTGAGGAAGCGTTACCGGAACGGCCTGCGTCTGATGCTGGTCGCGCTGTCCGCCGTTCTGATCTATCTGGCAACGGTGCTGATCATGAAGACGGAGATCATGCCCCTCTTTTTTGTCGCGGCCGGCGCCTTCCTGCTCTGGGGCCTCATGCTCGTGATCGGGACCGAGGTCCGGCTCTTCCGGATCAAAAAGGATCCTGACAGCATGCTGGGAAAGAAGATGATCCTGACCATAGACGAAAAGAACCTGACGGCGGAGATTCCGCATAAAAAGGCAAGCGCCGTGACCCCCGTCCGGGACCTGGCCTATGTGTTTGAACTGAAGGATCTGTTCATGCTGTATCCGAACCCGCAGGACACCTATATCCTGCCGAAGCGCGCGCTGCAGGAAGCGGAGATATCGGCGCTGCAGACGTTCTTTCATGATACGATCCCGGACCGCTTTCTTTCTCCCCTGTATTATAATAAAAAGAAGCGGTAGCATACTTGCCTTTTCGCCGCCGCCGTGCTATCTTAATCCCGCGGAGAAGGGTGAATGATCGCGGGTCCTTCGGGACACGAGGAAAGTCCGGGCTTCACAGGGCAGGATGCCGGATAACGTCCGGCGGAGGCGACTCCCGGGAAAGTGCAACAGAAAGATACCGCCGGCGCGGCCGGCAAGGGTGAAAAGGCGGTGTAAGAGACCACCGGCTCTGCGGCAACGGAGAGTGCTCTGCAAACCCCATCCGAAGCAAGCACAAACAGAAGGCATAAGGCGGCCCGTCTGCTTTCGGGTAGTGCGCTGGAGCCTGCCGGCGACGGCAGGCCTAGATAGATGATCATTCACGACAGAACCCGGCTTACAGCCCTTCTCCGCTTCCCGCAAACGGGTCGGGCGGGCGTTCCGCCCTTTCTGCAGGATTTTTACGATGGGAAGACGTGTACAGCAGCTGGATACGCTGGAAAACATCATCTGCGTCCTGGTCTGCCTCCTGATGGCGGCAGCCGCTTTCCTGTGCCTGATCAAAGGCACGCTGCACTACGTCTGGCTGATCGCGGGCGGCGCCGCCGTCTACTACCTGGCGGGGGCCGTTTCCGAATTCGTCCGCTCCGAAAAAGGCTTCTGGAAGCGCGGCATTTATAAGACCGTGCTGACCCTGCTGCTGGCCCTGTTTACCTGGGTGGCCAGAGTCTGTCTGTAAACTCCGCCGAAAGCGGCGGAAACCGCGCCGCATCCGCAAAAAACTCCCTGCAAAAAGTGCAAAAAACGCTTGCAATCCCGCTTTTTCAGTGGTATGATACTTGCCTGTGACATATCACGATCCTTGCTTTCCCCGCAGGGGAAGGCCAATAGTCCAAGAGGAGGTTAAGCATGAACAAGTACGAATTAGCCGTTGTTCTGAGCAGCGCCATTACCGATGAAGAAAGAACTGCCGCTCTGGAAAGAGTGCAGGAATTCATCACCCGTGACGGCGGCACGATCACCAGCGTGGACGATTGGGGGAAGAAGAAGCTCGCGTATGAGATCCAGAAGATGACCGAAGCTTACTACACCTTCATTCGTTTCGAATCAGAACCGTCTGTTCCTGCCCGGGTGGAAGAAAACGTCCGCCTGATGGAACAGGTGATCCGTTTCCTGTGCATCAGCAGGGAAGAGTAAGAGAGGAACTTATGAATAAAGTCATTTTGATGGGACGTCTGACCCGGGATCCGGAAGTCCGGTATTCCGCCGGTGAGAACTCCCTGGCGATCGCTCGTTTCAGCATCGCGGTGGACCGTCGTTTCCGCCGCGGCCAGGACGGCGCGGAAGCCGATTTCTTCAACTGCACCGCTTTCGGCAAGCAGGGGGAATTTGTAGAGAAATACTTAAAGAAGGGCACCAAGGTGCTGCTTTCGGGCCGGATCCAGAACGATAACTACACCAATCGCGACGGCCAGAAGGTCAGCTCGGTGCAGATCATTGCGGAAGAGATCGAGTTCGCGGAAAGCAAGAACGCGACCGGCGGCCGCAGTGAAGGGAACTCCGAGTTCCAGGGACGTCCGTCCGCTCCGGTCAGCGAGGGCTTCATGAACCTGCCCGACAACGGCGACGACGAAGGCATCCCGTTCACTTTCTAAAATCAGGAGGGTATTACCATGGCATTTGCTAAGAATGATAAAGGCAGCTCGCCCAGAAAGCACAACATGATGCGCCGCAAGAAAAAAGTCTGCGCCTTCTGCGGAGCCGAGGGCGAAGTGGATTACAAGGACGTCAACCGCCTGTCCAAGTTCATCTCCGAGCGCGGCAAGATCCTGCCCCGCCGGGTGACCGGGACCTGCGCGAAGCACCAGCGTATGGTGACCACCGCCATCAAGCGCGCCAGAAACCTGGCTCTGCTGCCTTACACGGTGGACTGATCGGTCCGAAAAGCGAAGGGGCGCCCGCGGGCGCCCTTTTTGTGTGTGATCGGAGCTTGTCCTCATCAAACAGCCCCGGCAGCGTGACGGCCTGCGGCAGCCGCCGCGTCAGTCTGTCACATGCACCGGCAGGACGAACTGGTATCCCTGCCCCTGTGCGTAATCGATGAAATCGGCCGCGGCTTTGATGTTTTCCTCCGTAATGCGCATCTGGATGATCGCGCCGGGCGCGAGCGCCGCCTTCAGCTGCGGCAGGACCATGTAGACCGGCGCCTGCCCGTTATTATCGTCCGGGAGACAGGAATAGCCCAGGAATCGGAATCCCATCAGGTCGCAGAGATAGATGTCCCTTTCGTAGATCCCCTCATACGGAGCGCTGAAAACGGACGCCGGGTAGTGGTAGCGAAGCAGCCCGTCCAGGGCGGTCTGATACAGTACCAGTTCGTTCAGAAAACGGCGGTTGGCGGCCATCGTGGAATGGATGTAGGTATATCCGTGGGCGGCCACCAGGTGCCCTTCACGGACGATGCGGCGCACAGTCTCGGCGGGATCGCCGGGGCTGTGCTTCAGATAATCTCCGAGGGTGATCAGGAAGGTGGCCGGGACCTGTTTCTCCGTCAGGACGTTCAGCAGCCGTTCCGTGAGACCGTTCTCCGTGACCAGCGTGAAACTCAGAGCGACGGTCTTGTCCCCGCCGCCGGCGCGGCTGACGCCGCCGTGGGCATACAGATAACTCAGACTGGCGCTGCCGCGGCTCACGTCTTCCGGCACCGGAAGATACGGGCTGTAATCAAAGCCGGGCAGCTCGGCGTCCAGGTCCGTGATGCTGCCGGGGTCGTCTTTCCAGGCCGGCGGCTCGGTAGGGCCGGCGGGCGTGGTGACGGGCGGTTCGGTCGGAGCAGGCGTAGCTGCAGGTTCGGCAGCGGTGGACGAAGCGTCCCGCGGGTCATCGTCCAGCATGTCAGTCCCTGCGGGGAAAATGCCGGCGGGCAGCGTAGCGTCGCCCGCGGGCTCCGTTTTCTTTGAGGAGGAGCAGGCGCAGAGCCAGAAGAGGGAGAGCAGCGCAAAACAGAGGGCCAGGGCCCCCGCGGCGCGTCTGACGGCGGTTCCGTGCCGATCGTTCATAAAAGCCTCCGTTCCGCGTTCCGTACACGTTTTTCTTATGTTTCAGTATAAT
>JAEEGL012513673.1_pt1 | contig 25662 bp, 21 predicted proteins | sample 9134231 | NCBI WGS metagenome assembly JAEEGL01 (sample SAMN16246548, study PRJNA631951) | gut metagenome | biome: gut microbiome; feature: rumen; material: fiber-attached | host: Bos | place: Iran: Karaj | collected 2018-10 | reverse complement strand
TTCGCGGTCACGAAGGGCAAGAGCAAGGTGCCAGACATCCTGGCCGCGAAGACCCTGGCCGAACAGGCCGGAAAAACGGCTGTTGGCTACGTAATGCTGTAAAACCCATAAACTATCCATTCACACAACAAAAACGCCTCAGGGGCCGATTTGGAGCCTCTGAGGCGTATCTGTTTTTGAGGGTCTATTCCTCCCAGGGGAACTTGTACGGCAGGTTCTTTGCGTCGCGCACCGTCATGAATTCCTTCTGTACGGCCGGCCCGACGGGCACACCCTTATCCTTGCGCTCCTGCCAGGCGATCCATTCCTTTTCGCCGGCGGTGTAGATGCGGTCCTGACCCGGGGCCTTGGACGAAGCGCGCAGCGCTCTCAGGATGTCGCCGGTGGTCTTCTTAAAGGTCTCCAGACCCATAAACGCTTCCGGATCCACCGCGAAGAAGAAGTGACCCAGATGATACGGTCTCTTGCTGCCGTCCGGTTCGAAGCCGAGCAGCGCCTTCATGAAGCTTCCGCCCTGCAGCGCCGCGGACAGGATCTCCACGACGGCCGCGTAGCCGTAACCCTTGTATCCCGCGGTCTTTTCGCCTTCGCCGCCCAGCGGCGCCAGCGCCGCTTCGCCGGAGACCAGCTTCTTCAGGATCTCGTCGGAATCGGTGAGGGTGGATCCGTCGCGGGCGATCACAGCGCCTTCCGGCGTCGGTTCTCCCTTGCGGGCCCAGTACTCGATCTTGCCGCGCTGCACGATGGACGTGGCGCAGTCCAGCACGAACGGGAAGTCTTCGTCGGTGGGGAACGCGAAGGTGAGCGGGTTGGTGCCCATCATGTTGTCCACGCCGAACGTGGGCGCGATAGACGGTCTGGCGTTGGTGCCGGTGATGCCCAGCAGCCCCTGCTTGCTGGCCATCATGGCCCAGTAGCCTGCGATGCCGTAGTGGGAAGAATTGCGGATCGCAGCGCCTGCCATGCCGTATTTCTTCGCCTTTTCGATCACCATCTCCATGGCTTTGTAACTGGCCACCATGCCCATGCCGTCGTGGGCGTCCATCACGACCGTGGTCGGGGTCTCCTTCAGGATCTCCAGATTGGTCGTGGGATACAGGATGCCCGCCTCGATGCGGTCGATGTAGATGGGCTTAAAGCGGTTGCAGCCGTGGCTCTCGATGCCGCGGCGGTCGGACTCCATCAGCACGTCCGTGCAGATCTCGGCGTCCTCCTTCGGCAGCCCGTACGCCATAAAGGCGTCTCTCATGAAGTCATGTATTAAGTTCCAGGGCACGTAGGGCCTGTTCTGAGAATCGTAAAGCATAGGGTTCCTCCTTAGGTTCTTATCTTTGGATATTATATCATTCCCAGGTGTTCTGTGGTAAAATATATTGAATAACTATGTGTTAGTTAAACGGGACAAAACACCATGAAGAAAGACGATATTTTAAAGGATCCGAGATTTGAGGGCGTCGCGCCTTTCGAAAAAAAAGTCTGGCTCTCCAGCCCCACCATGCACGGCGACGAGCAGCGCTGGGTGGACGAAGCCATCCGCACCAACTGGGTCAGCACCGTCGGCGAGAACATCAACGAAGTCGAGAAGATCTGCGCGGCCAAAGTGGGACGGAAATACGCCGTTGCGCTGGCCAGCGGCACCGCCGCGCTGCATCTGGTCATCCGTCTGGCAGGCGAACGCCTGTACGGCCCGGCGCCCGCCAACCAGGGCGTGCTGGCCGGTAAGAGAGTCTTCTGTTCCGATATGACGTTCGACGCCACGGTCAATCCTGTCGCCTACGAAGGCGGCGAAGCGGTCTTTATCGACACGGAGACCGACAGCTGGAACATGTCCCCCGAAGCGCTGGAGAAAGCCTTTGCGATCTATCCGGACGTCAAACTGATCGTCCTGGCGCACCTGTACGGCACCCCGGGCAAAGTCGACGAGATCTGCGCAATCGCAAACGCCCACGGCGCCCTGATCGTGGAAGACGCTGCCGAATCCTTCGGCGCCGCCTATAAAGGCGTGCAGACCGGCATGTTCGGCGATTACAGCATCATCTCGTTCAACGGCAACAAGATCGTCACCGGTAGCAGCGGCGGCATGGTTCTGACCGACAGCCTGGACGATGCTAATAAAGTGCGCAAGTGGTCCACGCAAGCGAGAGAAGACGCAGCCTGGTACCAGCACGAAGAACTGGGCTACAACTACCGCATGAGCAACATTGTTGCCGGCATCATCCGCGGTCAGATGCCGTATCTGGAAAAGCACATAGCGCAGAAGAAAACGATTTACGAGCGTTATAAAGAAGGTCTGAAAGATCTGCCCGTACAGATGAATCCCATCCCGGCGGACTGTGACCCGAACTATTGGCTCTCCTGCCTGATCATCGATTCGGAAGCGATGTGCCAACACGTCCGTTCCGAGAAAGAGGCGCTATATATCTCTGAACCGGGCAAGAGCTGCCCGACGGAGATTCTGGAGGCGCTAGCCGCATTCAACGCGGAAGGACGTCCCATCTGGAAGCCCATGCACATGCAGCCCATTTACCGGAATAACGTGTTCGTGACGGAGCAAGGTATCGCCAGAGGCAGATCAAATGCGTATATCGATCAAGGTAAAGTGATCGATGTTGGCACTGACATCTTTGCCAGAGGGTTGTGTCTGCCTAGTGATAACAAGATGACGGCTGATGATATTGATAGAATCGTTGAAATCATTAAAAGGTGTTTTGAATCGTGAGCAAGCATAAGCCCTATGGGCCTTATGAAAAGTATATAAAAAGACCGCAGGATTTCCTGTGTGCACTGGCTGCGACCATTGTGCTAAGTCCTGTTATGGGAATAACAGCGATCCTTGTGCGGACTAAATTGGGCACTCCAATTCTGTTTACACAGGAGCGACCTGGCAAAGACGGCAAGGTATTTAAGTTATATAAGTTTCGCACAATGACGGATGCCAGAGACGAGAATGGAGAACTGCTGCCAGATGAAATCCGATTAACATCTTTTGGTAAGAAGCTAAGATCCACATCCTTGGACGAGTTGCCGGAATTGTTTAACATCCTGAAAGGGGATATGGCGGTCGTTGGTCCGCGGCCCTTGCTGGTCCGGTATCTTGATCGATACAACGACCATCAAGCAAGACGGCATGACGTAAGGCCAGGATTTACAGGTTTGGCTCAGGTAAATGGCCGTAATGCAATCTCCTGGGAAGACAAATTCAATTGGGATGTAAAATACGTTGATCACATTACATTTTTAGGAGACTGGAAAATCATCTTTGAAACAATCAGAACTGTCCTAAAACATGAGGGGATCAGTTCCTCTACTTCTGCAACAATGGAAGAGTTTTGGGGTGCTGAAAGCAAATAGTAAAAAATGAACATTTTGTTTACAGGCGTAGGAAGACGTATTGAATTACTTCAAGCATTCCGTAACGCCGCATTAGTTTTGAACAAAGACTTGAAAATCTATGGTGCAGACATGGCTGGTACTGCACCAGCCCTTGCTTTTTGCGATTTTTCAAGAAAAGTAGTATCTATGAAGGACGATTATTATATCGATAATCTTCTTGAAATATGCGCGGAAGACAAAATCGATTTATTGGTTCCGACAATTGATACGGATCTTCTTGTCTTAGCAAAGAACAAAAACAGATTTGAGGCCATAAATACCCGGGTGATGATTAGTGAACCCGATAAGGTTCTCATTTGTCGAGATAAAAATAACACCTCTCAGTTCTTTATAGACTGTGGTTTACATGCACCGATGCCAGTCAACGATTGGACACAGTATAGAGGAGGGTATCCCGCATTTATAAAACCGAAAGATGGCAGCTCCAGCATAAATGCGTTTAAGGTCGAAAATGAGTCTGAATTGAAGGTGTATGCAAACCAAGTTGCGGATTATATCGTTCAACCATTTATTGATGGACGTGAATATACAATCGACATTTTTTGCGATTGGAATGGGGTCCCTGTATCCATTGCGCCTCGTGAGAGGGTTCAGGTCCGGGCTGGGGAGGTCTTAAAAACCAAAATATTCATGGATCCACAAATGATTGAGGAGTCAAAAATTCTCTGCAACGCCTTTAAACCCTGTGGCCCCATAACGGTTCAACTGATTCGTGATAGCAAAGGAATCGATTGGTTCATTGAGATTAATCCCCGCTATGGGGGCGGCGCCCCATTATCTATGAAGGCCGGAGCACGAAGTGCAGAAGCCATCTTGCGGCTACTTGATGGAGAGCCGGCAGGTCTTTTCACAAAGATTGAAGACGGGGCAATTTACAGTCGATTTGACCAATCTGTGTGCATCGAAGAGGGGGCAGCCACAGACATAAAGGGCGTGATTTTTGATTTAGATGATACGCTTTATTCTGAGAAGGATTATGTAAGCTCTGGATTTCAGGCAGTAAGTTCATATTTGGGAGGAGAATATGAAGAGCGGCTCTGGGAACTATTTTCATCCACACGTTGTCCAATCGACATGCTTTTAAAAGAGATTGGACGTGAAGACGAAAAGAATAGCGTTCTCAATGCCTATCGTGCTCATATGCCGAGTATTAGTTTATATCCGGGAGTATCAGAGTTATTATGCGAGTTAAAGAACCAGGGATATAAAATCGGTGTTATTACAGATGGCCGACCGGAAGGGCAACGGAACAAGATAAAGGCACTTGGGTTACAGGATCTGGTGGATGATATCATTATCACTGACGAGCTTGGCGGTCCACAGTTCCGTAAGCCCTGTGATATCGCTTTTAGAATCATTCAAACAAAATGGAAACTATCTCCTTCGCAAATTGCATATGTTGGTGATAATCCGATTAAAGATTTTCAGGCGCCTAAACAGTTGGGAATGAAAAGCATATGGTTCAATAATTCAGAGGGATTATATCAAGTGGCATCTGAATGCCAAAATACAATAACAAAGATTGCGGATTTACAGTTTGATTCTGATAAAGGAGGGCAATAATGCTTCTCCTAAAATGGATTTGGTGGATTGCTGTATTTGTCGTTTTCTGGGCCATGGTAGGATACCCAGTATCTTTGATTACTCTCGATAGGATTTTTAAGAAAAAGAACAATAAGGATTATTCCTATGAGCCAACTGTGACAGTTATGACCGTCGCGCATAACGAAGAGAAAGTAATAGGCGAGAAACTTCAGAATTTATTAAGTATCGATTATCCTGTTGAAAAAATCAAGTTTCTAGTTGCTTCCGATTTTTCAACAGATAGAACAAATGAAATAGTGGAGGAGTTCATAGCGGCACATCCGGAACGCAGCATTCAGATCCACAAATCCGTCAATCATTACGGAAAGACTAATGCGCAAAATGAAACACAAGAGCTGTGCGATACTGATATCCTCATAATGACTGATGCGAATGCAATGCTTGAGAAAAATGCAGTTCGGGAACTTGTAGCAAGTTTTTCCGCTTCGGATATTGCTTATGTATCAGGCCAACTCCGTTATATGAATACGGATGAGAATACTACAGCAAAATCTGAGGGCTTATATTGGAGGCTTGATTTGCTATGCCGAACCATAGAAAGTAGGCTTCAGACTATTACCGCCGGAAATGGGGCCATTTATGCTGTTCGAAATGAGGATTATGTAAAGATACCTCCAATCGAATGTCATGACTCCAGTTTTCCAGTTATCTTTGCACTGGAAAAAAAGCGGGCTATATACAACCCGGATGCGATTGCTTTTGAAAAAGCCGGGGAAGTGGATGAGGATGAGTTTAATAGAAAGGTCCGCATGAGCCGCATTATATTTCATGGAATAATGCCGGATATTAGGGTCTGTAATGTTTTCTCTTATCGCTGGTTTTCATACTTCTATTTCGGTCATCGCACATGCCGGTATCTCCTTTGGCTGATGCATGCCATAGCCTTGTTTTGTAATATCCCATTGGCAATTCAAGGGGGCTGGTTCTGGAAAACGACACTGATCCTCCAACTGATTTTCTATATTGCTGCGATTATCGGCTGGAAAGGGAAGACGAACAATCGGATTGTTAAGATTGTGTATTATTATTGCATGACGGTCATGGCTCAGTGGAAGGGTGTCATCAATATTCTGACCGGAAAATCGAAACCTGTGTGGGAAAAGGCTGAGAGTACGAGGTAGATTTGTTGGAAATGAATGAATTGGCTATCGTCGGCATTTTCTTCGACGGTTATTATGATATTTGGGAAGATTTTCTGGAACTGTTTTTTTCCAGGTGGCCCGATTGTCCATATAGGGTCTATATCGTCAATAATACAGCTGATTTGCATTATTCGAAAACTTATCCGGTAGAAGTAATTCATGCCGGAGAAGACGCGGAATACAGCAAAAAAATACAGGTTGCTTTGGAAAAGATAGACGCAAAATATCTACTGGTTTTACTGGAGGACTTTTTTGTTTTTTCTCCCTTAGAGCGTGGCGTATTATTCAATATCACGGAATACATTGTTCAGAATGATATTAAGTACTATAGGATGGATATCCCGGATTTTCGCATTAAAAAACAGCCTTCCGGAAAGCCTGTGCAGATTGAACCGACTTCTGAGTATACGATTTCCTGCCAGCCGTCTATATGGAGCCGTAGTTTTCTTGCCAAATGCATAGGAACAGATAATTATAATGCATGGGTATTTGAAGGGATTTATGCTCGTGCTCAGATGTCACACACGGAAAAGTTTCTTTCGCAGTGCCGGATTGATTTGAGCAATCCTCTTTCTTTACGGCATGGCGCCGTTCAGGGGAAGCTGCTCCCCAATGTATATCAAGACTTTATCCGGAATGGGTATGTATTTAAAAACAAACGGGAAGTATTGAGAAAACGATATTATTATCGTCACAGGCTGAAGCAAATCATGAAAACTTATTGCCCAGCAGGACTCCAATCCTTCATAAAAAAAATTGTTGGTGCAGATTCTGTTTTAGATCGGTATGAAGAGGCTATCCACGATGAGATGCGGAAAATGAATATGGAATAGTAATCTTCTCGCCAATGATTTGCGGAGGGGAAATATGAGTTTTAAAAGAATCGTAAAAAGAATATTGACGCTGATCACTCATCCGATAGCATCGATCTGCCTATTGTTAGATGGAGCACGAGATTTTTATATTGCGCCGCAAATGACGATCAATACATTTAAAGGGTTTCATCTTGGCAAAAAAGTGACAATAGGGAGAAATTCTCGATTCTTATTAATCCATCAGTATCATGGAACATCCTACACTCCTTCTATAACAATAGGTGACCGAGTCAGCGCGGGTAATCGTTTTTCTGTTTTATCTGCAGCGCCTGTCGTAATCGAAGATGATTGCTTGATTGCAAGCGATGTTTTGATTACTTCTGAAAACCACGGTGATAATCCTGAATTGAGCAGTTCTTATGCAGATATTCCGTTGAAGGCTGCACCTGTATTTATCGGAAAAGGATGTTGGCTGGGAGAAAAAGTAAGCATTATGCCAGGAGTTACGTTAGGGGCACGCAGTATTGTTGCCGCAAACGCAGTTGTTACGAAATCCTTCCCGGATGGTTCCTTGATTGCCGGTGTCCCCGCGAAACGAATAAAGTATTATGATTGTTCTGCGCATGAATGGAAAAATGTGAAGGAATGACCCCATGCTCAAGTGCAAATATGCAATTGTTGTTTTAGTTTATCGAAATATCGATGACCTGGAAGAGTGTATCAACAGTTTTCAGGCCAGTATTGACTCTTGCCGCATTATTGTTGTCAATGCTTTTTATGATGATAGTACAAACACGGCCATTCAACAATTATCAACAGGCAAGAATTGCGATTTTATCAGTATCCCTAATAAGGGGTATGGATACGGAAACAATGCAGGGATCGCCTATGCGCAGGAGCATTACGATTATGAGTTTTTGATTGTTTCAAATCCGGATATAACCATAGAGAGATTTGATGATACGCATCTAATGCGAGGAACTATCTATGCTCCGAAAATCATCAATCTTGCTGGGAACAATCAGAATCCCATGGTTATTCGCAGGAATGCTCTCTCTGAATACCTTGTATATTCGGGACTGAAGAAAAACAATAAGATATGTCTTTGTCTTGGCCTTGGATTAGGAAAAGCATCCAGGTTTGTTCATGGCATATTAAAAAAGAGGCATTATACAATCTATCAGGCACACGGCAGTTTTGTCATCCTTCATAAAAGTGTGATAGATCTTTTGCATCCAATCTATGATGAAAGAATGTTTTTATTTGCTGAAGAAGGCGTGCTGGCGTTAAAAGCAAACCGCTTTTGTTTTCCAACAGTTTACGTTGAGGATATTATCATTCGGCACAAAGAAGATGGGAGTATGGCCATCAGTGACCTTAAACTCAATGAAGAAATGAAAAAGTCAAATATTTTCTTCTATGAGAATTATTGCTTGAAAAATGACTCAATTTGAATGATGCAAGCGTGGTTTAACTAATGAACGAATTCGGCCTTTTAGCGTTAGTCATGGCGGTTTTCAATTTAGCCATTTCTACAAAAATATCAAAATCTATATTACACCCAGTAAGACTGTTTGCTTTAATGTGGTCAGTTCTGGTTATCATCCCGCCACTCCTTTGGGATATTGAGTACTCGTGGGCATATACAGGACTTGTATGGATCAATTTGGCGGTCTTGTCTACAATAGCAGGGGCATACCTGGTAAGAGATTATGCATTTGTCGGTACACATAATTACTTGGGCAAAACTTCTGAATGCTCAGAACAATCTTTGCGAAAAGATACAGATTATATATGGATTATACTAGGCGCTATTGTTATTTTGGGACTTATGTCTGCTATTCTGTCTTTAAGACAAAATGGGTTTCATATATCTAATGCACTATCTTTAAAAGGCTTACTGAATGTTAGTTCAGCGGCGGCTATACAACGATACACCGGAACCCAATCCAGATCGATGGTCCATCAGTTATTATCAATATTCGTTTATTTGAGTGCTGTCTGTGGAGGATATTCATATAACTTTGCGGCAGATAGAAAACTAAAATTTTTGTCATTGATTTCGCTGCTTCCAATTGTGTGTGAGATGTTGTTTACAAGCGGTAAAGTGGGATTTATTGCAGCTATGTTTCTATGGCTTGCAGGGTGGTGCGCATCTTATGTTAAGTTAAATGGTTTACTCCCGAAAGTCAAACTGCGTACAGCTTTGTTCCTGCTTCTCGTCTTTTCCCTCATGGTCGCGTTACTGTTTTTTGCCATGGTTCTTCGAGTTGGCACGATGTCTGGAAAAGTGATGCATGTTTTGGTTCAAAAATTTTGGATCTATATGTTTGGCCAAATGGTTGAGTTTGATGGATGGTTCTCTGCCCAGGATTCTTTCTCTGATTATCAGTTGGGAATAAATACTTATATGACTGTCTTTAAGACTCTTGGATTTGTTACCAGAACGCAGGGGGTCTATGATGTGTTTGTCCCTGGATATGGCAATATATTCACCGCATTTCGTGGCATTATCAGCGATTTTGGTGTTTTGGGATCGTTAATATATTGTTTTATCCGAGGTGCTGTTACTCAGATTTGTCTGAGTTTTCTTGTCTCCAATCGTCAGTATCCTGTTTTGCCAGCCATGCTTTTTGTATGTGCATACTTTTGGAATTTATATAGCTTCATTATCTCTCCATGGATATATACGACATACATTTTAGCTATTATTGGATTTGGTGTTTTCATGCTCCTCCTTCGTGGTAAATCTCAGGGCAGTTACACAGTAAAGTTGGTCAACTGGAGATAGTACTTTATGCTTGAAAACAAAGTGAAGAGACAAAGCAAAATAGGACGTGCGATTTCCAGCGTTATCTTATTGACTCTTATTGCGAAAGTGCTCGGTTTTATCCGGGAACTTTTGTTAGCATTTTTTTTCGGTGCAACTGGGCTATCTGACGCATATATTATTTCTCAGAACATTCCTGGTACGATTTTCCTTTTTGTTGGAACGGGCTTAACCACTTGTTTTATTCCGATTTATTTCAAATCACTGTCTGAATCTGGCCAAAAAGAGGCGAATTGTTTTACAAATAGAGTTATAACAATGGTTCTTTGCTTTGCGACGGGCGTAATGGCAATTATATGGACAGCCACTCCTGTTATCGTGAGATTGTTTGCTTTTGGGTTTGAAGGGGACACTCTTTATTATGCTGTTTGGTTCACTCGTATCTGCGTGCTGAGCCTGTACTTTTCGACGTTTCTTTATGTCTACAATAGCTATTTGCAGGCAAATAGTAATTACGCGGTTCCTGCTTTTGCTGCAATTCCAAATAGCCTGTGCATCATGGCTGCTATTATTGTTGGCGCAAAGTTTAACGTTTGGCTTCTTAGCATTGGGAGTGTTCTTGCCGTTGGCGCTCAATTGTTGGTGCTGCTGCCCTCCATTCATGCTCTTGGATATCGGTTTAAATTCAATTTTGATTGGAAAGACCCGTATATCAAATCCTTTTTTGTCCTTCTGGGTCCTGTTATCATAGGGGTCTCGGTAAATGAGATTAACACCCTGGTTGACAGAACGATTGCCTCGCAAATTGCTGTTGGCGGTATTTCAGCGCTGACCTATGCAAATAGCCTTATTCAACTCATTCAAGGAGGAATTGTTCAACCGGTTGCAACCGTTTATTATCCGAAGATAACGGCCGCCGTGGCAGATCACCAGCCCAAAGAAGCGCAGCGTATGATGGAAAAAGCAATTATTGCATTGCTTGCAATATTAGTGCCCATAACTTTTGGGTTTATGGCTTATAGCCATCAGATTACAGGACTGCTTTTTGGGCATGGTGCGTTTGATCAAACAGCAGCTAAATTAACTTCTATAGCGGTCGTTTTCTATTCAGTGGGGCTTTGTTTTATGGGAATCAGGGAGATCACTTCGCGCTACTATTATGCCCATTCCAATACAAAGACACCGATGATTAACGCGACGCTGGGGGTTGTTGTCAATATCGTCATGAACTTGACATTATCCCGGTTTATCGGAATTGGCGGGCTTGCATTAGCGACCAGTATATCTGCGGTAATCACTGCATTATTGCTGATTCAGAATAGCGAAAAAAGGCTTTCAAGTGGCCCTGTTCGAATCAATTTGAAAGAACTGGTTAAGATTGTGATTTCTTCCGGAATCATGATAGTGGGATCGTACGGATTTTACCTGATGGCCCCGCTTCCCTCGGGAGCGAGGCTTGTTGTAGCGGTCTTGGTGGGAGTTTTACTTTATGCCATTGCGGGGTATATAATCAAAATAGAGTTGATTCGTTCTGTTTTTGATGTTGTTAAAGTACGAAAGTAAAACATGGAATATCGTCTAATGAGGTGCGCGGCATGAAAATACTTGTTACTGGTGCAAATGGTTATCTTGGGCAAGGAATCGTAAAGCACATATTAAATCTTGGGCATAAAGTGGTCGCCGCAGATATTGCAGTTGACCATGTAGATAAACGCGCAATGAGCATGGTGTGCGATTTGTTCTCCCTGGAAGACCCTTATCATTATTTTGAGGAGCCGGACGTACTGCTTCATTTGGCATGGAGAGATGGATTTCGCCACTACTCAGAGGCCCATATATCGGATTTACCGAATCACTACGATTTTGTAAAGAAATTTACGGAATCTGGTGTAAGTATGATTTCGGTGATGGGATCAATGCACGAGGTTGGCTTCTTTGAAGGATGCATTCGGGAAGATACCCCGTGTAATCCGGTAACCCCTTATGGTATCAGTAAAAATGCCTTTCGAATGTTAACGGACATGTTATGCAAACAAAACGGGAAAAAGTACCAATGGCTGCGGGGGTATTATATTGTCGGGAACAGCGAATACGGTTCTTCTATCTTTTCAAAAATAACTGCAGCGCAGGCAGAAGGGAAGACATCGTTCCCGTTTACAATGGGGCAGAACCAGTTTGATTTTATCGATTATGAAGTTTTTTGTGAACAAGTTGCAAGAGCTGTAACACAGGATACTATCCTTGGTATTATAAATATCTGTTCCGGACATCCGGAAAAATTGGCAGATAGAACAGAACGATTTATTAAGGATAATAATTATCACATTAAGTTGGAATATGGAGCGTTTCCGGATCGGCCCTATGATTCAAAGGCGGTATGGGGTGACGACTCGAAAATAACCAAGATTCTTGAATCTTGACGATTTTTGTATTAAGTCGCAGAGAGTTAAAGGGTGATGAAGTGACTATCATAATTACAGGCGGGGCTGGTTTTATCGGCGCAAATTTCATTTTTTATATGTTGGAGACACATCCGGATTATCGGATCATCTGTCTGGATAAGTTGACATATGCAGGAAACCTGTCCACACTGAAGAACATTATGGACAATCCGAATTTTCGGTTTGTGAAGTTGGATATCTGTGACCGGGAGGGCGTTTATCATCTGTTTGAAGAAGAAGCGCCGGATTGTGTCGTTAATTTCGCTGCAGAATCCCATGTCGATCGAAGCATTGAAGATCCTTCAGTTTTTCTACAGACGAATATTATTGGAACGTCTGTGCTGATGGACGCTTGCCGAAAATATGGAATCAAAAGATATCACCAGGTAAGTACTGATGAGGTGTATGGCGATCTTCCGCTGGACCGTCCTGACTTATTCTTCACGGAAGAAACCCCGATTCATACTAGTAGTCCTTACAGTGCGTCTAAAGCCAGTGCAGATCTTCTGGTTCAGGCTTATTATCGTACGTTTGATTTACCCGTTACTATTAGTCGGTGCAGCAATAATTACGGACCTTATCATTTCCCAGAAAAGCTTATCCCCCTAATGATTGCGAATTGTCTGAATGATAAACCCTTGCCGGTTTATGGTGAAGGCCTGAATGTCCGGGATTGGCTTTACGTAGAAGACCACTGTCGAGCGATTGATTTAATTCTTCAAAACGGCCGGGTCGGGGAGGTATATAATGTTGGCGGTCACAATGAAATGCGAAATATCGATATCGTAAAACTGATCTGTAAAGAGCTTGGCAAGCCGGAGAGCCTGATTACTTATGTTACGGATAGAAAAGGGCATGACATGCGATATGCAATCGACCCAACGAAAATCCATTCAGAACTCGGCTGGCTTCCGAAGACAAAATTTGAAGACGGAATCAAAAAGACAATTAAATGGTATCTGGACCACAGGGATTGGTGGGAAGAGATCATCAGCGGCGAATATCAGAATTATTATGAACGAATGTATGTAAACAGATGAACTGTTTAAGAATCTGCCATGAAAATTTTTGTAACAGGTGTTGGTGGTCAGCTCGGTCATGATGTAATGAACGAACTGGCGAAAAGAGGATACGACGGTATCGGCTCTGATATACAATCCGAATACAGCGGGGTGGATGATGGTTCCGCTGTTACGGAGATGCCTTATGTACAACTGGATATCACAGATAAAGATGCTGTCATACAGACGGTCGGCAGAATTGCGCCAGTTGCTATTATTCATTGTGCTGCGTGGACAGCCGTAGATGCTGCCGAGGATGAGGAAAACAGGGTAAAGGTTTATAGAATTAATGTGGAGGGCACGCAGCATCTTGCAGATGCCGCAAAAAGCATTGATGCAAAAATGCTTTACCTTTCAACGGACTATGTATTCGATGGTCATGGAGAACGTCCTTGGCAGCCGGATGATAAAAACTATGCCCCGGTAAATGTTTATGGCCAGAGCAAATTAGATGGGGAATTCGCTGTAAGCAACACTTTGACGAAATTTTTCATCGTTCGCATTGCCTGGGCGTTTGGGCTGAACGGGAATAACTTTATCAAAACTATGCTGAAGGCCGGGGAAAAGTATCCGCAGGTAAGAGTGGTCATGGATCAAATCGGCACGCCAACCTATATGTTTGACCTTGCTCGACTTTTGGTCGATATGATAGAAACGGATTGTTACGGATACTATCATGCAACGAATGATGAGGCTGGGGAATATATTTCCTGGTATGATTTTGCCAAAGAGATTTACCGCCAGGCTGGATTTGCAACAAAAGTTATTCCGGTAACAACAGCTGAATATGGGCTTTCCAAAGCCGCTCGTCCATTCAATAGTCGTCTAGATAAGAGGAAATTGATTGAAAAGGGTTTTGCACCGCTTCCCCATTGGACGGATGCTGTCGGCAGATATTTAGAAGAAATAAGAAAGGTTCAGGAATAGGATAATGAGCCAGATTATCGTGAATTACGACTTGGATGGGATTCAGGGCCTTTGCCTGATCAAGCCCACAGTTCATGGCGATCACCGAGGCTATTTCATGGAGACATATAATGCGAATGATATGAAAGAAGCGGGATTGGATATCTGCTTCGTTCAGGATAACCAAAGTATGAGTGCAAAAGGTGTGCTTCGCGGACTGCATTTTCAAAGACATTTTCCGCAGACTAAATTAGTAAGAGTTATTAGAGGGGCGGTTTATGATGTAGCTGTTGATCTCCGTACAGGGTCAGCGACCTATGGAAAATATCATGGGGAATTATTGACAGAGGAAAATAAAAATCAATTCCTGATTCCCCGGGGATTTGCACATGGTTTTTTGGTTCTTACTGATACGGCTGAATTTTGTTACAAATGCGATGATTTTTATCATGCAAATGATGAGAGTGGGCTTGCTTGGAATGACCCCGACATTGGTATCGAATGGCCAGGGATAGTAGGTGTTTATCCGGGCAATGCGAGTGCGTCTGGTTATGTATTGAAAGACGGAACACCATTGAACTTGAGTGAAAAAGATCAGAACTGGAGTGGGCTTAGAAAAACTTTTAGGTTTTAAAAGAGGTTTGAAATGAAGGGCATAATTTTGGCAGGAGGGTCTGGCACCCGCCTTTATCCACTGACGAAGGTGACGAGCAAACAATTACTCCCGATTTATGATAAACCGATGGTGTATTATCCGCTATCAACCCTGATGCTAGCAGGAATTAAGGATATACTAATCATTAGCACACCAGAAGACACCCCACGATTTGAAACATTGCTGGGCGATGGACGGCAATTTGGTATATCACTGTCATATAAGGTTCAGCCATCTCCTGATGGATTAGCTCAGGCGTTTATTTTGGGGGAAGAATTTCTGGATGGCGAGCCCGGTGCGATGATATTGGGTGATAATATCTTCTATGGCAACGGATTCGGCAGACTATTAAAAGCAGCTGTTAATAATGCTGAAGTGAACAAAAGGGCCACGGTTTTTGGCTATTATGTGACGGATCCTGAAAGGTTTGGCGTCGTGGCTTTTGACAAAACGGGTAAGGCAACTTCAATTGAGGAAAAGCCCAAACAGCCAAAGAGCAATTATGCCGTTACGGGCTTATATTTTTACCCGGGAGATGTATGTGAACGGGCAAATCAGGTAACGCCCTCTGCACGTGGGGAGCTCGAAATCACGACGCTAAATGAAATGTATTTAGATGATAGTTTGTTGGACGTTCAACTTCTCGGTCGCGGATTCGCCTGGTTAGACACTGGAACATTTGATTCCTTGTTGGATGCATCTAACTTTGTTGAAACAATAGAGAGGCGGCAGGGAATCACCATTTCCGCGCCAGAGGAAATTGCTTATATCAACCAGTGGATAGATAGAAAACAGCTTTTAGAGAGCGCTTCTGCATACGGCAAGAGTCCTTATGGGGAACATTTGAAGGCTGTGGCAGAAGGAAAAATATTATACTGAGGCAGGAACACTTCATTTGAAGAATAAGTTATGTGCAGTCTTGATACTACTATTGCTTTTTTCATCAAAGTCTGCAGCAAAATCATATTCAAGCTACTCGGATGCATCTTACGAACTGCATCCCGTAGTTTTAGTTGCGATGTCTTCTAAAGTATCGTCGCTTTCTGTGAGTGTTAGTGAAAAGATTGCAGAGATCATCGAAGATGCGCGTACCGTTGAAGAACAGAACCAAGCGATAGTTTATTCTTACGACAGAAACAATCAAGTACTTGCACAGACAGATGACAGAACGCCTTTAGTTGTCGAGGTGTTTTTCCCAAGTGCCATTAAGAAAACCGAAAAAGGTTACTATTTAGAATTTGAAAATACGTTCTTTGGAACTCTGGAATTGTCTTTCCCAAAACCTTTAGAATCTCAACAATCGATACATGTAATCCTTAGCGAATATGCGGTTGATGAAGCAGCCTGGACCCGTAAAAATATGAATGCGGAACTAAACGGCTTTGGTGTTTCATATTATGAGATGGACGTTGTTATTCCTAAAGGAATATCTTCATATCGTCTTATCCTTCCAGAAAGGCCTTTACCAGATGTGACTACAATTAGTGGGGGCTGGGAAGGTGGTTTATTGCCCTTTGCTTATTGCAGCATTGATGGTCTTAATAATCTGGATTTAACAAAGCAGAATTTTCACCAACTTGCAGTTCATGTTGGTTTTAATGATGATGCAAGTACTTTTATTACGGACAATGAAGCATTAGATAAGGTTTACTCTTTCTGTAAAGACACTATTAAAGCAACAACGTATGCGGGGTTTTATGTTGATGGTTTTCGTGAACTGATGCCATATGAGGCAGATGCGCTAATTAATGAACTTGGTCACTTCTCGGTGGATGATAACTATGAAATTGCCAAGAACACGTTATTGTATCTGGCGGACCATCATACTTGGCCAACCGAATGGGTCCTTCAAACCATTCCGCTTGCCTATGAGTATTATATGTATTCGGGCGACATAGATACTATAAGATCTATATATCCACAATTGCAAAACTGTATCATCAGCGAGGCTGAAAATAAAGAGGGGTTAATAGATTCTTCATTATACGGCGAGAGTGTGCTTAGCAAACTTAATTTGACTCAAATGAGGGATATTGTCGATTGGCCCATATCAGAACGTGATGGATTTGATTCTAAAAAGATAATTCAATTTGATGATATTAAGAAAGCGGTACTAAACAAGTATCGAAGTGTAATAGCAAATGAATATGGCTACTCATATGCATCGACATTATATGGTTTAACAAGTGATTCTCAGTTTCGAGGAACTGTTACTATTTCGTCCCCAAATTCTGTAGTAAATGCGTTTTATTATAATAGCCTGTTAAATCTTTCGTTTTTAGCTAACGAATTGGGTAAACAAGATGATGCGACATATTACGCAGATAAAGCAAAAGCATTAAAATCCGTATATCAGAATAACTTCATTTCTTCAATTACTGGCTTGGTTATTGATAGCATTGGGTCAAGACATTCCTCATTACAGGCAAATGTCTTCGCATTAGACTTTGGGCTTGTACCTGATGAAAATGTTGAGCAAGTCATTAAGTTTGTTAAATCCAAGGGAATGGCATGCAGCGTTTATGGCGCGCAATACTTGCTCGAATCGTTGATAAAAAACGGAGAAACTGAATATGCGATCAGTTTAATGACGAGTGAAAATACTTCAAGTTGGAATAACATGATGAATAATATTGGGAGCAAATTAACAACCGAGGCATGGGATGAATGCTATAAAATAGATATGGACTGGAATCACGCTTGGGGGACTGCTCCGGTTAATATTATTACGAGGTACATCTTAGGAATACGCCCAAACACACCGGGATGTGATGTTCTTGAATTTGAACCGAAATTAACATCGTTTGAATCATGTAAAGCATCTGTTCCTATCCATGGTGGAAGTGTTCAAATAGAGTATAGAAGGCGGGAAGATAAAACCTATAGTATTCTGCTAGATAACTCGAAGCCATGCATTTATTATGCTCCAGAGAATTGTGAATTAATGCTAATAGATGGCTTTGAATATTCTAAAGAAGACGGAAGCGTTTTTCTTGAAAGTGGACACCATATAATGGAATTTCGATTAAGCAATTAGTATTCATAAAACACGAGAGAATCCAGGTTCTAAACCATCACAGTGAATCAGAATTGCCCCACCTTAGCGATCCGCTATGCGGACACTAAGGTGGGGCAAAGTTTAATACAAAAGGAATCAATCCTGCTTGGCGGTCAATGGGAACTAAAGTGTTTTGCCAGGAGTATTACCTTATCTACCATGAACATAAAAACAGCCGCAAACAGAACGCAGGTAATGAGACATCCTGCTGCCGTCCTGTTCGTCATTTCTTTTGGCAGCACGTTCAAACAAACTGTCAGCATGATAAAATGCGTGATGTAAACGATAAGGCTCAGCTTTCCTAAATACCGGGTAAGGGGTGATCCCTTTAGAGAATATGTGCTGTTTGAAAAGCACAAAATGATGCTGAAAAGGCAAAAGATCGTCGATACATTTGCATTCGAAAAACGCATGATACCGTATCCAAGCGCCATAACAATACAATAGTATTTCAATATCGTAAGAAGAAGCTTCTTAGATTTTGACAGCTTCAGATCCTGAATATATTGAGATACTTTTCTTGCCCATGCTCCAAGTGCAATTTCTCCGGAACCTCTTAAAAATCTCGTGATGACCGGCCAGTAAGTCCAGCTGCTTATATCTAAACTGTTTAAGTGGGCCTGCATCCCAAAACACATTAATCCATAGATGGGAAAAACAAGCAATAAAGAATGATTTCTGTTCTTCAAATAGACAGGGAATAAAATGAATAAACAGATCATCATTTCAGATAAATACCAGGATCCCCCTACATTTAAGGAATCGCTGATCAGAATTCCTGACATCTGAATTAATAATAGATTTGGAATTCCCCTCAAAATCTTATCAAACAAATAAATGTATGTCTTATGGTTGAGTATGATATCTTCAACGATCAAATTTAAAAACAGCGCACAAAGATAGTATGGGTAGAATGACCGAAGCTTGGCCAGAATAAACTTATATGATTCTTTTGGAATGTCATCACTTTTAATTGAATCATATTTCTTGCTGACCATTAACGCGCCAGTTACAAAAAAGAAGAACTCGACTCCCACCCCTCCATTGCGATACGGCAGGAGGGAGTAGTTTACCGCAAAATGATACATCACGATCGTGAGAGAAAACAAAAATCTTAGCAGATCTATTTCTCCATTCCGGATAGTCCCTGACATCGTTTGTTACCTTTCTTTTTCAATATCCGACATCATTATAGAACATCGTTGGCTGAAATTGTACATGAAACCTGGATTCTCTCATTCTTGGTTTAATATATTCTAATCGTTCGATATGTTTTAATCTCTTCTATACAGGTCTCTCGTATAAACCTTTTCTTGTACATCCTCTAACGCTTTACTATCAAATCGATTTGCAAGGATCACGTCGCTCTCACGTTTAAAGCGCTCCAAATCATTCACTATTTCTGAATGGAAGAATTCAGACCCGTTTTCCAAAGTTGGCTCATAAATGATAATTGGGATGCCTTTTGCTTTAATACGCTTCATTACGCCTTGAATTGCGGATGCCCGGAAATTGTCTGAATTACTCTTCATCGTTAGTCGGTAAATACCAACAGTTTGTGGGTTCCTCGCAATAATGGTGTCTGCAATAAAGTCTTTGCGCGTAGAGTTACTCTTAACAACGGCTTCGATTAGATTCTGTGGAACGTCTTTGTAATTGGCAAGAAGCTGTTTCGTATCTTTAGGAAGGCAATATCCACCATAACCAAAGGAAGGATTGTTGTAGTGCTTTCCAATACGCGGATCCATACAAACGCCGTCTATGATTTGCTGCGTATTAAGTCCTTTGCTTTGTGCATAAGTATCGAGTTCATTAAAGTAAGAAACACGCACAGCCAGGTATGTGTTTGCAAATAATTTGATTGCTTCCGCCTCTGTGGGATGCGCAATTAATACCGGTACGTTTTCGTCTTCTGCACCTTCCTGCAGGAGTTTGGCAAACATTTCGGCCTCATGTTTCTGATGGTCATATGCACCTACTACAATACGGCTGGGGTGCAGGTTGTCGTACAGCGCTTTGGATTCGCGAAGGAACTCGGGGCTAAAAATGATGTTGTCGATTCCGTACTTCCTGCGTACGGAATCGGTATAACCCACTGGAACAGTGCTTTTGATCACCATCAATACATGGGGGTTTACTTTCAACACATGTTCAATTGCATCTTCCACGGCAGAAGTGTCGAAGAACTGTCCAACATCATCGTAATTAGTGGGAGTTGCGATAATCACCAGCTCAGCAGATCTATAAGCGGCATCTTTGTCGGTTGTCGTCTTTAAATCGAGGTGACGCTTGCCCGCTTCCACTTCTTCAAAGAAACGTTCGATTTCATCATCCTGGATTGGACTGACGAATTTGTTTAATTTCTCGGCTTTGGCCTGAGTGGTTGTGATAGCTGTTACTTCATGATGCTGAGCCAGAAGTAATGCCAGAGATAACCCGACATAACCGACGCCGGCGACAGTGATTTTCATAAAAAGAATCTCCTTCTTGATTTGCATTAAATTATAATTATCATATCATAGTTTCATCTTAAACGGGAGAAGGGCTTGCCCTTTACGGAAAGACCCTTGCAGGGGTATAATAAAAAAAATCTTTGAATTGGTTAAGGAGGATGCCGTGGATAACGGATTGAATAAAAGAACTCGGGTTTCGGACTTTTTGTGTATGATGCCTGCGTTTGTTTTTACACTCTCAATTCTATTAGTTCGGCTTCATCAGTTTAGTATGCCTCTATCAAATATATTTTGGTCAGAAGCATCAGATACATCCACACTTTCAGAGCTATTTAACTACTGGAAATGCGTGGTGATTCTCGCCGCTGGATGTCTAGCCATAATCGTAATCGCTTTTGCCTATTTTAAAGACCAAATACAGTTTAAAAGGGGTTTTGTTTATATCCCGGTATTAGTCTATATCGCTTTCGTATTGGTTTCTTTAGCCTTCTCGGATTATAAGTATTTTGCTGTTCGTGGTATGCAAGAGCACTTTGAAGGAACCTTTGTATTGCTTGCGTATATGATAATGGTCCTCTTCTTGCGTAATGCGGTGGATAGTGATAGACGACTAAAAATGGTGATATTCTGTGCTCTTGGTGCTGTGTTTTTGGTAGGTCTTCTTGGCGTTACACAAGCAAATGGTCATGATTTTTTCGCAACCGTGGCTGGGCAGAAACTAATTACTCCAAATCAGAATTTGTCTTCGGGCGTCACAAGTTGGGATATGATTGAGATTCTGAATGCAACTGGTCAAAAGATGTATGACTTTGCGTTTACGGAGGGGGAGGTTTATCAAACAGTTTATAATATCAATTACGTTCCCTTGTATCTATCTTTATTAATACCTGTAGGCGCAGCGTTGTTTGTTTTCTTTAGCAGACGAGCGGAGAAAAATAAGTTACTGTCTGCAACCGTTTTTCTTGTGCTATATGGCTTGTTTTTATACAATTTCTTTGCGGCGAATTCTGCTAGCGGTTATTTTGGGTTAACCGCAATTGTTGTGTCATCATTAATCGTTTTTCAGAAATACATAAAGAAATGGATCAAACCGATTATTTGCTTGCTTGTTGTGCTGGGATTGGTGATGGGGTTGATGGCAGATCGATGGCTGCCTGAAATCAAAAAGGCATTCAGTTCATTTGCAACATACGTATACGCAGATAATGAATTGTCTACAACGCAATATGAGTTTGAAAATGCTGCAGGAAGAACTCGACTGCCAGTTGATTATATTGAGTCTAATGATGGATATCTTTTGTTTGGCATTAACGGGGATGCAATTAAAATAATCCGAGATGATACCAATGCCTCGTATGTTATAACAGACAAGGATGATAATCAGTTATTTTTAAGACAAATTGAAGGCGAAGATTCATTTGAAATACTTGATACTCGATTCCATGACTATGTCAAATTGTCCTTAACAAGAGATGAGGCCAACACGTATATAGTTATTACAATGCCCTTCCATGGTTGGACCTTTAGATATGACGGAAACACCTTCTTGTATCAGAATCTTGTTGGGAAAGAGGTTGCATTAGATAAGGTGTCCCATTCTTCTCTTTTCCACGATTATGCAGCTGCAACTGGACGTTATAGGATTTGGGCGACAACAATACCGATGTTGTCAAAATATCTGCTTGCTGGCGCTGGTGCAGATTGTTACACTTTTGTTTTCCCTCAAAACGACTATGCAACATTGTACTCCGTTTATTGTGTGTACGGTACTTATGGATTGACTACCGTTACAGATAAGGCGCATAACATCTATATGCAGTACTGGGTCAATACGGGGCTGATCTCGCTGCTGGCCTGGCTGACGCTGGTAGGGTACTATCTGGTCGGCGCGGTGAAGCAGTTCCGGAAGAGAGGCTTTGTGGAGTTCTCCGACTTTGTGAACGGTGGCATCTTCTGCGGCATCATCGGATTCCTGTTCGTGGCGTTCTTTAACGACGGCAGCGTGAACACCATGCCGATGTTCTACACAATGCTGGGCACGGGGCTGGCGATCAATATGAAAGACAAGTGGGTAAAGACGGAAGAGGCTAGCGGAAAGAAAGAAGCCGCTATGCCGGAAGTATAATTAGAGATTTAAACAAAAAGGGTTGGGCCAGTGGTTGCCCAGCCCTTTTGTAATACGATAAAATGAATGCGGAAATAATTACCGGAGAGGAGTATGCGTGAAGCAAAGAGATCAAGTAAAAGTTCATTTACTGATTACCATCCTGATCATGCTCTTCATCTTCTGGCAGTCAGCGATGCCGGCAGACGCTTCCACACTGGAGAGCGGTTTTATTGTGTTGAGGCTAGCGGAATGGCTGCAGGCGGACGAGGCTCTGGTCTCATTTGTCGTGCGCAAAGGCGCGCACTTTACGGAGTTTCTGATCCTGGGCGTCAGCTTGTTCCTGACCGTGCGGGATCTGCGGAAGAGGGCGTCGTTTTGGATCCCCTGGGCGATCGGCGCGGCGTATGCGGTTTCCGATGAGATCCACCAGTACTTCGTGCCCGGCCGCAGCTGCGAGGCGAGGGATATGATCATCGATATCTGCGGCGTGCTGGTGGGGGTAGCGATTTGTTGGATTGCGCACAAGAGGCGTGGATCTGAGGATTAATACTGTGAGGAAAAATGGGTGAAGACAACGATGCCGCCGCAGGATTCCTGCGGCGGCGTTTTGATGGGCTAATTTGAGGAACTAGAGCAAATCACGTCATTTGATGTCTCATCACAAAACGTAGTTAAAATCCAGTTAAGGCATTCGATTTGATTAGATCTGCCGTCAACTTCATAACTCTTAAACTCACCACTCGCGTATCGATAGACCAGATCGGTCAACACGGAATACTTTCGCCGATACTTTCTGCGCATAGTAATATACTCTTTTTGACGGTCAGCATTTGAGATACAGAGAGATTCTTTGTCAAAATCCGCTTCCAGTGAGACTTCATTGTCAAAATACAACTTTGCAAACCGCCTTTTCACTTGTGTGTTTAAGTTTTTCTTTAAAGTCAGATGGATATCAATGTTATTCTTTTTTGCGGTCAGCTCGATATTGTTTCCTTCATTGCTAACGCATTTTTCAATAATTGTCCAGGTGTTGGGTGATCCGGCAAAAAGAGATGCGACCAGAACATTATGAATGAAGGTCTCACATGCTTGTCCGCCGTTGTTTTTTACCCACTGTCTCTCATCCGTTCCTTCTTCCAGAACGACTTCGATCTTACGGATGGCCTCTTTTGGTGGAACGTTCTCTACGGAATACTCTTTTAAATACTTTTTGTAATTCGATCTTCTGCTTTCATTATTATTCAAAGAGTAATAGTACAAAGGCAATGCTTTTTCCAAAATGTAATAGCTCAAGAAAAAGACCCGGTTTTGATTATCCTGTTTATCAATAGCCTCACTTTTAACAATCTGCAGATCATTAAAAGATACTGCAATCGGTTTTTCTAATACTATAAAACGTGCTTCGGTATTAAGCAGGAGCCTTAAATACTCGGCGTGGGTATGAGAAGGCGTTGCTATCCACACGATATGATTTCGATCAACATGATAGAGCAGTTCATTTTTCAGGTCGCTATCAGTATCGAATCTGGCGCACGCGGGAATATAATCGGGAGAATCACTAAGAGCATATAGGTAAGAAACTTTTTCTTGGCGTCTGTTCAATTCAGGTAGGAGCCGATTTATCACAACGTCTCCGCATCCGATAATGAAGTGGTCCATAACGGTTTCTTTGACAACGACCGATTCGCTTGGAAATGTTGAAATAATCATTGCAATAACGATTACCTGATATCCGAGGCCTAAAAGATTTATGACAAAGTGATCCGGTATGGTTTCAATGCCCAGAATGCCCAGGAACGACTCTTTTATGGGAATGCCCAGTATGTTGGAAAACGTTAGCACTTGCGTCGGAACCAAAATAAGCAGCACAACAAAATACTCTAACACATGGTTTATGCTGTAGCTTTCTTCAAAGAATCTGCGCAGTATTGTGTAATAAACCACCCATACAACGGATTCAAAAACGAAATAATAACAAATACCTTTTGAAAATGCTGTTTGATAATGGGATAAGTATATGACCAGTTGAATAATAAACCAGGATATAAAATATAATTCGACTACGATAGGCGGGACATTGATCCGTTTTGAACCTATGTCACGGGTGCTTCGCTTATATAAAACAGCGCATTTTCTATAAATGATCTTGACCCATTGTAATAGGGATAATACTCTGCAAGCGAATACTGTCCATAAGAGGCAAAATGACAGGACAGATATCTTTTCATCCCTCCAACAGTATGACTTTCTTCGCGGTGCAGTCGATACTTCTTCTAAGAATTTCAGCAACGAATGAATAGTACTCATTTTGATAATTAAGATGCCGTTCTCTAAACAGTTCGCGATAGGTGCTTATTATAATTCATTTCATAATTCTATTATACACAATCTCTCTGTTTTTTATGCCGCCGTATTAGCGGTGGTAATAAGGTCAGCACAAAGGACTGGCTGATCCTGTCCTGTTATCTGGCGATTTGAGTCATGGAATATGATATAATATACCCACGGTCATAGTGCCGTGGGTTTTAGTATGCAGAAAATCAAGAATGCAAAAATTATATATATGCTCTGCGCAGCGCTGGCCTTCGTCGGCGCGGCTTGCGGTATCGCCTATTACAATCTGAAGACGGCGGGCAGCTTGTACCTGCAGTCGGATGACGGCGACCTGTATCTGAGCATCGCGCGCAACATGCTGAACAACGCGCATTTCATTCAGACTGCGCGGCCGATCGAGGCGTTCGTCGTGCCTCCCGGGTTGCCGGCGATGTGCACGCTGCTGCTGTTCCTGTTCGGCGGGCTGTCCAGATTTCTGGTGCGTGCGGGATTCTGCGCGCATCTGATCGGCGGTGCCAGCGCGGACATGCTGGGGCTGCTGGGATTCCAGTATATCGTATATGGATTGGCGGCGGCGTTTATGGCGCTGGCCGCGCTGAGGCTGGCGTTGAATGGGTTGGGTTTGTCCCTTCGACAAGCTCAGGGACCGAAAGTGGTGGCTGAGTCTGTCGAAGCCATATCCGCAGACGTCCCTTCGACAAGCTCAGGGACCGTAGGGGTCGCATTGCCTTGGATCCTTTCCGGCGCCATCGGCGTGCTCGTCCCGGTGTTCTACGTCTGGTGCAGCATCAAGATCCGCCATCCGAATCCGGGCTTTCTCCTGACTGAAAACTACGTGGTCTGCTTGATCGCGCTCATCCTGTGGCTGGTAGTCAAAGGCACGGACGTGCGGAAGATCGTGGCGGTCACGTTCGTCCTGACG
>JAEEGL010080765.1_pt1 | contig 25665 bp, 26 predicted proteins | sample 9134231 | NCBI WGS metagenome assembly JAEEGL01 (sample SAMN16246548, study PRJNA631951) | gut metagenome | biome: gut microbiome; feature: rumen; material: fiber-attached | host: Bos | place: Iran: Karaj | collected 2018-10 | reverse complement strand
TGAGCTGCAGCCCGGCGAGAGCCAGACACTCACCATGACCATTCCCGTGCGCGATCTGGCATCGTTCGACGAGACAGGCTCACAATGGCTCACCGAGGCAGGCCAGTACACCTTCCTCATCGGCAACAGCAGTCGCAACCTTCCTGCTACTGCCCAGCTCACCTTGAGTGAATACACCGAGCCCACCTCCAAGGCGCTCTAAGCATAAAAAGAAAAATCCCCGCTCGATTTGAGCAGGGATTTTTCTTTCCTACGATATATCATCTGTTACTAGTTATGACCATTAAACTCCTCTACTGTAGCTTGGCCTTCTTCTGATACACCCTCTCGTTTTAATACCTTCTTAATCGTTATGAAGACAATCTTCAAGTCAGTCCACAACGTGCAGTGATCCACATACCACACATCTAGTTTAAACTTATCCGTCCAGCTAATAGCATTACGCCCATGGCACTGTGCCCAGCCCGATATACCAGGTCTGACTTCATGCCTACGAGCCTGTTCCTTACTATAGAGTGGCAGATATTGAACCAATAAGGGGCGTGGCCCAATGAGAGCCATGTCTCCCTTCAGAACATTGATCAACTGTGGCAACTCATCTAAAGACGTAGAGCGAATAAACTTCCCTACTTTGGTCAATCGTTGGGCATCGGGTAGAGGTTTTCCATCCGGTCCCCATTCGTCTTTCATCGTCTTAAACTTGATAACCTTGAACAACTTCTCATCCTTTCCCGGTCGTTCCTGAAAAAAGAAAGCCCCAGCCCCTTTATTGGCAAAATGCAGCCATATAGAAATAGCCAGCAGTATCGGAGATATGCAGACTAAGAGAATGAGCGAGATACAGAAATCCAACAGCCGTTTAAAGAATCTATTATACATACAAACGAATCAAATCAGGTATTACCATCGGCTTCGTTTTCAGCAGCATCGTGCCCCAAGTGAGGCCAAGACCGAATGACGAGCCGAGAATGGTCGTAGGTTCTTTTTTAAGTTTATCTGCAATTCTCGTCACCATCAATGAAGGAATACTGGCACCGCCCAGATTACCGAACTCTTCCAGATTATACGGACACTTCTCTAACGGCAGTTTCAATTTCTTAACCACGCGATCCACAATCATCTTATTAGCCTGGTGAATCAGGAAGTAGTCGATATCAGTATTCCGGTCGATATTATAATCTGCCATGAACTGCTCAACACTCTTCGGTGGACGGCTGATGGCAAATGTAAATACCTTCATGCCATTAATCATGGTGTGAATTGGAGCACGGACAATGCCATTACCAAAGTCTTCGTACTCAAAACTTTCAGGCGTCGCAGGATGTCTGAAACCACCATGAGGCGTCATCAAAGCATCGCCTCCTTTTCCTAATGTATGGAAGTCGATGATGATATCGTTCGCACTTTCATCATATTCCAATGCCAAGGCCGTACCACCATCACCAAAGAGAGGTACACGACTCTTATCTTTCATCGAGCCCATCCTCAATGCCGTATCTCCCACCAACACCAGGACTCGCTTAATCTGCCCCGTAGTGAGCAGGTTACCTGCTACGGTAATGGCATACATACAACCGCAACAGCCCATCGGAACATCTACGCAGAAGCAGTCCTCGCTAAGTCCCATGCGGTATTGCAGCAGGCAGGAGGTAGGTGGTGTGCGATAGTCGCCAGTGACACTCTCAAATACAAGTGCATCAATGCTATCTTTGTCCCAACCCAATTCTGCAAGCAATTTATCACCAGCAGCCTGACACATATCCGACGCACACATCGTATCTGGTGCGATATGGCGTGATTTAATGCCTACCGTATTGTCAAACAGCTCAGCTTCCTCCTTAGTAAAAAGGTCTATATCGGCAGTCTTGACAGTATGCTCAGGCACTGCCATTGCCACCCCGGCGATATTGACATTCTTTATTTCCCAGCGTGCCATTACAACTCTATCTCGTATTTCTTTAACAAATCTTTTCCTTTGGCATAGGAAGTCATTTCCATAATATCCTCTGGGTCGAACATCATGTCGAAAGCCTCTTCCAGCTCCGCCACCAGACTCAACTGGTGTACAGAGTCCCACTCTTCCACTGTATCCTTCCCATACTGGTCATTCAGTTCCTCTACCTTTGTACCAAACACCTGCATAAAAGCATTGTTGTACTTCTCTATATTTTCCATATTCTATTTATCTTCCAGTTTTGCATATGATGTTTTGGCGGCTTCGCTCCTTAGATGCAATTCTGCCTTAAATAATTGCTAATATTCTTTTTCAGATAGTACCCTAAAGCAAACAAAATGAAGTAACACCTGTACATAAAAGGCACTTCCTTCAGAAACTTATTTGCATCCATTATTCTACCACTATAAATACAGCTTAATGCACGATTCTTGTATGCACTATTATATATTTGCTTTTTTATTTCAATTCCTTGATGGAATAAGTCTGCAAAAAATAAACAAACCTCTAGGCTACTATTATGAAACGCAAGTCTATCATCTATTGATACAGAATGAGCGATAGACCCTTTAATTTCACGATAAACAGCCACTTCTTCATCCATGAAATGAAACGTGGAGTAATACGACATCCACAGCCACATAGGCGCATCTCCCATTTTCCAGTTAGAGGTGTCCCAATTTTTCTTTTCATTTTCGTATGCAGATCGAAGTGAATTCCTATAGCAAGTAGTAGAATGACAAATGGGATTAGATATTATAATCTGTCTGAATTCGTCCTTATCATTCCCATATATTCTAGTGTAGCGATTCTTGTTTTGATCAAAAACCTTAGCCTTTGCATGAACTAAACCAATACTGTCATCAGATTCTAAAATATCTACTTGTTTCTGCAGTTTCTGAGGGTCAGTCCAATAATCGTCTCCGTCACAAACTGCTAAGTATTTTGCATTTCCCTCCCATTCTGCAATGTATTCATGAACTTTATAATAAATACCCGCCTGGTAGTGATTATCTGCCAATAACACTATTACGAAAGATGCCAGCGAGTTACCCCTCAACTTGGCAGTAATAAGTTGTCCATAATGCATGGTCTTACATAACTGCGTGCCCTCTTCCACATCCAGATTCTCTGCAGCCCATTTTTTCAACACGTCTTGTTCACCGTCAATACTGCCATCGTCAATTACTATATATACAACAGGAAAATCTGTCTTCTGAATTATAAATCCGTGCAATGCATCTGTTATCAAGGTGGCTTGGTTATAAGTGAAACACCTTGTTGCCACCATATTGTAGCACGCAGCATTGTCCAAGGTCGAGCAGCCTAATCCTTTTACCATTTTATTTTTCAGCGATTCTGCCATGTTTACAAGAAATGATAACTGTTCAATATATTGTGTAGTTCGCTGCGCGAGCAGAACATCATCAGGTCGATGATACTCAGGTCGGGGACAAACTCATCAGAGCGCTGCTTGTAGCGGATGTCCTCATTGCGCCGCAGGAAACTGAGGTTGATGCCCATCTCACGGAAAGTATCCTTGTCGTAGTAATTCATTCCTGCACCAGAAGGATTAATATAGTCGGTATAACCGAAGTGCTCGCAAGCGCAACGGATAATCTCCGGAGTCCTGAACTCCCAGCGGTCTGACACCTCCGAGAGCATTCTGAATTCCGTATTGATGCCTAAATAATCGGCCACAGCCCTCAGTTGCTTGACAAGATAACGCGTCAGGTCGGATTCCTCATCCAGTAAAATAGGTTTGATGACTTCCATCGCCTCGCTGTAGTGTGGTGCTTGGCTGTAGTAGAACTTCAACACACGGCACAGATAATCAGCCCGTTTGCGGCTAACCACCCGACTTATCTCGCAGATGAGACTATTGCAAGAGGCATGACTGACTTCAATGCCAAAGTACTGTGGTTGGCCGCCTTCGCCCAGAATACGGTTACGGTTGATCCAGCCATGCTTGATATAGTGAACATTGTCGCCAACAACAAACAAATCGGTAGTATTTATGAGTTGCCAGTAGCCGATGTACGGGAAAAAGTATGGCTGCATGATAGCAATATGGCGTTTCCCGTCAATCATAACACATAACAGTTTTGTTTCAGTCCTTCGTCATCACTATGGATGACGCACATCTTGCGGTCATCGACCTTGTTGGTCACTGGGGCACTGCTAGTGCGGAACATGCCGCTGTCGAAATAGCGATCATCCATGCAGAGCATCATGCCACAGACATACTCGTCGTAGTGCTTGCCTTCCCATTCGCAGGGATACGTACGCTGCTGGATGAAAGGCTGTAAAACATTGGCCTTTGCTTCCAGTACATTCCGCCATGTCCGCTCATCAGTCATGACACCGGCATACAGACCTACACTCTTACCCAAATCGTAGGGTTTGAGAATGTAGTTATCCTTGTTCTTTAGAGCATCCTCCCATATCTCCGGATGCTCATTATATAAATAGGTGGGGATTGTGTGCTGGCGCAAAAACGCCGTTTCTTCCTGTGTGAGACACTGGCGGGTGAAGTCATCAACGAAGATGAGGTGCAGGAAGCGCTTGTCGTGAGCCAGGAAGATGGTACGGAAGTCGTTCAACATCCGTGCATCAATCATGGCTTGCAGGGTTTCCATCCGGAAGGATAGAAGATCTTGCTGGTTTAGCGCACTGATCACTACTGCGTCGTGACTCCACTGGTCTATATGAGTTTCCACTTCTTCTGCTTCATAGACGGTTACCTCATGTCCGTAGTACTCATAGAACCTTTTGTAGAGGGCAATCTCAGGCGTCGGGTCGCTGCTTTTCAACACGTAGAGAGGAAAACTATCGGGAATGGTGTCGCGCATATAACTCAGCAACTCATTATAGCTGTTTTCCCAGGATACGCCGGGATGAGTCGCCATGAATTGCTTGGCTTTGACCACAGAGGGATAGTTCATCCAGATGCCGTGCCCGAAGAAGCGGCAGGTAATCTCGACCAACAGCAACCGGCCGTCGTCGCTGATGAGATAGTCTGGACGATAGGCTCCTGCCCGGAATGGACAGCGGCGCTGACGTTCAAGAATCTCCATCACCTTTTCGTCCAAGGGCATGTACAGAGGCACCCACTCGCGGTAGTGTTCCGCCATATAGGAAATACACTTATAGAGCAGGGCCTGCACGCGGCGCAGTTCATCGCGCCGCTCCGAGGTAATCAGCATCGGGCGGTCGTGATACCAATGATGGTAGTAAGTGGTCTTGTCAGCGAACAGCTGAAAACATACGTCCTGAGGGCTCATTCTCCTTTAAATAGTCTTGACTGGTATCCCAAGCACTGGAATCCGTTACGATTGATGATGGGGATGATGCTGGTAGGCACCTTCAACTGATTGCGCACCCAGAAGCAGATGCTGGTGGACATGCCAATGGTTTCAGTATATTTCATCAGTCGCTGGATATTCTCTATCGAGAGCGCACGGTTGGGCGCAGTGCGTCCGCGCTGCTTGCGGTGGTCAGCGTTCTTCGGACTGATATAGTCCATGTAGAGGTCGCGCTCCATATTTTTGTCGAAATGGCCGAGCCATTGTCCTAACTGTGCCAGGTTCTCCATGCAGGCCGTGAGGAACTCAGGTTTATAGTTCACGATGCCGGCATCATGGAGCATGTCGAAGAACTCCTTGATGTGCTCGTCGGTGAGGTAAGGCACGAAGATTGGCTGCACCAGGGCCGAGTTGGCCTGTATGCCGCGCTCCTGACACATCTTCACGGCAGCCAGTCGTTCTTCTATCGGGGCGGCGTAGGGCTCTAGTAGGTCTCGGAAAGCTTTGGGCATGATACTTACCGAGGTATTGAACTGCATTTTGTCCTTCAGTTGCTCGAAAAGGTCGAGGATAGTCTCACCCTCGTTCTTCACCAACAGGTGCTTGGTACCGGCCTTCGATGCGATGAAGAGACGGGCGTTGCTGTTGGGGTATTTCTTGAAGTGGGCGATGAACTCACGCAGGATGCGGTGGGCGATGCCGGTGTAGAGCGTCGGCTCCTGCAGGGCCTCGGTCTTGGGCGTGAAGTAATAGTAGTGGTTCCAGTTCTTGCCACGACTCAGCGCCACAATCTGCCGCTCTATGTCCTTCTTCTTCTCGGGTGACTCGACGATGGCGTTGGCCAGTTCCTTCAGCAGTCGGCTACGCTCTTTGATGTCTTCTGGCTTCACGACATTCGGCTGTTCACTGCAGGCACCGTGGGCTTTGCCTTCGTCCATCGCGACTCGGCCATTCATACAAACTTGATGGCACTCGCAGCCCTGTCCGTTCATCTCCTCTAAGAGTTTGCGCACATATAAGTGGTAGTTCTCGTAGGCCACCAGTTTCTGCTCATGAACGCCATCGGTCACCAAACAGTACTGACAGCCCACGTGACAGCCCTTGATGGGATTCACCTCGAAGGTCAGTGTCGGGCAGCGGCCTGTATAATTGTGGATTTCGGTCTCCACCGTGTCGGGGTCGCAGTCCTCCAAGTAGAGCACCGACTTGGGGATGACGGTGTGCTCTTCCAAGCGTTTCATAAACAGTTTGGAGCCTCGGATGAGTCCATGCAGCGTCTCGTCAGAGGGTTCTATCGTTACGCCAAGTTGTTTCAGATATTCGGCATCGACAATCTGGGGCTCGAAGCCTTCCAGATTGTAAGCGTCAGTCTCATGCTCGTAGAGATTACGAATTTCAATGGGTTGTTTTATCATGTAATAATTTTATCTTCAATATTTCAATCACTCTTTCCACATCCTCCTCCGTCAACGCATGGTGTATAGGCAGACAGATCACTTCATCAGCCAACTTGTTAGCATTGGGAAGGTTTTTGGGTGTAGCACTCGGCAGGTCTCGATATGGTGAGAACGTGCTGATGAGTGGATAGAAATAACGTCGCCCATAGACACCTCTTTCCTGCATACGGAAATACAACTGGTCACGTGTCATGCCATACTTCTTAGCGTCGACAAAAATGGGGAAGTAACCGTAATTATGGCGTACATCAGGCTGGTCCTCCCAAAAAGTGATACCTTCAACATCTCGCAGTGCTTCACGATAACGCAGGGCCACTTGATGCCGCGCCTCGATGGCATCATCCACCAGACGCAGGTTCAATAGTCCATAGGCAGCACGTATTTCGTCCATTTTGGAGTTGATGCCAGGCCCCACCACGGTCACGTCGTCCTCAAAGCCGAAATTCTTCAAGTAGTCGATGCGCTGTTTCATCTCTGGATCATGCATGACCATTGCCCCGCCCTCGATAGTATTAAAGACCTTCGTGGCATGGAAACTGATAGTGGAAAGGTCACCGGCATTGAGTATACTCTCCCCGTCTTTCGCCACGCCAAATGCATGTGCAGCATCGTATATAACTTTCAGATGATACCGGTCGGCAATCTCTTTTATTGCCTTGATGTCACAAGGGTTGCCATAGACATGGACAGGCATGATGGCTGTCGTATTGGGGGTGATGGCAGCCTCTATCTCTGCAGGGTTGATGTTGCCATTGGCAGGGTCGATGTCAACAAACACCGGTTTGATGCCATTCCACCACAACGCATGGGTTGTGGCAACAAAGGAATATGGAGTGGTGATAACCTCTCCTTTAATGTCAAGAGCATGTAGTGCGGTGATGATTGGCTGTGTACCATTAGTGAATAGGCTCACGAAAGGCACCTGAAGATAATCTGCCAGTGCCTGCTCAAGACGTCGGTGGTATTCACCGTCGTTCGTGATCCACTGCCGCTCCCAGATGTCTTCCAGCATGGTGGTGAATGCATTGAGTGGTGGCAGCAATGGTGATGTCACCTTGATGCTGTCGTTGCTCATTATCTTCTGTTGTAGTTCGCTCTTCTTATTTTTCATTCTGAAGACAATTCTTCAATTCCTATCCAGATTTGCATATAATATCTTACCGGCTTCATTCTTCGGAATCTCAGTGATAATCCGGACCTCAAAAGATAAAGCAACGAGCTTCAATCTGCTTACAAGTTCCTCCTTCACTTGATTCTTGTATTTCTCATCTGTCAGATAGACGAGCATTTTCTCGTCTGTTCCGACACAGGCACACTCCAATCCCGGGAACTTACTCTTAATAATCTTTTCACATTCATCGAGTCCAACCCTCATACCAAAAAGTTTCAGGAAACGCCCTATACGGCCAACGATATAATAACAGCCGTCTTCATCAAAATAGGCCAGATCACCAGTACGGATAAAGCCATGTCTTTCATCACCCAACAGTAAGTCTTCACGACTATAGGCGTAGCCCATTGTGACGTTCTTTCCTCTGTAGCACATCTCACCCTCAGTATGAGGGGTTGTTATTGGATCCCCATTCATATCTATCAGCGAGAGTTCAGCATTAGGCACGGCTATACCGATACTGCCAACCTTCTCTATGGCCCACTTCGGCGGCAACCAAGCCATACGTGCCGTACATTCCGATTGTCCGTAGGTGGCAATCCACTGTTTGCCGTTGTCCCGGCAAAACTCTGCAAATTTCAGATTCATATCCTTTGGCATATGGCCTCCACCTTGCGTAAGCAGTGTCAAGTCCGGCAAATCCATGCGGAAGAAACGCATCATATTCAGTATCTCAAAACTAAAAGGCACACCGGTAAAACTGGTAGCCCGCTCTTCCTTTATGAACTTCCAGAAGTGACGGTCAGTCATGCTCAGATTGGTAATCAATACCGTCGCTCCTACATAGAAATGACTGAACACCATCGAAAGTCCCATCGTATAGTAGAGAGGTAGCACCATAAGAGGACGATCCTTTTCTGAAAGCTGGAAGAAGGTCGATATATTCAGCGCAGCCGCCTCAATATTCTCATACTTGTGGCGTACTAACTTAGGACTGCCCGTACTGCCTGATGTCGGCAACAGATGCGATAATTCGTTGCTCATCGGGCAAGCCTCATTACCAGTCCTCATCAGCGTATAGCCATAGCAGGTGATCACCTTCTCATAGCCATAATTGTCTGCCATTGCCTCTGGTACGCAAACAAATGAAGGCAGATAGAGTTCATACAAGCTCTTGTATAGCGTTTCATCCAAATGGGCATTCAATATCAGCGGCACATTCCCTGCACAGATATTTCCGATTGTCCATGCTATTCCACCGACATTATTCTCTACGAGCAGGAGCACCAGTGACCGCGAAGGCATCAGATGCTCAGCTTGTACAGCAAAGTCATGCAACTCTCCATACGTCAGTTGCTGTCCCTGCGAATCAATCGCCGCAATCGCCTCTTTCTGCCATTTGTCCAGATTCAGAATCATCCTCAGTTGTCAATTATCCGCTCGACCCGAAGGGGCGCTTTCCTCAGAAAGAATTGTCAGCTATATTGAAGCACATCCGTTTACTCCAAGGATCTCACCTGAAATATATCTGGCCCTGTCGGAGGCGAGGAATGCGCAGGCATTAGCAATATCCTCTGGCGTACCAAGCCGACCAAGGCCTATTCGCGAGATACGCTTGTCAATCTTCGAACCATCACTCTCATATAGTTCCGCAAAACGCTCGGTCTTCACGATACCTGGAGCCACCGCATTCACACGGATACCCTGCGGTGCCAATTCCTTGGCAGCCGACTTCGTAAATGATATGACAGCCCCCTTGGTGGCAGAATAGGCAGACTGTCCTGGTGAGCCGAGCTGTGCCGTCACTGAGGCAATATTCACAATAGAGCCACCACCATTACGAGCCATCAGTCGCGATACGAGTTGTACCATCTCTATCACGGCGATGACATTCACACGGAACATCAGTTCCGTCTCGTCGCGACGTATCATACCTATCTTACGGTTGAATACCACGCCTGCATTGTTGACCAGCACGTCTATACGCCCTTCAGCCTTAAACACCTGCATCATAGCCGACTTGACTGCCGCTGCGTCGCTGACATCGAAACAAAGGGGTATTACGCCCTCGTTTTCTGGCTGAAACTCCTGACAATCACAAGCATAGACTTTAGCACCATCAGCAGTAAACCGTTCGGCAATGCCCTTACCGATTCCCTGGGCAGCACCTGTGATGATACACACCTTATTCTTTAACAGTCCTTCCATAGGTTACAATAGTTTTTGTTTCTCAACAAGACACCATCAACGATGTCCCACTCGTCCATGCACTGGCATCCGACAGCAGGTAGATGACTGCCCATGCTATCTCTTCAGGCTTTCCGTGGCGTTTCAGCAGGTAGTGTTGTTTGTCACGCTCTAAATCCTCAGCAGAGAGTAAGCCCTTAACGGTCAATGGCGTCTCAACCATGCCTGCCAGAATAGCATTGGCACGTACCTGCATCGGTGCATATTCCAGTGCACACGACCTTGCAAAAGATTCCACCGCAGCCTTCGAGGCCGCATATATGGCATTTCCAGGTGTCACCTGACGTGCGGCCATCGATGACAGGAATACCATCGAGCCACCTCGGTTCATCTTCCTGGCTTTCATCAAAGCCTTTGTCAGCATGAATGCCGCAAATGTATTAGTCTCGAACACCTCATGCAGTTCCTCTTCTTTCACGTAGCTGACAGGTCGACGCTTTGTGATGCCAGCGTTGCAGACGAAACCGTCAATCTGGGGCAATTCCGACACCAGTCGTGCCACCTCTTCTGCCTTTGTCAAATCAGCCAGTATCGATACATGACCTTCACCTGTCAGCGCAGCCATCGTCTCACGAAGCCTTGCCTCATTGCGCCCAGTAGCCACTACCGTCGCCCCTAATCGCGAACATTCTATGGCCGTAGCCCTGCCAATACCCGAAGAGGCCCCCGTCACCAGCACCGTCTTGCCAGCAAGTGAGTATGGATTATACATTTCCATCATTGTTCGTCTTTCAGTCTTTTCACCGTGTTAAACAAATCCTCGATGGTCACGGCTGTTGTCATATCCTCTGGTTCAACCGTCACGCCATACTCTTCGTCAATCATTGAGATAATCATCAATGCGATCAACGACGTATATTCGTCCAGTTCATGAAACACCGTATCCTTATTAAACTCGCTCAGTTCCGTCTCCTGAAACAGACTGGCAAATTTCTCAATAAAAACATTCATCTCCATAATCTATATCTAATAATGTCTATCTACTTTACATTAGTCTCTTTGCTGGGTTTCCAATAACGGTTGTCCCGGTCTTTACATCCTTGATGACAAAACTCAATGCAGCCACGTGTGATTTGCTTTCCACAGTCACCTTATGGCTGATAACTGCCGATGAATGGATATTCACCTCGTCCTCTATCACGACACCACCCACACATGTCACTCGTGTGTCTATGCGATTGAAATCGCCCATACGTACGTCGTGTCCAATGATGGTGTACGACTGTATCATGTTATAGCTGCCTATCACCACGTCGTTACCTATCACCGTATCAGCCCCGATGAAGTTGCCCTTACCTATCACGACATTCGTGAGCAGGCGCGCCGTACGGTGTATCACATTGATAAACTCACCTCCACGGTTAATGATATTTTCCACGCAGGATTTACGTGAAGTTCCGCCAATAGAACAGACAAACACATCGTCTGCCTCAGGCTGGTATCCGCTGATGGTTCCAATGACAGGAGGATAATTCGGGAAACCGTCCAGTGCATGGAGGTCATCATCGATAAAGCCCTTCACTTCAAATGCGTCTCCATAGCCCACGCTCTCCAAAGCGTTGCTATACACTGTGCGCCCCATGCCGCCAGCTCCTATGATAATCAGTCGTTTCATATTGTATTCGTATTTGTGTTCTTAAATTTTATTTATTGTTATGGTTCGCAGATTTGTCCAATCGATCAAAGCATCTGCTTTGTCAACATTAACAAACCGTTCCGAATCGAGCAGATGTTCCAGTTTGGCGAAAGCGTCAGCCACACCTATATTTGTCTTTATTTGACGTTTCCATCGGTTTAGGAAAGTACCAGGTTCCTTGAAGTAACGCTCGTACTGTTCACGAGTCAGACGTGTGCGCTGCTCATTTAACAGGTCGGCCAAATGGAAGTAGAACATCATGTAGTCACAGTCGTTCAGCAAATGACGGATTAACCAGTAGGGGAATATGCGGAAGTAACCGCCACCAGTGCATACCAGGTTCTTACCCAATAGACGTATTGTGTTCACCGGGAATTCATGAATCACGGCATTGCCATACTGAATGGTGGCAGGAACAGCACTTCCATAACTTTGAAAACCACCTAATTCGCGTGACGCAGGAAACACCGAGGCGTCACGAGTAATACCGCACTCTGCCAAAACCTCGAAAAACCATGTGTTTGTTTCGCCCACAGAGAATGCTGGTGCACGATAACTCTTCACCTTCTCACCTGTTAACTGTTCAAGTGCGTCTACAGCCTGACGCGTGTCAGCCAATGCCTCTTCTGGTGTCAACTTGTTCATCCACGTATGGACATGTGAATGGCAGCCTATCTCATGTCCGGCAGCATGTATTTTCTTGACGACATGGGGAAAGTCTGTCGCCATCTTACCTATGCAAAAGAAAGTAGCTTTCAGTCCGCGCCTATCAAGAGCAGCCTGCAATCGGTCAAGCAGTTCATCAAATTGCTTGTATTTCCAATTCCGCCCTCCATGCACGTTCTTTTCGAAATACCACTCTTCAGTGTCAAAGGTCAGTATGTTCATTCTCTCTTTCTTTTAGGAAATCCTCATATAACATGGAAGCCAACTTGTCATCCATGCTGTAAACACCTTTTCTGCCAAACTTCTCACGGAAGTTTTCTGAATATATACGGTGTTTCTCTACGTACTCATCAAAACTACAGATATAACGTACAGGTACACCTGCATATACAGAATTATCTGGAATATCTTTATTGACTAAGCTGGCAGAGCCAATAATGACATTATTACCGATTCTTGTATTATACAGTATCCTTGTACCTGAACCTATGAACACATTATTCATGATCTCAATACAACCTACCTTTTCCACATATTTGTCTTCTCCAGATTTACGATTCAGCATATGATGGATGACATCGTGGGTGACGAATCCAACATTGGAAGCGATTCTGACATTGTCATGGAGATAAACCAAATTAGAATAAAGTGGTAATATATAACTCATAATCATACAATTCTTACCTACACTCCCAAAAAGACCATGCTTTTTTATAAACCGTGTCCTAACCTTGGCATCGGGGATCAATGCTAAAAACAGAGAATAAGCAATCCTTTTAAATCTGTTCATATTTTATCCTTGTCTAAGTTTTTTAATTCCACACACAAACCATGAAAACCAAGTAGAGGAATCACCCCAAATAATGTCTTGATAATAAACGTTATTCCCTAAAAAATCAAACCACGAAGGGAAAACGGAAAACCGCTTCGAACTCTTTATAAACCACAAGATGTCAAGCCCCAAATATCGTAACATCTTGCCCGGTGAATAACAATATGAATCTATTGGTAATTTCATGGCATCGTCAACGATAATTTCAGGAAAATCCACACCTGAGATGTAGGCAGCTCTTAAACTGGCTGGCACACGAGGATTAATCTCAATAATTTTATATTCATCTGTGTCTTTTCGCTGTAAGACATCAAAATCGGCCATGCCCACCCATTCAAGTTTATCAAGTGTCTGCTTACAAAGTCGCTCCAATTCTTTGTTCTCCACCGTAATACAACAAGAACTGCTGCCTGCCCCAATAGGATACATACGTATAATCTTGATGATGGCACAGCCTAAGACACTCCCTTTTTCATTCCGATACATCATCACGTTATAATAATAGTCGGGATTATCAATGAATTCCTGCAATGTGCATGTACCATATTTACTGCTAATCTCATGGAAACGAGACTGTAATTCTTCAAGTGAATTGACACGCGTGATCCCCCTAGCACCTACAGAATAATCAGGTTTGATTAATGCTGGGAAATGTATTTCACCTGCAACATCGTTTATGTTCTCTTCCGAAAGGCTTTTGGTATGAGGATGTGGGATATCGTGTGCTTCACAGAATGCCATAAAAGACGACTTGTTCTCAACAACAGACAACACACTATAATCAGGAACTGCACATCTTGTATTATATTCCTTTTCTATTTCTGCCTTATTCTTACTCAGATAAGAAGCAGACTTATCTCCCATGGGAATAATGACATCAAACCGTTCTTTTCCAAGGATATCTTTTACCCATTCCCCATAACCAGACTTTATACCAGTATATTTATGTAAAAAGAATCTGCTTTTAACAATCTCATATTCGTTTGAGACCACTGACACATTTATATCTTTCTTTTTGAATAACGATTCACCGAAAGACAGGCCCTGCAATCCTCCACCTAATAATAGAACATTAGTCATCCTTATTTGTAGTAAACAAAATCCAGATCTGAATCAGCAGAGGTTATCAACATATTGTTAAAACTATCCTTGTATTCTGGCGTACCAATAACACAATTCAGCTTTTTCTTCATCTTTATCGTTAAAGGAAGCAATCTGAATGTGTATTCTCTTGAACTCAATGTAATAACCAATCCTTTATTATTGCTTTTTGCAATCTTTACAGCAGCATTAAATGCTTTGTCCTCATCTTGGCGAGAAAAGAACCGATAGTCAACCAATGACAACATCTCCAGTCCCTTATATCGAATGGTGCGCACCACAACATATCCTATACTCTTGCCTCTCAACAGATATTGATAAATAGCATATCTTTCAGGACTATAAATATCATAATATCTTTTTAAGAAGAACGCCTTGTCACGTACAAATTCTGCATGATCCTTCATCCATTTCCCCTGAGAAGGGAAAGCTATTTGATTGATATCACTCACTTTTTGGAGTTTTTCAAAACGACCTACAGATAAATGCTCAGGGTATTGATATGTTACTGGCTGAAGCCCGAATATCTTTCTGAGTAACTGCATGCAAATAGACCAATTAACAGATATGTAAACATTCACAGGCCTAATCGGTGTGAATCGCTTAACATATCTGGGCTGTATCTTCCAGGCTATATCTGTTACCCCTACAGAAAACCAGTTATCATAGAGGTTTACCCGATTATAAATCTCCTTGCTTATTCCCTTACCACGTTGATCCGGAGAAACTATCGTATTTCCTATTGAGAAGAATCGAGTTTCTTCGGAATCTATCAGAATACGTGCATCATTGACAGTTGTACAGCCTATTATCTGCTCATTATTCAATATTATAACACATTTCTCCCAACATTCTTCATTAGATTGGTCGATATTGGTAATCCACCAATCCAGATATCTGATATCTCTATGGGGATATACCTTCTTCATATAATCTAATAAACGGGCATGCCAATCGGGATTATATGAAATAGTCTGTGTTTGCATAGTGAGTTAATTTATATACATATATATTTTTATCCCCACTCTTATAATCCGATAACACACCGATGTCGGCAAATATAATATCAGAAGACTAAGTACACAATGCTTATTACTTATAGAAAAATGATTCGTAATGATCTTCTTCATCAACCCTTTATAAACCGGGTCATTTTTTACTTGCCCTATCAGAGTTCCTATCTCTGTCTGAAAACCAACCCTTTTGGCATATTTAATCACAGAAAAAGCTGTAACCAGCCAAAACAATGTTTTTCGAATCCGCTTATTTCACCGATCTTCGGACATTTTGAGGCCACAGCATCATCAATCAGGTGTAAAGTATCTAAAATACGCAGATCACGTTCACAATTTAATTGCGAGACAGCACTTCCTTCTTTTCTCCTGAGATAGTACATGATATATTTGCCTATCACCACATCGTGACCTATCACCATGTCAGCCACAATGAAGTTGCCCTTACCTATCACGACATTCGCGAGCAGGCATGCCGTGCAGTGTATCACATTGTAAAACTTAAATCCATATTTATCGTTTCATTGTTTCTTCAAATAAAACTGTCAATTGTTTCGCTATGACCTGTGGATCAAAACGACGGCGCGCGTCAGCGGCAATAGATGCATAATCATAATGGCTATAGTTCTCATACATCTCTATCATGGCTTTAGCCATCGCATCTGTGTTTTCAGCAGGGATGAGGATTCCATTGCTATCATTGACAAACTCCTCAGGACCGCCACAGACTGTAGCAATAGTGGGGAGTCCCTGCGATAGTGCTTCGATACACACCACACTGAAAGTCTCTGCTCTCGATGACAAAACGAAAGCATGACTTTTTGCCAGGATTGAGATAATCTCTTCCTTATTCTTTCTGCCTACCAGCATAACACTATCCTGCAAATTTGCACGTTGTATCTGTCTCTTTAGAGTAGCATGTTTCTGACCTGAACCTATGATGACAACCTTGCAGCCAACCTGAAAAAGCCCCGATTGTCTGAACGCTTCAACAAGTATGTCATAACCCTTTCTTTGAATCAGACTTCCTACAGCAACAAAAGTAAAGCTACCATTGAGGGCATGTTCTGGTATAGGAGCTGAAACAAATTCCTGGCCAAGCATGTCATAGACCACCGTAGAGTCTTTACCAGAATGTCTTTTGATGTGCAAACGCAAAGAATCTGAGACGGCAAGGATCTTATCAGCCTTGTTGTAGGCTATCTCTATCCAGAAACGAAGAATAGGTTGTAATTCTCTCTTTGTTAGTTCGCTCCAATGCTCAATGCCAACAAGTGGTATGTCATATTTCTCTTTCAACTTTGTGGCAAAGGCGATGTTATACAAATAGTGGGCATAAATAAGGTCAGGCTTTCCCCATTCCTTTAATATGTACTTAAAGATTTTCTCCTGCATCTGCGTCACCAGATAGAGATGAAGTTTTGGCATTATAGATTTTAGTCCCAGCATAGGGAACCAGAAAGAACCAAAGACGGTGATACCATGAACCGTAAAACGAGTATATCCGATTTTGCGCCAATATATACGAAACCGTTTGTCAACATACAATATACAAACCTCATGACCAAGGTTCTTTAGAGCTACTGCCTGATCCTTTTCAAAGCATCCCCATTGCGGGTCATGCTTATCAGGATATCCGTTTGCTACAATTAATATCTTCATACGTAAAATACAAAATCTTAACACTACACTATAATAGTCGTTTATGGTAGATTATGCGTTTGGAACGAAGGATGCTAATGGGCAATAAAAGAAAGAATGAATATCCTAGGAATAGTCCAGATTCATTCATTCCCCAAATCATTGTCACCAATATAAGCAATAGGAGTGATTTGTATTTACCAGTAACCAATTTAAATGATTCAATGAAATAAAAATACATGATAGAAAAAAACAAAATCAATGATGGAACACCATATCTTGTAATAATATCTAAAGCAGAGTTATGATTGCTTTTTCCCCACCACTCAGTATCAATGCCACCAAACCAAAAATACGCGGGGTCTAAAATTCGATATAAGATATATACCCATATATACTGGCGTCCAGAAAAAACATCTTGCCCCATTACTTTGGTGTCATTCACCAGCCCATACCGATAGTATTCTGCATAAATACAATAAATCCATGGATATAAAACATATAATATCAGAATCACGAATAAAATCAAGCTCTTGTATTTCATTACTCTTCCTTTGAAAAAGAATGAAACTATGACTATTAAGAAAACCATAAGCGAATTACGCGATTCGGTGTTTATAATCAAGAGAAAAGTCGTAAATAAAAGGAATAATATTGAGAAGTTCTTTATGACGCTATTTGGATAATTAACGAATATGCATATAAAAATATCAACAGACAATATTAAGAATGTAAATCCGACCTGATTGGGGTTAATACTATGATTATCACTAATAACTACATAAGCAAGATATGCCAATACAAATAATAGGATGATAAAAGATATTTCGTCATGAGAAAAGGTTATTCTGTTATAAACATAAAAATACACAGGAAGCATTCCAATTACGAGCATACCTGGTATAGAATATTGACACCATGAAATACGATATAACGCAAACATGCCAAACCAAAACAATATCGGCAATACTGCCGCATAACTCCATTTGAATTTTTTAATATAAAGAATTAGTATTGGTATATATCGCAACAGACTGACCTCTATCATACTTGATGAAGTCACGTCCTTAACTAACAGCCCCACCAATGAAAAAAACAATGAAATAAAAAACAATATCGAATCTGACTTCATAGTTTAACCTAATTCAATTGGCGGTAAATGCAATATAGACATACAATATAATCATTATACTATATTGAATATATATAAGAGACTTTCGCAGTAGTTTTCTGACTGGCAAATGGCCTGAGTCCTCATTCTATCCCTTTCTTCCTTATACGAATCAACTTCCGTAGAGACATCATGGAGGAAACGCATCAAGTCTTCAGAAGAATATAAATGATACCCTGGCATATAAACACGTGGATCATCGAAAACAAAGCCTCGCGTACTCTTGTATTCCTCATAATCATCCAAAGTAAAGGCTATTGGCCTGTCAACAAGCAAATAGTCAACTGCCACAGAAGAATAATCAGATATCAGTGCATCGGTCAGGGCTATGAATTTATACATTGGTACATCCGAGTCTTCAAATACCTGATTCGTTATCTCCTTAATATTTGTGAAGCTATCAAAAGGAATACCGTATTCTCTCTGAAAAGGATGTAACTTTACAATCAGGATAATACCAAGTTTTTCACAATATCCGTCCAGTTCCTGCCATTTCTCCACCCTGTCTACCAATGGGAACTGTGTGATAGAATTACTATCTGTGTACACGCCTCTTTTATCTGCTCTATAAGTTGGCATCCAAAGCACGACCTTGGACTCCGCATTCCTTTTGAAAGAATCAAGCACCTTTCGGGCCCCTTTATCCACCGCTTTCAACCAATCATAGCGCGGGTAACCTATGGGCAAGATCTTTTCTTCTTCAATATTCCAAAAATAAGACTTCGGTTTTACAAAAAGTTCACCAGGTACAATGGCATAATCGAAATTCGCATGACCACTTCCTTGGTGAGAACTCTTGTCTTTATAGCCACAGCCATGCCACAGATTGATGATCAGTTGCTCTTTTCTTGCACGGTTCCGAATTAGGATAGGCTTATGTGTCGACATCAGATATTTAGCCGTAACGACCAATTTTAGGTTTTTCAACCTGTATAATCCCAGTTTCGTTTCGCAGGAAATGAATTTCATCTGGCTCCCAGTGTTATTGTATTTCCTGGCATCGCTCACATCATAATATATGCTGTATTTATTTGCATAACCATTATCAAGCATGTATTCCGCCAAAGCTCGGGCATTATCCGCATAGTCTGGCATACTCCTGAAAATGACAAGGTGGTTGTTTACAGGAAATACACATCGAAGGAAAAACATGGAAATACTTTCCAAAAGTCTATGGATGATAAAATACAAAAAACAGAAAGGAGCATAAGTATGTCCTACTATTCTACTCAATTCATAGTATTTCTTTAAAAACGAACTTGCCATTACAAAGACTACTCTTCTACCTTATTGTCATTCTGTAATCTCAGTATGGTCGATGACACACCTTCTGTATGAGGAAGAAAAACGACATCGACACCAATCTTTGCCAAATCATCCTTTGTTTGCATCCATCTGGGATTACCATACCAGTCATCACCAATAAAGACGGCATTGAATCCAAGTTGACGGCAAAGAGGCATTTTATCAAGTGTATCGACAATGATGCATTCATCCACAGCTTTCAGGTTGCGTACAATTTCCGCCCTCTTCTGTTCTTTGATGACCGTCTCCTTCTTTTTATACGTCTTTACCAAATCGTCGGAGTTGACACCAACAATCAGGTAGTCACACTGTTCCTTCGCCCTGTTTATCAGATTAAGATGCCCAATATGGAACATATCAAAAACTCCCTGAGTATACCCTATTTTATACTTTTTCATTTTGCCTGTTTATATTTGTCTGGTATTTCTTCTGGTCTTTTCGGACGTATCTGATTCAAACCTTTCACAACACAATGAGAAGGCACATCCTTTGTGACAACGGCACATGCTCCTATGGTGACATCATCGCCAATAGTTATAGGGCCAATAACAGAGGCATTGCTTCCCAGAATACAATCGCTACCAATCTTGGGATGGCGGCGGATGTGATGCAGGACTCTTTCTTCATCGCCTTTGAGTGCTGCCATTGCAACAAAAAACGGGTACACCTTACAATTATCGCCAATTACAGCTGTCCTACCTATTCTGATACCCATGGGATGGCGAATCTGAAAGTTTTTCCCAATCTCAGCTGTAAGAGAGATGTTTAGTTGATATTTCTCCTGAAGCTTATTCTCCATTCTTCTGGCTCTTAATCTATTAATTAAACCTCCTTTCTCATAGAGACGACGCATCTTCCCAAACTTCCGCTCAACCTTTCGATCGTAGTTGCTGATGCACAGAAAATCCATCAGCCAGATTTTAATTCTCTCCCCAATACTCATGTTTTTTTTATTTTCGATTTAACCTCTTCATTATCGGCTTTATATCCACACAAAAACACCGATACGACTCAGGACGGAACAATATCGACCATCCGGCATAAAGTGCTATAAAGATGACAAACTTCAGCATCCCGTCCAAATAAAGAGACAGGGAGCAAAGCGTCCCGATAACGTACGACATGATAGCGATGGTTATAGAGGCTAACAAAATAGGCAGGATATCAAGAACCTGCTTCTCCCAGCGATAGCCTATATGTATAGATACCATATTGATATTAACGAAATAAGAGAACCAGGTATTCAGCACCATGCCGACAAGCAGGCCCTTCATTCCATACAACAACAGACCGGCGACAATAAAAACGATACCTACAATGCGTTTTATAACAGTCCATTTGAACATTATCTTACTCTTCCCGATTGCAGCTATCGACAGATTATTAACCCCTTGAAGACAAGCGGCCAGCCCCGCCAGACACAGTATCTGGAAATAGGGAACACTCTCCACCCATCTTTCAGAGTACAACAATACGAAAATCGGTTTCGCACATAGTAACAGGATAAACATCAGCGGAAAGGTAACATACGAAAGAGAGATTGTCAACTTTCTGACAGCATTCGAAAGACGCGCTTTGTCATCCTGCAATTCTGCATATAGGGGATATGTTACCTGCGAAAGCACATAGGCGATGCTTGAAGAAGCTAATCTTTCAGAAGCATTGGCTCTTGAATAATAACCCATTGTCGCAGGATTATAGAATCTTCCTATCAACAGACCTTGTATCTCCTCTCCTAATTTATTAATAATCTGTGTCAGGAACATATAAAAGCCGAAACCGAACAACGCCTTGAAAGACTGAACAGAGAATACAAATCGGGGCCGCCATTTGACATAGAACCAAAACACCAAAGCTGGAATCAAAGCTGTCAGAAGATGTTGTGCTACCAACGCCCAGACTCCAAAGCCATAATACGCCATCACAATCGTGATGGTTAATGAAGTCAGCGACGTGACAATGGAAACAATAGACAAAGCTCTGAAATTCAGCTTTTTCTGTAATTGGTTTCGTTGGACAATATTAAATGCATAAATAAACAAGATAACGCCCTGTACCCTCAGCACATCACACAACAAAGGAATTTTGTAGAAACTTGCGATAGCAGAAGCCGAGAAAAACAGGATTGTGTAGAGTACTGCAGCCACTCCGATATTCCAGAAGAATATCGTAGAATAATCCTCCTGAGTAGGACGTTTCTTTTGTATAAGAGCGGATCCGAAACCACTATCAATAAAGCACTCGGCCAATACCATAAAGATAGCTAGCATGCCTATACAGCCATAGTCATGCGGTGTCAGCAAACGGGCAAGTATAATCCCAGAAATGAACAGTATGGATATCGTTGAGTAGCGCTGCAACGCCGCCCACATCATTCCAGATACAGCCTTCTGTTTAAGATTTTCGCTTGACATCACTATTGTCTAAGATTGGACATGGCATTTATTTAATATGCATTCTTGTCTCTGACGAAAAAGGAATTCATGCCCTCCCCTCTTTATAGAGGGAGCCCTATAGTATGAGGGTGCCCTACGGGGGATTGACAGAGATAGTCTCCACAGGTCATCCAGATAGTCCCCACGAATGACGGAAATAATCTCCACAGGTGACGGAGATAATCCCTATGGGGGTATAGATGACGTCTCCATAGGGGTACAGATGACGTTTCCATGAGGCGTAGAGGCTATCTGAGCCACTCATAGTAGATATCCCGACAACCCTTAGATGACATTTCCAATACAGGATGGATTACTTCGTAATCGCAAGGATGAAGGTGGCGACGGACATGAGCATGCTGGTCATGGTGAACCACATGCCTGTGGAGGTGGAGAAGTAAGAGCTGCGGGCCTTGGACTTCTGGGGCTCTACATAGACGATGTCGTTCTGCTGCAAGTAGTAGTAAGGAGAACTGACAATGTTGGCGTCGTTAATATTGAGCTGATGGTACTCCTTGCGGCCTGTGCTGTCTTCACGGATGACAAAGATCTTATCGCGCTCGCCATAGAGGGTCAGGTCGCCCGCCTGGGCAATGGCTTCGAGGATATTGATCTTCTCGTTCTGGGTGGTGAACATACCTGGGTGGTTGACCTCGCCCAAGACGGAGTACTTATAGTTGATCATCCTGACATGGACAACGGCATTCTCCTCGGCTGAGAGATAGGGAGCTATCTTGGACTTGATATAGGCCTCGGCCTCGTTTTTAGACATGCCTCCGAGGTGAAGGGTGCCTAAGACGGGGAAGACGATGTTTCCGTCGTTGTCAACGAGATAATTATAGACAGAATTCTGACTCTGATTATGAGACTGACTGGAAGAGCTCATCATACTGCCTTTCATGAGGTTGAAGGGCTCGGAGGCCGCAGGGGTCATGGTGAAGACTTGAATCTGCAGGACGTCCTTGGGCATAATCCTCGCATCATAGAGGCGGGCTGAGAGTGCCATGTCGGCCTGGTCATGATTCTGGAAGTAGGCAACCTTCTTGGTGCTGCCGCAACTGGTGAAGAGCAAAAAAGAAAGAATGAATAGGGGGAAAACAACTATCTTTTTCATACGACTGATTCTTAATAATAGAGTTTATACTTGTTCTTGGTCATATCGATGGCGTTGAGCACGATGTGGACATCGGGCAGGCGGCTGTCCTTATTGAGTGCCGACACGACTGACTTCCGGGTCTGACCGGCCTTGACCACATAGACGGTTACATCAGCAAAGGCGGCCAGCTGGCTAGCATCGGCATAGGCGCCAAGGGCTGGGGAGTCGAGTACGACATAATCGTTTTCTGATACGGCTTTCTTGAGCTCAGCAGCAAACGCCTTGCCTGCCAGGATATCAGCGGGATGGGCTGAGGTGTGTTGCTTTCTCAGGTCGCAATCCATATAGATGGCTTCCTTGCCTATCGTGGTGAGACTGTCTGCCAGTTGCTTGGCAATGAAGGTCTTACCATCGCCCGCATCATTCGAGGCCACCAAAATGACCTTCTGTTCGGGCTTCAGGGTCTGGAGCAGTTGAGTGCGCAGGTTGCGGATGGCATCGTCGTAGCCATTCTGGGGAATCTCGCCTACGATGGGGAGAGTGGTGAGTTTCTGCAGATCGGCCATGGTGGCGATACTACTGCGCAACAGGCTCAACAGGAAGAGAATGCACAGCGGAATGAGCGCCCCAAGGAATACGGCTGCCAGAAGCACTATCTTCTTCTTGGGCTTCACACTTGCCGGATCGACCTGGGTCTCATCGATGAGCTTACCCTTCTCTGACACGTTGGCCAGCTCCATGGCGGTTTCCTCGCGCTTCTGAAGCATGACAAGATAAACTCCCTGCTTGATGTTGCGCTGACGGCCAATGTCGGTCATGGCGCGCTCCATGCCTGGAGCATTACCTACACGACTCATATACTTATTGTATTCACGCTCTACAGACTGGCGTTGCAGATTGACGGCCTGGCGCACCTGGCGGAAGGCCGCCTGAACAGAGGGATACATATCGTCGAGGGTCTTGGTGATCAGCTGCACCTGGGGGGACTGTTCGCTGACACTCTTCAACAGACGGTTGCGCTCGAGCACCATCTCATTATATTTCTCTGTGAGTGAACCGGCTGAAGAGGTCTTGTCGAGTCCGACGCTGGAAGGAATCAGGGCATAGCGATTGGCGGGGTTGTTGACGTAGTCGCTCAGATAATCGACTATCTGCAACTGGGCGCCTATCTCTACCAGCTTTGTCTCATAACCGCTCTTCATGCTCATGGCCTGTTGGGCATCGACCTGGGGGTCGGTGATATGAAACTTGGTCTTGAACTGTTCCCAATCGGCATCGGTAGAACCAAGTTCGGCATCGACCTTAGCCAGACGCTCATTGACAAAGGCGTCGGTCTTCATGAGTTCCTCGTTCTTGTCGTCGTTAGACCGACGGTTGTAAACCTCGACCAGACGATTGATGAAATCGATGCCACGGAGCACATTCTCATCCTTCAACGAAACATAGAGGATTGCAGAAGACTTTTTGATGGCAGGCTCGATTTCAAGATTGGCTAAGAAGGCGTTGGCGGCTATCATCGGGGGAACGATGGTGACGGTGAGCGCGTAACCATCCTGATAAGGTTCCTGCTGTTCGGGGGTGAGCCCCGTATTCTCGGTGATGGTCAGCGTGCCAGCCGCTGTCTTGATGGTGGCCGGTAGCTTAGCGAAAGTCTGCGATGGGAGGTCGAACTCGTCCTTGTTTTCTATCAACTGACCTTCTACCTCATAACCATCGTCAGTCTTCTGAATGTCCAGTTTAATCAGGTGGACTGTTAAAGGCAACTCCTTATCCAACCACTGAAGGTGAACAGGGTCGATGGTGACGTTGACCGGCTGATCCTGATAGAGCAGACGGCTGCGCCCCCACTTACGGAGGCGATACGACGTATGCAGTCCCAAATCGTTGACCACGTCGCGGACAAGGAGGGTCGACTTTATAATCTCGGTTTCTACATCTCCATTAGTGGCAGCACCAAGACTACTGCCCAAGCCAAAGGGAATAGAGGATGTCAAAGCTGCCAAACCGGCACTCAGGCCACTCTCTTTTTTTGACTCCTTGAGTTGCATCTTTCCAACAATGGTGACAGAGGGTCTGGCCCAATAGAGATAGGCGCCGGCCAACAGGATACAAAGCAAGACTGACAGCACAAACCATCTGAAATTCAACACAACTAAATTCCAAAAATCACGGAAATTCAAGGAAGAAGGTCTCTCGTCATCCTCTACTAAAAAGTCTTCGAGATTCTCTAAGCTGATTTTCTTTTCGTCGGACATATTTGACTGATGTTTATATAATTACACAAAAAGAGGGGGGACACCGTCCTAATAGCTTTAGGCGGATATAGTTTTATGGCGTTAATTGGTAGCGATAAGTCTTTTCCCCTTACTGACATCCAGTGTTGGTTAATGATTCGCAACTGCAAAGATAAAGAAAAAAAAGGACACTACCAAAGAAAATAGAAAAAAAATAAATCCCCGCTCGGTTTGAGTGGGGATTTATCATTTATTTCTTACTCTGATTCTGAAAGTGTGTCGTCGCTCTCCAGTACAAGACCATCGATGGGCAACTGGCTGCTGATGGCTGTGTGGAAGGAAATGAGCGTCTGGCTGCTGGCAAGACCCAGAGGCTGCAGACGGTCGTGGATAATGGTGAGCAGATGGTGATTATTGTAAGCATAAATCTTGATGAACATATCGAAGTTACCAGTGGTGTA
>JAEEGL015160350.1_pt1 | contig 25666 bp, 20 predicted proteins | sample 9134231 | NCBI WGS metagenome assembly JAEEGL01 (sample SAMN16246548, study PRJNA631951) | gut metagenome | biome: gut microbiome; feature: rumen; material: fiber-attached | host: Bos | place: Iran: Karaj | collected 2018-10 | reverse complement strand
CCCACCGTGAACAATGAAGGTCGCAAGATTCGCAACTTGTCGTTGGACGATATTCCTTACGAGGTCTGGATGAAGCACCTTATTAAGGCATACCGCCGCGACTTGGAACGCCTTGAACAGCTACAGAGATATGCTGAAGGTCTTGAAGAGGAGAACGTTGCACTACAGAAGCAACTTGCCAAACTGACGAGTATGCAGTCTGCCGCGTAAAGCATTCCCCCTCAAATCCTTTGCGGTTTGAGGGTATTTTCCAAGAAAAATGAAATTCCTCACTTATAGGTATAAAAGAGGTTAATTGGCTGAGCTCAATTCATATACTTACACACAGAAAATTTATTTATTTATGCAAAAACCTAGATTTCTAACTATTTGTCAACAGGCAAAGCAACTTGTTGACATGATACCTGAAAAAGAAGAGACGATTCAGAATCTCATCGATAACTATCGAGATGCTGCAGAAATCTTTTTCGCAGAAGGAATGTATTGGGAGTTATACGATTTCGACAAGAAATTTCCCGATGTGTCATCCTCTTTCAATGCATTGAAGAAAGTCATTGAGATGTATGAAACTTTGCCTCATGATGTGTATAGAATCATGGAAGTGGATTCCTTTCGGCCAGCAGTCCTCTTTTTCTGTGGACGCAAGGCTGAGCGCGCCATACTCAATCAACAAGATGTAGTTGAGGCAATGAAAGGCTATCAGGGCGAGTTTATGATGGATATGCTTTCTGGTGCTTTTAAATCAAATTAAAAACTTGAAGAATAAACAAAATAATAATATGACAGTAGAAGAAATACACAACGTAGCAAAACATTCCTTATATAACAGGGATGAAATTGAAAATTCCAAGATGTGTGGATGTTATTATTGTGAGAAAACCTTTCCTGCTTCCTTGATTCGATATCGGGATTATACCGATTTTGGCAGGACAGCCAAGTGCCCCTTATGTGAAATTGATGCAGTTATTGGCGACGCTTCTGGCGTGCCCATAAACAAGAAATTACTAAAAGAAATGCATCATGAATGTTTTTGAGTGATTCATGATCAGATAATATTAATGCACTATTATTTTTAATTATGACGAAAAACAATAAGCAGAAACTTTACCCTGTAAAGGAAAATAATTTATATGGCTATGCCGATGCAGATGGTAATATTGTCATTCCATGCAAGTGGAAGTCTGCTGAAGACTTTTCCGATGGCACGGCTAGAGTCCAAAACGACGAAGATAAGTGGGGACATATTGACGAGACAGGTCAAGAAGTTATTCCCTGCAAGTGGAATAGAATAAGTTTTTTTTATGACGGGTTTGCTAAAGTCCAAAACGACGAAGAAAAGTGGGGCTATATTGACTATAAAGGTAAAGAAGTCATTCCCTGCATATGGAAGGATGTATTTTTTAATGGTGGGTTCGCTAGAGTCCAAAACGACGAAGAAAAGTGGGGGTATATTAAAGTGACAGGTCAAGTGGTCATTCCATGCAAGTGGAAGAGGCTGGATTGGTTTATTGACGGGTTGGCTAGAGTCCAAAACGATGAAGAAAAGTGGGGATATATTGACAAGACGGGTAAAGAAGTCATTCCCTGCATATGGAAGAGTATGAAACAGTTTAGTGAAGGATTGGCAAAAGTCCAAAATGACGATGATAAGTGGGGATATATTGATAAGACAGGTAAAGAAGTCATTCCCTGCATATGGAATGTTTTTGAGTATTTCTGGGAAGGGGTGGCTAAAGTCCAAAACGGCGAAGAAAAGTGGGGCTATATTGACAAGACGGGTCAAGTCGTCATTCCATGCATATGGAAGAGTATGGAACGGTTTAGTGAAGGATTGGCAAAAGTTCAAAACGACTTAGATAATTGGGGCTATATTGACTATAAAGGTAAAGAAGTCATTCCCTGCACATGGTTCGATGCAGGAGATTTCAGAGAAGGATTGGCTAGAGTCAAAAACGACGAAGGAAAGTGGGGATTTATTGACAGGACAGGTAAAGTAGTCATTCCCTGCAAGTGGAGGTATGCTAGTTCCTTTGTAATGGGACTGGCAAAAGTTCGAAACGACGAATATATGTGTGGATATATTGACGATACAGGTAAAGAACTCGTTCCCTGCAAATGGGAGCGGATATCATTCCCATACGATGGAATGATTAAAGTTTGGAACGACGATGATAAGTGTGGGTTAGTCGATATGGATGGTGAAGAAGTCATTCCATGCATTTGGTTAGATACAGATTGGTTTTGCAAAGGATTGTTTAAAGTTCAAAACGACGAAGAAAAGTGGGGATTTGTTGATACGAATGGCGAAATAGTTATTCCCTGTGCATGGAAGTACGCAGAGTACTTTAATGAAGGATTGGCTGCAGTTGTGAATGATGATGTAATGTGGGGATTTGTCGACAAGAAAGGCCAAACCGTCATTCCCTTTACATGGAGAGGTGCCAGATCCTTTTGTGAAGGAATGGCCCCTGTTATGAACGATGACAGAAAATGGGGTTTCATTGATAAAAAAGGTGAGAATGTCATTCCGTGCAAATGGCTGGATGTGGAAGATTTCTGTGAAGGATTAGCAGTAGTTGTTGATGAGCACCAAAGAATGGGTTATGTAGATTTGGAAGGGAATTTAGTTGTCCCTTGCAAATGGAGATATGCCGAACCATTTGAAAACAGTCAGGCTATGGTAGAAGATGATGACTATAATTGGTACACCATAGACAATTCCGGAAATATAATTGATTAATATGTTGTCATTCTAACTTTCCCCTCAAATCCTTGGTGTTTTGAGGGGAAATGTTTTTTTCTGACCATAACAGGTCGAAGATAGAAGGCATCTCGAAAAAGCTCAAAATGACATCCATACGTGTTTTTTCCAAGAAAAATGAAAAAAAATTGCTGGAGACTGTTAGAAATTCCACTTTTCGCGCCCTATACTTATGAAAGGTCTTCCGAAATGAAGTATATAAGTTTAATTTTTAAATAGATTAGTTATGAAACAGATGATTACAAATTCAGAGATTCAGAACCCCACCGTGAACAATGCTGGTCGCAAGATTCACAACTTGTCGTTGGACGACCTCCCATACGAGGTCTGGATGAAACACCTTATTAAGGCATACCGCCGCGACTTGGAACGCCTTGAACAGCTACAGAGATATGCTGAAGGTCTTGAAGAAGAGAACGTTGCACTACAGAAGAAACTTGCCAAGCTGACTAGTATGCAGTCTGCCGCGTAAAAATTCCTCACTTATTTGTATAAAAGAGGCAAATTGAGGAAGTACATTTCTTACACTTACATACAGATTACATTATAAATTTTTAAATATTTTTTTTATGGAAGCAAAAAAATCAAACATTTTCGGAATTATTCAGCGAAACACTCTTCTTCGTATTCCTTATTTCCAGCGTCGCTACGTTTGGACTGAGCCCGACTGGAAGCAGTTTGCAACCGACATGGAGTCAACCCTCGACAGCGATTGTAATCGTTTCCTTGGCTCCATCATTCTGAAAGAAGAGCCAGTGTCAGTGATTGACCGTCGTAACGGCATCTCTCAGAAGCAGATTGTCATCGATGGTCAGCAGCGACTCACTACGCTTTGCATCTTCATGAAAGTGCTTCATATGATGGTTGCACGTAATGAAGAGTTTCAGAACCAGTATCTCCAGATGGACGATGCCAAGTCGCCTGTTATTATCCACAGTTGTGAGGATATGCCGCAGTTCAGCACCATTATGCACCTTGACGCGCCATTGGAGATAAATGGCGATAGTAACATCATCCGTGCATACAACTACTTCCGCGAGTATCTTGAGGGGCGCAAGTCGGCTGGTGTAAATCTCATTGAACTGCTGAATACAGTCAACGCCTGCATCACGTTTGTAATTATCTCTCTGGCTCAGGATGATGATGAGCAGCAGATATTCGATACTATCAACTCCCTTGGTGTGCCCTTGACCACGGGTGAACTGATGAAGAATTTCCTCTACGAGGCTAACGATGAGGCTGCCTATCGCGATAATTGGCGCCCGATGTTCGATGTCGATGAGGCCCGCAAGTTCTGGGAGTCTGATACATCCACTTCTCGCCAGTCAAAGTCGAAGGACCATACCACCATCGAACGTTTCTTCCATGCTTTCGTTCGTCTGAAGATGTGGGATTTCAAGGACCGTCTAACCGAAGTCCAGCGCAAGAACTTCGTCAAGGCCGAGAATATCTTCTCTACCTGCAAGGCATTTGTCGCTGAGTTTGGCATGGATAAGCAGCAGTTAGCCAAGGAGATACTCGAATATGCTAAACTGTTTAAGGAGAATCTTAATGAGGACATCCTTGATACCCGTATTCCCCAGCATGCTGGCATCAAGCGCATTTCGTGTATCATCAACACCACGAAGAATTATGTCGTATTGCCTTATGTCCTTTATGTACTCCATGAGGTAGCCGATGAGGCTGAGCGCAACAAGATATTCGATTATCTCGAGACCTACCTTGTCCGCAGAATCATTATCAAGAACCCTAACAAGGACTATTTTGGTATGTTCTCTGAGTATCTTATTAGTGGTAAGACAGTTACATATGATGCCCTCAGGGCCTACGTTGAGAGTAAGGACGATGGTGTGAATCTGGCTATGCCTTCCGATGCTCGTATCAGGTTCGCCCTTAACAACAACAAGTTCGATGAGCAATTTGCCCGTCTTATCCTATACCTCTTTGAAACGAAGCTTACCAAGACTTCAGAGAATAAGATGACGGGCGGCATTTCAGCCTACTATGCCGAGTCGTTCATGCCTCGTCCTTGCCAGGCTGCTAATTCCAACTGGACTATGCATACAGACCCAGGCGATGAGGAGAACCGTCTTCAGCTGATAGGCACCATCGGCAACTACTTCCTGCTTAATATCTGTACGGAGAAGGGTATGAAGAAGTATCATAACGAAGGTTTTGATGACAAGCTTAGTGTGATGAAGAAGTTCAGTCGTAACATCCGTAGTGGCCAGCTTCTCGACTCCCTGCGTAATTGGGACGAGTCTGCCATTACCAATCGTAACAACACTTTTGCCTCAGGTTTCTGCAAAACCATTTGGCCCATAGCGTAATTTTTCCATAGTTGTAAGTAGATTGTGCAGCCTGCTGAGAAGCCCGCTGCACATTTTTTCCAAGAAAATAGAAAATAAGTAGCCCTCAGGTGTTAGAAATTCCATTTTTCGCGCCCTAAGTATATGTAATAACTTAATATTTTATTATATGAGACGACACAGAAAATTTGAATTCTTTGCAAGTGAATACTTGAAGCAGGAAGGTTTTGAAACCGAAGTAACCCAAGGCTCAGCCGATTGGGGGGTAGATGTCTTTGCGGAGAAAGACGGTAAACGTTACGTAGTTCAGGCTAAGATGTATGGTGATTGCAAAACTCAGGTCAACCGCCGTATGATGATGGAACTATACGGTGTGATGCACTATTTTGATTGTCAGGGCGCTATCGTTATCTACAACGGCCGTATCATGCCCGATGCAGTGAAAGCTGCAGTGAAACTGGGCATCCAACTCATCTACTTAGATCAGCATCTGCTCGATCAGGTTCAACTCGATGAAAAACTCGATGACGCCCCAGATGTGTTTGAGACCATCTGGAACGACATACGCCAACTGGAGGGTCAGGTTATTCATAAATCAGCCGACACTTACTACACTATTGAGAAAGTCACCGATGGCGACATCACTTATCGCAATAAGAGTGGTAATCGATATCGCGAATCATCCGACCTATTCCGTCGTATCGTCGCTTATATCTGGACTCATGGGTGTATCGGACAGTGTCAGATGCGAGGTGAGTTCGGCACCTATGCGTCAGCCTTTATAACAGCGATGCTTGGTCAGACAAGTATGTTAGAGGTTGCTCCTCGTCCCAATACTATTCGGTTTGCAGAGCGCATTCATAGCTCTGGTGACTTCAATTCCCCATGTTAGTAAAGACCCATCAAAACATTTCCCCTCAAATCCTTGGCGGTTTGAGGGGAAATGCTTATATTTGCAGTCGTAATTATTAACTTAAAACGTATAAAGCTTATGTGGATCCCTTGTCAGTGTTGTGGTAAAGAGTATGACCAGAGTTGGTCTTGGTGGGTGTGCGATACTTGTGGCTATCGTATTTGCCCTTCATGTTTCACCAGTTTCAAATGCCCCCAATGCTCCTGGGGCCATTTCCAACGGAAATCATTATAACATCTTATACACAAGTCCGCGTGGGGTGATGAAGCCTGACTTCTCGGGTTCATCACCCCAAGAGGCTTTGTAGAATCCAGTTTCAGGATCCCATTCCAGGGAGTTGTATTTAAACTCGGTGAGTTCCTCGCCCGATCCGTCACCAGCCACGAATCCGTATTTCCCATCCTTCAAGGCACCCTTGGGTAAGTCGTGTGCCAGCTGATAGGTTCCCAGAAAAGAGAATCCGTCATAACGTGCAGGCACAAGTATCCTGCCAGTTATGTCCTTTACTCCTTTCTTGCCGGTGTTGAGGTCTTCAAACTCATAATTGCTCCAGTCATACCCGGCATGCAGTTCACTCAGTCTGTTGGTAATACCATCCAACGGTTCTTCTGAAAGGTAAGGGTCGTAAGCCTCATACTTCTCCATCAGTTCATCATACTCTCTTGCCTGTTGGGCAGTTGCTCTTGGTAACATCATATTATCCTTTTTCATTTTCAATTAGTATTTGGGATTTGTATTTATGATGTAATAATAGAGCAACCCGATAATAAAGTACCTAAAGTTCGATGTATAAATTCAATTATTTTATATTTTTTTTTTAAAAGAGCTATATTTGTTCAAAATTATAAACGTCTCTCATATCTTCTGGCAATTCAGCCCTTGGCTCGATACTCAGCGGACAGATGGATAGTGGGGCTTTTTCTATAGGTTTTACTTTGGGGTATGCACGTTCTAACGCCATGTCGCGCTCTTTTCTTACATAATCACTTTTGGCAGCATTTTTTGACCAGAACAACATAAACAAATCAGCAGAGTTGATATAATCTTTGATTTTCTGGGGGAAAATATCACCAGCCTTTAAATAATCACGATCAAAGAAATAATCCACTCCTTGATACTTATATGCCTGTGCATAAGGTCTTGCTATATCCTCGTCTTGATGAGCATATGATATGAATATCTTTTTGAAACTACGTGAGAATATCTCAGGATGCAAACTCCGGGGCGCTTCTACGATATTGGTTACGAAAGTCATTTTCCCAATTGGTGCACCATTTACAGATAAGAAAATTTCACATCTTAACTGTTCGTCTTCAATATCCTTTGGAACATAATAGAAAAAAGTACAATTTGTAATAGAGCCGGACCAAACAACTTGTTCCTTATCAGACTGCAATAGTTTTTCGCCATATATGTTGAGAGAAATATCCACCTTATCTCCTTTCTTTAATTTACATTGTAATGGAGTATAATACCGACGAACTGCATCTGCTTGTGCTTCTTTAGCTAACGCTTTTACCTTTTCTTCTTCTTCTGGTAGATGAAGGTATACCTGAATGAGCATATTAGATTTGCGTTTCACTTCTGCCGGTGAGTATATAGCTGAATACACATTATCATATGTTTCATCATTTGCTTTTGGATTATCTTGACTTAGTCCTCTGTTTTCTTCTATTCTAGGGCTAAAAGTAAGACAATCAGTTTCATCTATACCTATATCATCAGCTGCACGTATATCCGAAAGATTTATACCATTATTATTGCCTGTGCGAGGAAAAATTTGTTCGTATAATTCCAATCTTTCTTTTTCCTGAGGTTCTCTTCTTTCTCTTGATAGATCTTTTGGGGGATTCGGAATATTATTTAGTAAATTATATTCTTTTCGCGTAATTACTGTATCGAACCCTCCAATAAATTTCTCATCATGCTTACAGATTCCTGCATAATCTAGACTACTATCCTCATATTGCTTAAATTTATATATAGCATCATTCATTAATTGTCCGTTAAAAACGCCAAGACTCAATAGTAAATCAAAGTCCTCTATTTCAAGTCCTGTAACTTTTTTAAACAGACCTGGTTCCAGCTTCATTATAATGTCTTTTAGACATTTTTCTCGATAATCTGTCAAATACATGAAAATTGGAATACGTGCTGCAAATCGTATCAATTTCTCTTGGAGTTCTTTTCGCAATGATTTATATTCTCTCTCTTCCTCTGTATCCTGTTTCGTTTTTTTACCGCCTTCCTTTTTTTTCTTCTTAATCGTTTTCCCTTTCTTAATAATAGACTCTAAATCTGCATTTAGGTTTCGGAAGCCTTCTAATTTCATAAGAGCTGCCATTGCATCAGGATTATCAAGTAATCTTTGAAGTGTATTATCGTCGACATTAACTAACCTTGCACTTTCCCATCTTCTTGCTAATAATGATGCAGACGTGCCACTCAAAGAAACATCAAGGATGGATTCTGCGTGCATTTCGAATAATTTTCCATCTTCAAATGCAAGTATAGGCATATATCTAATGAAATCCTGCACTTTTGTCTCTGGATTATCTTCATCTAAGCTTAATCTGCAACTATAATCAGCAATCTGTTTCAATGCACGGTTGGGCGAAAAATCAAAAATATAACAATCGTCTTTCAGTATTTCATCACAACCATTTGAAAACATTTCCGAATTTTTTATAGTCCATGGCGATTGTACTCTGAAAGCTGCTTGAAAATATGTTTCCGGACTATTAAGATTTCTAAGAATAAAAATACCTGTCCATGGTTTGACTGTTACTCCAGTTGTAAGTTTTCCACAAGACAATGTAATTGATTTTGTCGAAAGAGGATCAGGGGAGGCCATAGCTTCTCGAACCGGTAATAAAGCATTTACACCCATTCCTGCCTCGTTTCCTGCAGCTACAACTATATTATAATCGCTAAAGAACTTATTTTGGGGTTCAAGCAAAAGATTCTTCATTGCATAACAAGAATCGACCTTCGGTAAAAACCAGAACGTGTGCCGTAATGTATCTATTAAGTTCTCATTAGAAAAAGGAGCCGTTAATTTCTGACCATACATTGACTTTACGTCATCGTAAATGCCCCCCCTATAATTTCCACATATAAAGTTAAGCCATTCTTGAACAAATTCTTTGTTAACAAATGAGGCGTCCTTGCCATTTCCAATAGTTGAAAAGAATTCGTTCAAATCAAAGAAACCATATTCGTCCTCAGAAATCACTCTAATCTCTTCAGGTAATTTATATGTCAACATGATTACTCGTGGTAGGGATAAATATGGATTTTTTATCAATGGATTGTTCCAATTCATTTTTGCTTTTTGCTCATCTGAGTAGGTCCAATTATATATTTGTTGCTCAATAAATTCCCCTGTTGAGATTGCCCTAAAAGGTGTACCTGACAAATACAGGTAGTGGCGGGTAGTTATTGGCATAAGATCTTCGTCAAAATAATCCAATCCTTGACTAGAAAATTCATTCGATTCACTTTCAAAAAGCTCTTGCGCGCCATCCCGCCATGCCCCATAATGATATTCATCAAAAATAACGCAGTCCCAATTTATCGAGTGAATCCATTCATTCTTGACTTTAATTCCTCCAGAATTACTTTTACCCATTAAATCTTGGAAAGATCCAAAACATACTAATGGTACGTCTTTAGGAATCAAAGGTTCTTTAGTAGTTGATCTGCAAGAAACGAATTTCCATCCTTCAAAATCCACGTGAGTTAGTATGTCGTCTTCCCATGCAGACTCTACTGCAGGTTTAAAGGTAAGAATTAGAATACGTTTCCATTTCATGGTCTTGGCTAATTGATATGCTGCAAAAGTTTTTCCAAACCGCATCTTACAATTCCACAAGAAATGTGGTATCTTATCTGGGTCAGTTTTACTCATATACTCATAATATTCCTTTGTCATTGAGACTGCCTCTAATTGCTCAGGACGAAGACCAAAATTATGTGCTTTTTCTTGTAAAGAAGAACCTTTCATCAGATTATCTATTGCAAGAAGAAGTTCTCCTTTTGAAATTTTGAAACATCCATTTTTATCCATAACTCGCCCGTGATGAGTAAAATATGACTTTACCATATCATCTGTAACGACTGAACCCGTACTATTCATAGCTCCGCGAACAAATATGTTCTTAAAAACACTAGCGTTACCAGGGAAATTATTCAGAAAATGCTTATTAACATCACTAGTAGTATAGCCAATATAAATATCATTTCCTTCCTCTTTGCTTTCATACGCATAGAGGACGGGATATGATTTTGACATTTTATGAAAATAGTTAGATGCTGCCATAATAATAAGTTTAATTCATGGGACGAATCATTGTATTAATATAATCAATCTCAGTGTCCTTTATTCCAAACTCCTCATAGAGCTCTTCGTCTGACCACTGCTTCGAATAGTCCATTTGTGGAACAAAAGCATAGGTGGACTTTGTTAAATTTTGTCCGTTACGTACCAAGAACATCATAAAGCGGAAAAATCTCGTTTTCATGTACGAAACCAAATTGTTTGCTTCCTCTTCTGTGTCAAAAACTCCAATAACAAGGAATGTTTCTGTGCATACTGAACCTGGCTCAGATACTTTTGGTGAACTTATAATTGAATGTGGATAATCGTCTCCTCCAGGACTTGCTTTCGCTGTAATCACTAGATATTTATCTATCCATTCTTTATTTCTAATTACTTGTGATTTCGAGATGTATCCGATTCTTCCTTTTTGTTGATATAATTTAATATTGTTTGTCGCTGTTTTTTCATTTGAAAAATCTACGGTATTTACAATCTGGAAAGGATTACGTGAGCTGACGACATTTCCCATTCTTGTGTGTTTTGAAGCCAGCACTTTATGGAGTATACTAATAGCCTTATTACTTCTAATGAAAACATCACAGCCTTCTTCTTTTATTGGTCTGTACATACTGTCAACATTATCACCAACATGATTAACAATACGACAATCCCCATTATGACTTCGTTCCCACTTAAAATAACATACACCACCTCTAATGTTTTTACCGGGAAAACAATCACTTGTATCAGGAAAATCATGGATTTCACTGATATGATTGTCTGAAAGCATTTTATCCCTGAATGAGTCTAGGCCTTTGCCTCCAGAATACCATCTTGCAGGTATTATCATAATTAGATAACGTGGACTCATTCTTATCGCCTGCTCAACAAAATAATTGAAGATCTGCTTGGCGCCATCACCTCCTCTTCCTCCACCGTCTTTCATACTATAAGGTGGATTTGAAATAATAATATCAAAGTTCATTCCAAATATATCGTTAGGATTGTTAACATGAATAAATTGGTATGCATATTGCTCAAGTGAAGGATCTCTATCAAATATTTCTTTATTTACTCCACAATATGTACATAATCCATCATTGCCCCACGTGTGAGTCCCATTATAGTAGAATATGTTACCTTTGTAATCAGGAAATTTATCACATATTGAATATTTACTATCAGAATTAACACTGCAATATAGTGTTCTTCTAGCCATTAAGGCTGTTAGTTCAGTAACACCTATACCATATAATTGATGAGTAAAAATATGATTTAATCGATCTTGGAGATCTGGGATTTGTTTTTCCAAACCCTTTATTAATCTTTTGGCAATTTCACGGAGAAATACGCCAGTTTTGGTTGAGCAATCCAAAAATCTAAGATTTGAATCTGACCATACAGATTCAGGAAGCAAATCTAACATTTTGTTAGCTAATACTGGTGGGGTAAAAACCTCGTCATTGCTAAGATTTGCCAAGCATGTAAGAATGTCGGGATTATATTTAGGCATAAGTCGGTAAGTTAAATATTTTTATAATTGGGTAGTCTTTTATTGGTTTTGGGATAAATCCTATAGTTTGATTATCTGAAATCACAATATCAGCATCTTGAGAATTAATAAGTTGTTCATATATAAAATCTCGCCTTTTTACATTATAGGAACCTAGGAATGACCATTCGGCAAACACTATAGGCTCTCCATCTATTGGGCTTCTTAGTGAGAGAGAATCACCACAAATAATATTAGTGTCAAGGACGTATCTAATTATTGGTGATATTTTATTCCATTGCTCAGTTTTGTAAAACTTGTTATAAAAAACAAATATTGTTTCCTCCAGTCTTTTTCTACATTGAATTACAATATCTGGATCTATTTCAACACCATAAATGCTCATAGCAGCCCTGATTGTGTAGAATTCAAAATCAATTCTTGAATGAGCATATTTTTCTCCAAGAGTTTCAAGTTTTCTTTGGATGATCGTATTTAAAAAGTTCCCAGTTCCACATGAGGGTTCTAGAACTCGTGAGTCAATCCTTTCAATTTCATCCTTCACAGAAGAAAGCATCTCAGAAATGGTTTTATCTGAGGTATATACTACATTCTGTTTGTTTTTAGAAATTTTGTAAAAAGCTTCAGAAGGTTTCATAGATCTTCGCGTTTTGGTGGTTTATCTGCTACTTTTAATGACTTATACTTATAATCATCACTATTTTCTGAGCTAATTACTGCTGATTGGCAAGTATCCCCGTATATGCGCTCATTCATATGCTTCATATTAAATTGTTCATTATGCCACTCTAAATATTTCTTCCTATTAGTAGTAAGATATGTTTTTTCCACTTTTACTCCATCAACATAATTAAGCCATTGGTTATCCTTAATCTCACCAACATATCGAATATGTCCATCAGATTTATCTATTGTTATATAGAGCCCTCCTTCTGATTCAAACAATTTATCACAAATAGGGCACATTAATAGTCCATTATCAGGGTTGACAGCATCTTCAGTGTTATTACAACGCGAATACGGCATGATATGACTAGCTGTAAGCATCTTCTCGAAATTAAAACCACAAATAGGACATATGTGCGGGGTCGCTCCTAAAAGATTCTTTTTAAACTCATCTTGTACAGTCCTTACTTTTGTTATAGCAAGAGTATACTTGTTTTCCTTAATGTGAATTTTACCTCTAAAAGTTTTTCTTTCCTTATCAAGCATATCCATTTTTGTGTCAGCAAGATCTGCAGCGAAACCGTCTGATAAGATTATTTCATCAATCTTATCTGGTAGCCTAAGCAAATATGGACTCAAAGTCAGAAAAATATAGTTGTCTGATAAATCATCAAGATATGCATTCTTTTTAATTGAATCAAAGCCACTCCTAGTTCCTGAAACATTTACAGCAATGTCAGTTCTATCTACTATGTTAGATTTAACTTTCCCTGTTCTTGCAACCATATTGTTCCTATTAGCATAGCTTAATATGTTTGTGGAAAACTTTGAAACAAACAATATCCAATCATCAATATTTTCGGCTTTTAATTTGATCGCATCGATTATGTTATTGTAAGCTTCCTGTTTTAAATCAATACTTTCTGCAAAAGTATAATCTTTAAAATAATTCCAAATACCATCATTTTTGAATACACAATATGCTAGCATGTATTGAGTTATATAAGCATTCTCCATGTTAGAACTATAAATGTCTAACAAGTCTTGATTTTTTATAATATATTGTGTTTTATTAGAGACTTTCTCTAGGGCACCACAAAAGCATAATAGACTTATAGCCTCATTAAGATAATTGGGAGCGCCTGTACTTCCTTTTTTAAGATTAAAAATGTCAATGACATAATCTATAGCCTTATCTCTATGTTTGGCTTTGTCGAATATGCCATTTTCTGTAAATCTCGTAATAAATCGACTCATAAAAAACATTGTGTCAAAGCCATAAGATTTATCGGCAAATAATTTTCCTTCTTGCCTCGAATAACTTAAGTCCGAAAACCTATCAATTAGGTAATTAGTTAATTCTTTGTTAATCATAAGCATACAATTATTTAATTCCAATATAATAAAGTGAGCAGTTGTCTATATTCAATGTAAATCTTGAACGACTTTTAACTATTTCATAATACATTCTAAATTCTGGAGTTGAATATATATTTAAGTTGTCATATGGTATTAACTCTTTAGGGATAAGAACAGCTATACTCCCATTGGGGATCATGCCATTTGGTAGAATTGTTGCTCTTGTGTTATAAGTGAAATTGACCATTATTATAGGACTCTGATTAAGATATTTACTAACTTGTAGGTCTGAAATGTCATCAATATACTTATCATAGCCTTGGATGTCTTCAATAGATCCGTCATCTTTTATATTCTTAGATCGAAGGACTCTTATGAGACCAGAATCCTTCAACATGGAGTTGGTTATTTGTCTATCTCTGAAAGATCTAAAAACATCTAAATTTAGTGTTTTGATATATTCGTCAAAAAAACTGTTTCTATAAGGAAGCCAAACATGTTTGTGAAAAATATAACCCTGTGGATGACTTAGGATTTCGTTGTTTATGTAATCACGGACTATTAAATTTTCACTATAATGTGTAGTAAAATGAATAGATATAATTTCAACAAATACTTTCTTGAAGTATTTTACACCAAAGTCGCAAATACTTACCAATGCATAATTTTGATATTTTTCTCTGATTGGTTCAAATTCATCTGCCATCAGAAAGTTTTTTGGAATTACACAAATAATATTATCAGATGATTTATATATTTTTAATAAGAATAAGCCAAATAGATTTTTGATCTTCAAACCACAAGATATTTCTTTATATTTTTTCTTAGAATTGCCATAAGGTGGGTTTGTGACAACGGCGTCGTATTTCGATTGAATTTGATACTCTAAGAAATCTGAATGAATATAATTAATATGGATATTAATACCCAAATTAATTCTTTTAATAGATTCTTGAAGAGACATTATTGTTTCCATATCTATCTCAACGGCATCTATTACTACTTGGTCTTTATCTGATAAGAGGGCAGATAATTGAGGTATAAAAGCTCCCAAACCAACAGAAGGCTCAAGAACTCGAGCATTTTTGTTCTTAATAATCAAATCTTTAATTGCATCAAATACCACACACTGAGGCGTGTAAAATGAACCTGACTGCTTAGCATCTCCAATTGATTGTTCTTTAAGGAATGTATCAATATAGAAATTTTCCCTTATGATATAATCACCAATATAGTCGTTAAGATATTCTTTATTATAAGACTCTACAAACTCATTAAAATCGAGCATTGTTTTGATGTTTCTAGAAATAACATCAATAATATGAGTTGGAACGGCTTCTCCAATACATCTTCTAATATTCAATTCGTGCTCAGAGAGATATTTTTCGGCATTTTGGACAGTTAATTGTTCGTCTTTATTTGACCATCTAAATGAATTGGGAATTGTCATCAAGATCATTAATTCCCTAATACTAAGTACTCTATTGTCACGGGGATGAATGGTGTCGTTGCTGGCCAATTGATCATTTCTTGTCGCAATGCATGAACAGGGAGTATCCCATTTAAGCCTGCGGAATTTGTTCCCCATTTCTGCTCCTTTCAATGTTGTCTTATTACCTTCTTTGTCAATTTTATATGGTCTCAGTCCTTCAGGATTTTCAAATGCACTTTGTCCTTCTTTAAGATCTTTTATCCATTCTTCCATATACCTATCGTATGGTCGAGCAAAATGCAAAGGATCTTTGGAGTCTCGCTCACCAAAGCCCAATGGTGGCAAATCACCAATACATTGTCTAAGGGTTATTTCTTGCTCCCTGCATGGAAAAATATTCAAAGGGGAAATGTTATGCAAATCCCTACGTGTTCCGATTACAAGTGTCCGAGGGCGGCTAGAAGGAACACCATAGTCTTTAAAGTTTACTACCTTGTAATATATATAATATAATTCTGATAAATTTGTGTATATACTTTCTTTAATTGTCATATCAGTCCCTGATAAATCCGTGCATATTGTATTCATAAATGAGCGTACATTTTCGAATACAAATACTTTAGGGCTGATTTCTTTTATAACTTTAATCGCTTCCACTACCAGCGAATTACGTTTTTGCTCTGTTGATGTTTTTTTACAATTTGCGGTTGACATGCCTTGACAAGGCGGTGTCGCAAATACGACATCAACATCACTTATTCCAAATTCATTGTGCCATTTATTGATTTCTGTAAATAATTTATCTTTAGTCTCATCTGTGGTCATATCGCCGCAAATATATCCAGATTCCAATCGACACTTGTTATTTGCACGTTGAACGTTAAGCCTATCTTTAATCAGTTCACATGTTGCTATACAATCATAATCGTTAATTTTAAAACCATAACACCCAACACCAGCACTGCTAAACAAGCTGATATAAGTCCTCTTTTTTTTATTCTTAAATTCTGCTAATAAGTCAGCAGCATCTATTTCCTTTTTTTTGGCCATCAAAATATAAAAATGTAATTATATAATTTTGCAAATATACAGAATTTCAATAAATAATAAGATAAATCTATTGCATTTTTAATGGTTTTTATATTTTAAGTATTTATAATAGAAACTCGCCCGGAATGCCACACGAGTATTCGTCGCCTGTCATTTCGGCATTCTCTGCTTCTCTTCGGCTGAGGTTGTAGTAATCCATTCCATCCTTTACTACCTGTTTCCATGCAAGATTGCAGAAATGCCAATCCAGAAAATTATATAGATTGGGCATCTCGTCTTTTAGTATATAAAGAAAGTTGTCGGTTTCGGCATCTGTAACGAGTTTCTTGATTTTCTTTACTTCTGCATCATTAAGAAGAATGTCAACGGTGGGGTGGTAGGTTTGCCATTCACCTCTGATCTCACCAGTTACGGTGTAGGCTTTGCAGTTGAAGACGGGCTTAGTCTTTTTCTTGTTCATGAGTTTGCCGTCTTCGTAGGCGAAGATGGGGCAGTTCTTGCTGACCTGAAGCTCCTTGATGGATAAGTTCTTCTTGGCGGCATTGATATGGCGACGCTGAACGTTGTCAGGGAGGAGGATGGTCTTGGCATTAATCTCTTCGAGGAATCGTTTCAATACCTCCACATCGCGCCAGCCACTGTTGCCATAGACGGGGCCGGAATGGCTCCAACCCAGGCAGACATACCATTTCTCTTCATCAATACCGAATTCGGCTTCAGAAATGTCGAGAAAATCGTACTCATAGCGATTCAATACTGCAAGTGTACTCAGGTCAATCTTACCAATGAGTTTTAGGTCTTTGTCGTTCAGCATGCCAGCATAGTCGGGCTGCGATACGTTTACTGTTACTACATTATTCATACTGATGTTATTTATTTGATGATTTCTATAGCAAATGTATTCCTCAGAGTAGAAATCATGCAGTAAAATTATAAGTATAAATTACATATTATATAATGTTAAAGGTGGGAAGATACATTTTAGACATAATAAAGCCGCCTCGGAGGGTTGGTCCGGGGCGGCAGTGCTATGATACATCTTGCATAGTCGGGGTGGGGGCTACAGGCCCATGCAGCTCGTGGTGCCGAGAGCGGTGAGAATCGCTGAGGCTATCGATACGATAATCTGCAATGACCACTTCAAAGTTTCTCTTTTTGTCATAATATTCCTCCTTTCTTCTTTTTAGCAAGGACTACAGGACTTAAGGACTTGTTATTCCCGTAGTTAGACCCTGAGGCAGAAAATCCTTCTATCCTGTAGTCCGTTGCAAATTATACTTTAATCTCCTGTGTTGGCGGGGGTGTCCTCGTGGGTTGCCACGGCGAAGCTCGAGATGGGGATCTTCTCCTGGTACGTACGCTTCTTGCCATCGATGGTCTTGCTCTTCGAGCTGATCACGTAGGCTGCCTTAAACGTACACTCGCTCTTCAGCGCTCGGCTGGTCAGCTCTTCGCCCTTGCTGTTCTCGGGCGTAAAGCGCAGATGGACACCTGCAATTAGGTTCTCGATACCCACGTTCAGCGATCCCTCGACGCTGTCGACAGCCTTTTCGCCGTCACTCTCGATGGTGGGCGAGAACGTGCCGAAGCCGTCCAGCTTTACTGGTTGACCCTGGGTCACCATCTCCTTCAGACATGCCACGATGTTCTGCAGTACCAAGACTGCCATCGGATAGTCTACCAACTTGCCATGCTCCGAAATGTGCTTGGCGAAACCCTTCAAGTTCAGAGGCTCCTTAGAGTCGGCCTCTGCGTAGTACTTGCCATATGCGGCGTTGTACTTGTTCTGGTTCCTGCGAAGATTCACAGGAAATGCAATTACTTCTGTTGCCATAAATCTAGTTTAGTTTTGTTTAAATGTTTAACTTAATGTTTATTATTCTCGCTGCGAAATCGATGCTGGCGCCTTATCTCTCATTCGCATTGCAAAGGTACAAATAAAATCGTGTTCCTGCAAGTTTTTTAGGGCCCTCATCGACGTTGTGAGACCTTCTGGGACGTTACCAGACGTTATGCGACGTTATGCAAATATTTTGGGCTTAAAACTTGCATATCTCGCGGAATTTTGGTATCTTTGTAGTATGGAACAGAACAATAGATCATTCGGACGAACAGAGCTGGCTTCGCTCTATTTTCCCTTCATTCAGCCCCACTCAGCATGGGAGAAACTGAAGGCACTTTTACTCATTTATCCTGAAACGAAGATACTGGCTGCACTGAAACGACGCTCGTTTCTTCCCTACGAAGTAAACATTATTTACCGCGTTCTCGGGCGACCGTAAAAGTCCCGAAAAACGGGACTAAAAGGGGGCTGGAGGTTTACTCCGACTAAAGTGGGGGTTTACTCGGAGTAAAGTCCGGGTTTACCCCGACTAAAGTCCAGGTTTACTCCGGACCTTTTTTAGCAATTAACAATTTAACAATTTGGTTGATTTTTGTTTGTACAAAAAAATACTCAACTTTACCTATTATTTATTATAAATTATAATTTATAATAAATAATAAAATTATACTGGTTAATGATTCATAACGGACGATTTTTATTAACCGGCCTAAAATGGACCAAATAGTTAAAATGTTAAAAAGTCAAAAACTCAGCTAATACTTTTGTTTTGTCATGGAAAAGTATTACCTTTGCACATCAAAATACCAAAACAAGTGAGGAGGTATACCTTATAATAGAATACCCTATCACAACTATTTATTCGAAATGCATAGCAGCATCCAGACTTGGGTACTGATAAGTTTGATTATGTTTAATTTTAAATAATATATAATATGTGTATAGCACAAGAAAAAATATTAGATGCTATTTCGAAAATGAAAGTCGAGAAGATTGTTATCAACAATGGTACAATCAACGTCAACGAAAGGTGTAACCTTGCCGGTTCTGAAACCAAGCAGACGAAGAAGGTTAAGGTGGAGATACTGAAACAGTGTGCGGAGAAGGTAAAGCATCTGTTCTGGGAACCATGCGCCATCACAGTAGTCTACTGCATAGGCCGTGACTTGTATAACTACACGGATAATTATAGCCAATTTGAGCGCGACTTCGGATGTAGTTCAAAGATCATCTCGCGTACCTTAGGCAATAATTCTTTTATGAACAAACATGTAAGCGAATGGGATGAATTGAATGTTCCATCACGTGTCCAGGTGCTTAAGAAAGCTTTTATTGCAGAAGTGGAAGCTGTAACCAAATCGCAAGAGTATGTGGAAACTACCTAGGAATTCTTCCACATTATAGATATTTATGTAGAAATTACTTAGGAAAGTGGTCTAAATTCTTAGGCCACTTTTTTTATTGTTTGTACCTTCGCAACCGCAAACAAGCTTGTACGCACTTATACATTAAAGATTAAACATTAAATAATTATGACTACATTGATTTGTAAGGTTGTGAGTCAGACGGAGCCGAGCTTCGTGACCACTCAGAAGGGAGAACAATTAGCTAAGAGTTATATCCGGCTGAAAGAGCTGGGCGGCGACTATGCCGATGAGTACAGTTGTGCCGTATTGGGCAATCTGGCCCAATGCCGGTTTCAGGCAGGCGAGACAGTGGCTGCCACACTGCGTTTCCGAATTTTCGAAAACAATGGCAACTCGTATCAGGACGTAACGGCTATCGATATCGTAAAACTACATCCTTAAGCCCGTGTTTTATTTTCAACAACACAAGGCGGCTCAGTGCGAGCCGTGCCCCGCCGCCAAGTTCAAACAGTTGACGAAGGTGCCGTGGGTGGCGCGGAAGATCGATGAAGTGCGGCGCCTGAAGGCCAACGGGCAGATCGACGAGTCGAAGAAAATGAAGGATTCGCTGCCTGGCATGATATTCCAGGCCAAAGAGGTGATAGAGACGATTGGCACCACCAAAGGCTTCAACCTTGGTGTGCCCGGACTCTGGCGCGTGAAGAAAGCCTGCGTGCTGAACGGACTCGTGATGTGCGACTTCGACCATGTGGGCAACGATCCCAGGAAAGTTTTCCAAGATTTATTAGACAAGGAGTCAAGAAGACAGGGAGTTCTTGGACAAGCCAAGCGGCAAAGCCGAGCGCAGGACATTACTCAGATCATGAATAACCTAGGCATCGTGCTCTTCTTTATTACGCCGGGTGGCGAAGGACTGAAATCGGTGCATAAGGCCCGCATGGAGTGGGGCGGTCTGGATACGAATCAGATTGAGATGGCCAAGCTGCTTGGACTCTCCGTCACGATTGATAAGTCTTGTAAAGATTCTTCAAGACTCTCGTACATCCCGAAATGGGACGATATTCTATTCATTAATGAACAGGAACTCTTTAATTATGATAATCCTTTATACGACGAGAAGTACGGCCGACCATACCGCGAAGGCAATACTCAGACGAGTCTTAATTTCACTGAAACTGCAAGTGGAAAAGATGATCAGCCTGCTGAACTGAAGAGCCCAGACGATCTGGGCGATATCATACTCTATACTGACGAGAACGGTGTGTACTGCTACCACGGTGTGCCCTACAAGGAGCTGGTGACAAAGTACAATGAAATCAAGGGCGGCAAGCCCAAAGTGGGCGACCGACATCAGCGCATGCTGGAACTCTCGGGCGATTTGCGACGCATCGTGGATAACCGGCCGGCCAACGTATTCTGGCTGATGCAGCAGACTGACTTCTACACTGATTTTGTCAAGGAAGATCGTGTACTAGAACTCATCAGAATGGCTAAATCGGTGTGTGAATATCGCCCGCGAGGCGCCATGAGCGACGAGCTCGCTGCTACCCTCGATGCCTTCGGCATTAAGTACCAGAAGAAGGACGTGGTACAGAACACGCTGCCCTATGACGACTGGGCCGACCGATTGGAGGAGATCCCCCTGGGATGCTATGAGCCTGCCATCGCCCACATCGACAACCACCGGGTGAAGCCGGGCGGCGTCATCTCGGCCTCAGGCATGTACTCCTCGCTGCTCACGCGCTGCAACTATCAGAACTGGGAGGGCGACATGCAGCGACTCAACTCGCTGGTGCTGATGTGTGGTGCTCCGGCATCGGGCAAGTCACTGGCCAAGAAGCAGGACGACCACATCATGCTGACCATGCGCGAGAGCGACAAGCCTGCCCGCGAGGCCGAGAAAGCCTACAAACGCGAGAAGGCTGCTCGCGCCACGAGTAGTAAGGCGCAGAAGGGCGAGGCGCTGCAGGAGCCGGGCGGCATCATCCGCTACAACGTGGTGAAGGTGTCGAACAACCGTTTCTACCATCATGCCGACAACAACCGCGAAATGGGTTATGACGGAGAGGAGTGGTTCCTCCATCAGTATATGTTCTCGACGGAGTTGCTCTCGCTGGTGAATGCCAAGGGCGGTTTCCAGGAGAAGCGCGACATTATGCTGCAGGCTTTCCATAACGAGCGCAATGGTGTGGACTATGCCAACTCTGACTCGGTGAACGCCTCGATGCCCATGATGTTCTCGGGCGTGTTCACCTGTACGCGCACGTCGCTGCAGCAGTTCATCAACGCCCGTAATATCGGTGACGGTATGTCCACGCGACTCACCACGTGGCTTATGCCCGAGGAGGATTATCACACCAACGCCTACCGCTCCAAGCGGCGCGACCAGAAGCCACTGCGCGAGATGGAAGAGTGGGGCAGACGGTTCGACCGCCTGAAGTGCGAGATACGTGGCATAGAACCGCTGGTGAAGCATGTGTACGATCTCTGTGCGGCACTCGGCGAGGAGGCTTGCATCAACGACGACAAGGTACTGAATCTGGAGCGCATGCGATTGCAGGACAAGATTCTGGCCGTATGCATTCCGCAGGTCATCTCCACGCAGCCTTCGTGGGAGGAGTTCGCCCGCACGGGCAACGCCAGGATCGAACAGCATCACCTGGACTTTGCCGACCTGATGTGCGAGATCATCAACCGCTGCGAGGATGCCTTGTTCGGACAGTTGTTGCAAGACATGTACAACAACGAGGCGCGCGACACGCAGATACGTCATGTGTATGACAAGACGGCGCGTTTCTTCTCGCAATTGCCCGATGAGTTTACCACGCAGGATGTGATGCGCATCTGGGGTTACTCGCAGGTGGAAAGTGCATCGCGCAAGGCCAACGAGTTTGTGAAGAACCGTACCGCCGAGAAGATCAAGAACGGACAATACAAGAAACTTTCAACAAGCATTTAAAGATTTATGGAAGCATTAAAGATTATCAAGAAACGTCATTTGACGCCTCACTTTACCATCGGGGAGTTGATCAAGACGAAGCACAAGACTACTGATGGGAATATGCCGGGCTTCGCTGCGCTGGAGAATCTGCAGCGCATCTGCGAGCACTGGCTGGAACCGCTGCGGGAGAGATATAACGAGCGCTATGTGCTGCCTGACAGGGGACAGGTTCCTGTCAGTAACAAGCGGCAGAGCCGAGCGCCTGTCAGCCCCATAGCGCAGAGTGTATCTGACAGGAACCTGTCCCCTGTCAGGCCCGAACCGATCATTATTAATAGCGGCTATCGATCGGAGGAGGTGAACAAGCTGGTGGGAGGGCAGAAGACCAGCAACCACTTGACGGGCTGCGCGGTGGACATCCGATGCTTGGGCCCGGAGCAAGTGTACCGCTACGGCTGCATCCTGATAGACATCGCCGACGAGACCCATCAAGATTTCGATGAACTCCTTTGCGAGCACAACGCCAAGGGCGAATACTGGCTCCACCTAGCCGTCCGCCCCACCAACAACCGCAGGAAGATCGGTTTCCTCTAAACGTAGGCGGCGGAATCAGGGAGACGGTTCTCTGATCAAGCAAAGCAGATCAGAGAACCGTCCCCAGATCTGACATCAGATTTCTGCAAGGCTAAAAAACAGTAATCCCCGACCTTGAAGTCGGGGATTATTATATGATCTCTAGAAAATCACTTCTTTTTGATTTCGTAGCCCAAGCGCTGGATGAGCTTAAGAATTCCTATAGCAGTGATGCGGTCGTATTTTTTTTCTTCCTTTGTCAGGTCGCTATAAGGAACAAGATCAGGATGCAATTTTAGATCGTCATCTCGCTTCTCGCCGTATGTCCAACCTTCATCCATTCGTTGTCTGGCCCAGATGTCGTGTGAATTTTCAGCGATTGCTTCTATAAGATCTTCAATATCATTGGATAATTGGAAATTTGTAACATCAATGGGCTGAGGATCATATTTTCGAAGGCTGCGTTCAGCTGCTGAAACCATATAGAATTGAGAATCTTTCCAGGCAGCAAGGAATTGGTCAGTCTCATAATTGTCTTCTCTCTGATATTGTGGATCAAAAAGTGTGATGGTGTTCTTATCGATGCTTCTTACGACAACAGCATGATTGGGTACTTGACCTTCATCCTTTTGACCATACAACTTTTCAGCATTGACGGCAACAATGACTTGGCATCCGCCATGTAGTTCTCTACTTACAGTATCCAGGTCGCAATCGTATCTACGGACAATGGAAAGCTTGTAATTTTCCAGAATGCGTCCTATATTATATAAAGGAGTACCTCCGTTTTGTAGCCATTTGTTATCTTCTGAGAGCTTTCGCAATGATTCTAATGAAACTTCTGGTTGATAGTTTTTTAGAATCTCATGTTCACATCGCACTACACAATCACTCGCTGCTTTCAGGTCCTTGTTCTGAGCAACCTTAAGAGTGAGGTCGATGTACTTAGGTTGAATAGGGATAACCTCAGTGTCGGAAGTTGTTTTTTCTTCGTTAATATCTATGATCTTGGCTAAGGGATTATCATCTCTCCTTAAACGGATGTCGAACAATTCATCAGAGATGGATGTCATGATCTCTATCTCTTCCTTCAAGTCAGGATCATGTTCTGCAGCAAGGAGAATGTATTTTAACTCTTCTCCTGTAACGTCGCCTGAGTAAAAGCGGGCCATTAATTCGTCAGATATAATATAATTCATTTTCTTTTCTTTTTATATTGCTTAATAATTTCCTTGTAGTTTTTTGGAAAATATAATTTAAGGAAAGCTGTAATAGCCCTCTTTTTATCTTCTGCAAGATTATTGTATGGAATACCCCATTCTATAGAAAAAGTCCGCGGATCATAGTTCTCCTCTATGACTAGTCTCCTCATAATCTCGGCATACTCTTTATTATTTTCTTCCATTTCCGCGATTATTCTTTTTGCTTTTTCCATGACTTCTTTATACTCCAATTCATACAATGGAGTAGGAGGAGAAGGAGGCGAAAGCCTGCTCTTTTTACCATTATGAGTGATTACTTTCTCTTTCTCTTCTTTCTTTCTTAATAATTTCTCATGTTCAATAGAAGTCTTTCTCTCTTGTTCAATAGAAATCCTTCTGGCATCCTGAAAATAACCAATCGCTTTACGAGTAAGCCATTTTTTTAAAGGTCCTTTATTTTCATTATACTCTCGCAATACTATTGCGTCATTGGCCTTAAAATATTCTAATAGAGTATCAAGTGCCCATGCTTTAACACTTTCGTTACTTGTTTCTTCCGTAAAGATTTTGTTTATTACAATCTCTGCAATCTCTTGGAATTCTCTTTTGAAGAATTCATCGAAATCGTCTTCGTTACCATTTAACAGAAGATCCACAATTTCTTGGTCGGATAAGTAAATGTTTTCGTTTTTAGTCTCCATGGGAGCAAAAGTACAAAACATATCCGGAAAAACAAAGAAATATGCTAAATTTTTAGAAATCATAACACAATTAGCTTTTTAGTGTGGATTTTCGATAACGCAGACACGGCCTAAATGGCGCATCCAGGATTCGTGTTCATTCAACTCTTTCTCGGAGCGGAGTACCCAGCAAAGGGGCGTGCGCATGGTGGCTGGAATCGTGGGATGTGCCGCATAACCATCGGTATAGATGAGCGCGCCATCATATTCAGGATGCTTGGCCACGAAGTCGATGAAGGGCTGGAAACAGGTGCCGCCGCGTCCTACGACCTTGATGTTCTCTGAGGCTTTGAGCAGCGTCTGCACTTCGCCCAACTTGGTGTCGAACTGCACCACATCAATCTGCTTGATGCCGTACTTGAAGAAGCGGTTGATGGTGGAGTAGAAGTTCTTGAGGTCATTATTCGAGATGCTTCCACTACAGTCCACACCGATAATCATATGTGTGGTGAAATCGTAGCGACTGCCCATGGCGTCGAAGCCAAAGCGGCGATTGGGACGCATACGTGTGAGCTTGCGCTTCTCGCTCAAAATGCTTGCGCGGAACCCTGCCAGAATCTTACGATAGTCGACGCGTGCCTTAGTAGAGGCGATGATCATCTCCTTCAATTGTCCTGGCATGGAGCCCCATGACTTCACGTTGCGGATGGCTTCGTTAACTACTGCTGACATCAGT